>Ga0272441_10011814_pt1 | contig 12886 bp, 5 predicted proteins | sample SSMProp6N_FD_193582 | JGI IMG/M metagenome (GOLD analysis project Ga0272441, IMG submission 193582) | Marine sediment archaeal communities from Little Sippewissett salt marsh, Falmouth, MA, United States - SSM-Prop-6N | ecosystem: Environmental > Aquatic > Marine > Wetlands > Sediment ...
CACCGTCATGTTGTATAAGTGGTATCGGCCTGGGAGGAAGATGGGGGCGATCTCGTCGGGCCGGTTGACTGAGGCGAGCATCATCGCGTAGGGCGATGCCGTCAGCAGGGGCAGGGCCCTGAAATTCGAGGAATCGACGAGATCGATCAGGGATTGGCCGGCGACGAAGACAAACAGGACCACCAGCCAGGCGGCCCGGGTTGTGCCCAGGCCGTTGCTGCACGCCACACCCAGGGCACTGACGGCCGCAAAACCCGCCGCCATCAGGATGTAGATCCACAAAAGGTTGGCTGCGTCCACGCCGCCGGCCAGGCCGAAGATCAGGCTCACCGGCGTCAGCAGAACCAGCAGCAGCAAGCCCAGCAGGTTCGGCCCGACGGCCAGACCGATGACCTGCCGGGCGGGGCTGATCGGCAGGGACACCAGGAACTCGTGCGTCTTGGCCTGCTTTTCCTTGACGACGCTGTTCATCGCCGAGGCCATGGCGATGTAGAAGGCGATGAAGACCTGCACGCCCAGGACCACGGCGGCGAAGGTCCGGTAGATCCGCTGCCAGTCGATCCCCGGCTCGCCGACCCATCGCGAGGGGTTGCTGGCCTGGAGAACAAGGTTGGCGAAGACGATGGCCAGCAGGCCGAAGACAACCAGCAGCGTTCCCCAGAACCTTCCCGGGCGCGAGGCCATTCGCCACTCGCGCCAGATCAGCGGGTTGCTATGCGGGGCGGGCATCGGCGCTCCTTTCGGCGATCTTGAAGTACAGTTCGTGCAGGTCGGTCGGGGTTTCCTCGATCCGGGCGACGGGGTGTCCGGCGCGGACGAGGGCGGCGTTCAGTTCGGCCAGGGCCGCGTCGTCGGCGTCGAACAGGAACGTGGCGTGGTCCTCGCCGGCCTGGAGGTCGGACACGCCCGCGTGTCCGGCGAGGATCGCCCCGGCGGCGGCCGGGCCGGCGAAACGGACGGTGATCTTCCGGGTCGGCATGATCTTCCGGATGATCTCGTCGGTCGGGCCGGTCTCGAGGATCCGCCCCTCGTCCATGATGACCACGGCCGTGCACAGGCCGGAAAGTTCAGCCAGGATGTGCGAGGAGATCACGACCGTCGCCCCGTCGTCGTGGATGGCCCGGAGGATGTCGAACAGGTCCCGCCGGCCCATGGGGTCCAGGCCGCTGGCGGGCTCGTCCAGCAGGAGCAGTTCGGGGCGGTGGAGGATCGCCCGGCCTAGCCCGAGGCGCTGGACCATGCCGCGGGACAGGCCCTTGCACATCGCGTCGGCCTTCTTGGCCAGGCCGATCAGGTCGATGACCTCGCCGACGCGCCGGGACAGGTCGGCCCGGTCCATCCCGTGAGCGATGCCGAAGTACGTCAGGACCTCCCAGACTCTCAGCCCGTGGTACATTTGGAAGAAGTCGGGCATGAAGCCGATCCGCCGGCGGACGGCGACGGGGTCGGCCCAGACGTCCCGCCCGTCGAACGCCACCGTGCCGCTGGTCGGCTCCAGCGTGGTCGCCATCATCCGAAGGAGGGTGGTCTTGCCGGCGCCGTTGGGCCCGATCAGCCCGTAGATCGCCCCGCCCGGCAGGGACAGGTCCACGTCGTCCACGGCGACGACCTCGTAGTATTCTTTTCGGACGGCCCGTGTGGCCAAGAGTCCTTCGGGCATGTGGTTTCCCCTTGGGCGCCGGCCGCACCGGCCGGACGCCGCTGTCGTGCCCACAGACTAGAGCGCCGCCCGCGTGGTGTCAAGGCTGGCGCCCTTGACGCCGACGCCGGCGGTGTGCGATAGTGACGCGCGACAGCGCGGATTCCGCGCGTGCAGGACGGGTTCGGATGCTCCAGACAATAGGCAAGGTGTTCGTCAAACTCCTGGGCGGCAGCCGGAACGAGCGCCTCGTCCGCGCGCGGATGGCGGTGGTGACCGAGCGAATCACCGCCGCTGATATGGCCCTGATGGACGAGTACCGCGCCCTGGTCCGGGCCGGCGCGGGCAACGGCGACGGCGACGCCCTGGTCGCCGCGGCCGAGGCCCTGGACTACGTCCCCTTGGCGGCGCGCGACTGGCTTCGCGGCAAGACCGCCGAGTTCCGCCGCCGCCTGGGCGCCGGCGAGGATGAACGCGACATCCTGCCGGAGGCGTTCGCCGCGGTCCGCATGGCATCCTGGCTGGCGCGGAACCACCGCCAGTTCGACGTCCAACTCGTGGCCGGGCAGTTCATCCACGAGGGGCTGGCCGTCGAGGAAGCCACCGGCGAGGGCAAGACTATCGCCTGCTATCCGGCCATCTACCTGACCGTCCTGACGGGCAAGAAGGTCCACGTCGTGACGACCAACGACTACCTGGTCGCGCGCGACCGCGAGTTCGCCGCACCGATCTTCGACCTGCTGGACGTGACGGTCGGGGCGATCCTCCAGCCGATGGACAGCGACGCCCGCCACCCGCAGTACGCCTGCGACGTGATCTACGGGATGAACAGCGAATTCGGCTTCGACTACCTCCGCGACAACATGAAACTGTCCGTTCCCGAGCAGGTGCAGGGCCCGCAGGACTTCGCCATCGTGGACGAGGTGGACAGCCTGCTGATCGATGAGGCGCGGACGCCGCTGATTATTTCGGGCCCGGCGTACGGGAACCCGGAGCGCTACCGCAAGGCCGACGGCGTGGTGCGCGAGATCATCAAGCGCCACCGGGGATATCGCCAAGCCGCCGCGCGGGTCGACGCCCTGAAGCGCACCGTCAAGGCGCTCGGCGGCGAGGCCACCCGGGGCGACGACGCGAAGAAGGCTTTGGCCGCCAAGAAACGGGACAAGGCGCAAAGCGAACTCGACCAGGCCGAGGACGGCCTGGACCAGCACGTCAAGTACTACGAGGTCGAACTGGACAAGAAGTCCGCCCACCTGACGCACGAGGGCGTCACGGCCGCCCAGGAAATCGCCGGGATCGGCAGTTTCTACGTCGGGGCCAACATGGAGTGGCCTCACCTGCTCGACCAAGCCCTGCGCGCCCACGTCGTCTACGAGCGAGACAAGGAGTACGTCGTCCGCGTCGACGAGGTGGTCATCGTGGATGAGTTCACGGGGCGCCTCATGGAAGGGCGCGAATGGTCCGACGGGCTGCACCAGGCCGTCGAGGCCAAGGAGCGCGTCTCGGTCAAGGAAGAGAACCAGACCCTCGCGACGATCACGCTCCAGAATTTCTTCAAGATGTACGGCAAACTGGCGGGCATGACCGGCACGGCGATGACCGAAGCCGAGGAGTTCATGAAGATCTACGAACTCGACGTCGTCGCGGTCCCGACGCACCGCCCGGTCAACCGCATGGACCACAACGACCGCATTTTCGGCACGGTGGCCGAGAAGTACGACGCCGCCGTCGAGGAGATCAACGAATACTCCAAGGCCGGCCGCCCGATCCTGGTCGGCACGACCAGCATCGAGAAGTCCGAGGCCCTGTCGGAGATGCTGACCCGCCGCTACGGCGTTCAGCATCAGGTGCTCAACGGGCGGATCGAGAGTTCCGACACCGAGGGCGAGATCGTCAAGTTCGCCGGCCAGCGCCGCCCGCTGAAGCCCGGCAGCAAGACGCGGGTCGGGACGGTGACGATCGCGACGAACATGGCCGGGCGCGGCACGGACATCAAACTCGGCCCTGGCGTGGTCTGCGCGACCTGCAAGGTGCCCTCGCCGCAGCGGCTGGCCGAACTGGGTCTGGCGCCGGAGGCGCTGTTCCCGGCCGGGACGACGAAGTGCTGCATCCACTGCCCCCAGTACGACGCCGCCACCGGCTGCGCCCACTGCTTCAAGCCGAAGATCGACGACGCCTTCCCCCTGAGGGGGCGGACGGACTGCCGCGAGACGGTCCCCTGCGGGCTGCACATCGTCGGCACCGAGCGCCACGAGGCCCGGCGGATCGACAACCAGTTGCGAGGCCGCGCGGGGCGCCAGGGCGACCCGGGCTCGAGCCGGTTCTTCCTGAGCCTACGCGACGACCTGCTGGCGATCTTCGCCGGCGAGTGGACGCTGAAGGTCCTCGGCTGGCTGGGGCTCCAGGACGGCCAGGCCATCGAGAACAAGCGCATCACCCGGGGTATCGAACGCGCCCAGAAGAAGGTCGAGCAGCGCAACTTCGACATCCGCAAGAACCTCCTGGAATACGACGAGGTGATGGATCGCCAGCGGGGGATCTTCTACGCCCGCCGCCAGGAGGTGCTCGAGGGGCGCGGCATCCGCGAAACCATCACGGAAATGATCCGCCAGACCGTCGGCGACGCGGTGACGGACTACCTCGCCGGCGACTACGTGCGGCGGTGCATCGCCGAGTGGGCGCGGGTGAACCTGGAGGTGAGCCTCCGGGCCGACCAGATCCGCGGGGACACCGTCGAGGAACTGGCGTTCATCGAGGACGACCTCCGCGCCGCGGCGCGGGAGGAGGCCGCCACGACGATCAACATAACCCTCGGCGAGTACGCCGACCCGTCCGTGCCGGCGAAGGAATGGGACCTGCGCGGGCTGGCGTCCTGGGCCATGAGCCGCTTTCGGGTCAACGTCTCACAGAACCAACTTCGCCAGATGGACCTGCCGGAGATGGAGCGACTCCTGGTCGAGCAGGCCCAGGCGCAGATCGACGGGGCGGACCTGTCGGGCGTGGGACGCTATCTGGAGCCCGGTTACGCCAGCCGGACGCTGGCGGCGTGGGCGCGGGACAAGTTCGGCTTGGAACTGACGCCGAATGAACTGCCGGCCGACAGGCCGGACCTTGCCGAGGAGGCGGTCCTGCGGGCCGTCGAGGGGGTCTACCGGCGGCGCGAGATCGAGTACCCGCCCGAGTGGGCCATCGACGTGACCGTGGGGCGGTTGGGCGCCGATAACGCCCAGGCGCTGGATGCCGTGTGCGACTGGGCCAACCGGAAGTACGCCGCCGGCTGGACGATCGAGCATCTCACCGGAAGGGACCTGGAGGACATCCGGCAGGAACTGATCGACTTGGCCGAGCCGTTCATGGCCGGCGACGGCGTGGATCGCGTGGTGGGCGAGTTCCTAGCCTCGCCGGACGCCCAGAGCGATCTGCCGGCCGCGGCGGCGCGATGGGCCCGCGAGCGGTTCGACACCGACCTCGACCCGGCCGACCTGGCCGAAGCCGACCTTCGCGCCGCCCTCGTCGATGCCGGCAGGACCTTCTGCCGACGCGAACTGACCGAACTGGAACGCTTCGTCCTGCTCCAGATCTACGACACGTCGTGGAAGGACCATCTCCTGGCCATGGATCACCTCCGCAGCGGCGTCGGGCTGCGCGGGTATGCCGAGCAGGACCCCAAGATCGTCTATAAGAAAGAAGGCTTTCGCCAGTTCCAGGAGATGCTCTCGACCGTTCGGGAGAAGGTGACCGATCTGATCTTCAAGGCGCGCCTGCGAGGCGAAGGCGAGGTGGAGAGCGTCTATCAGGTCTCGCAGATGGTCCACGAGAAGTTGAGCGGTTACGATCATCTGGCGCAGGACATGGCCGCGCAGCAGGCGGCCGCGACGCCGAGGAAGGTCGAGCAGATCGTCCGACAGCAGCCGAAGGTCGGGCGGAACGACCCGTGCCCCTGCGGCAGCGGGAAGAAATACAAGAAGTGTTGCGGGCGCGGGGCCTGAGAAGCCCGCCCCGGTCGCATGAAAGGATGATCCGCCATGGCGCCCGACTCGATCGAAGAGCGGTTCGGTAAGCGGCAAGACAAGAAGAAACTCCACGACCTGTCCCAGCGCGGGCGGAGCACCGAGGACGTCGAGGCCGAGGAAGACGCCATCGAACAGGCCCGCAAGCAGCGCGAAGCCGATCCGGACAAGTACAAACTCACCAAGGCCGACACGATCGGGCGAAACGACCCGTGCCCCTGCGGCAGCGGGAAGAAATACAAGAAATGCTGCGGGGCAAAGAAGTAAGGGCCGGCCGAGGCGGGCGCCGGCGGCGGGGGCGGGATGAGGGAACAAGCGAGGGCCCGGATTCGCCGCAATCCGAGCCCTCTGTTAAACAAGTCCCGGCCAATGTCGGCCAGACTTGGTTCGTTGTTTTCACTCATCGACTCCTCCCGCGCGCTGGTTTAGCAAGATCGCAGGTCCGCCCCTGTCCCAGGCGCCGAGAGAAAGACGCCTCAACACTCAGGCCGCCTTGCCTGCCGGATGGATTTGCCTATCATGTGGCCTTGACGCTGCGGCGCCGCCCCGACGGCGCCCGCGAGACGATCGAGGAGGCTATGGTGTGACAGAGCGCCAGCGATTTCTCGAGACGCTGACCTTCGGCCGCCCGGACCGCATCCCGTTCGCCCCCGGCGGGCCGAGGGAATCGACCCTGGCGGCGTGGAGACGCCAGGGCCTGCCCGAAGGCGCCGACTGGCAGGACGTCCTGTACGAGGCCCTCGGCATCGAACGCCCGCCGCCGGTCAACGCCGTCCGGCCCGAAGTCAACCACCGCATGATCCCGGAGTTCGACGAGAAGGTGATCGAGCGGCGGCAGCGGACGCTGGTCGTCCAGGACTGGAAAGGCAACGTCTGCGAGATCTCCGACCAGTTCGATACGCGCCACCTCCGCGAAGCCATTGATTTCGTCACGCGGACGTGGATCAAGTGCCCCGTCGAGACGCGCGACGACTGGGCCGACATGAAGCGCCGCTACGACCCCGACGCGCCGGAGCGGTTCGCGCCGGACTTCGCCGACCAGTGCGCCACCATCCGCGAGCGCGACCACGTGTTGGTGTACGGGTTTCACGGGCCGTTCTGGCAGTTGCGGGAGTGGTGCGGGTTCGAGGGGCTGTGCATGCTGTTCCTCGACGATCCGGATTTCGTGGCCGAGATGGTGGACTTCTGGGCCGAGTACGTTTCGGCCATCATGGCGAAGATTCTCCGCCACGTCACGCCCGACGTGATCCACCTGAGCGAGGACATGGCGTATAAGGAAAAGTCGATGATCTCCCCGGCGATGGTGCGTCAGTTTCTCCTGCCGTGCTGGAAGCGCTGGTGCGACCAGGCCCAGGCTGCCGGCGTGCCGATCATCGACATGGACTCGGACGGGTTTGTCGGCGAGTTGATCCCGCTGTGGATTGAGGCCGGCATCAACGTCTGCGACCCGATCGAGGTCGCCGCGGGCAACGACCTGGGCCAGTTCCGCCGGCAATTCGGGCGGCGGATGGCGTACAAGCAGGGCGTGGACAAGCGCGCCATCGCCAAGGGCGGACAGGTCATCCGCGACGAACTGGACCGCTTGGCGCCGATCGTCCGCGACGGGGGATTCATCCCCGGGTGCGACCACGGCGTGCCGTTCGACATCTCCTGGCCGAACTTCGTGGACTATAGCCGCCTCCTGGCGCGCTTGACGGGATGGCTATAGGGCGTTCGCTTTTCGGCGGTCCGGCGGCGGGCGCGTCCGGTTTAATATGGCCTGTAAGGGCCTTGGGCGGCGAGACATCGCGCCCGGGCATGTGTGCTTCGGCGGGCCGGCGGGCCCGGCCGGGAAGGAGACGTTTACCATCGTGACGCACGGCTTGAAAATCCCTGGGCGCGTGCCCGTGTTGGGCCGCGTCGGGCCCCCGGCGGCGGTGTGGGTTGTGTTGTCGCTGGCGTTGCCCGCGCGGGCCGATACGTTGGGCGTGGTCCCCATCCTCATCGGGCCGCTTCAGGTCCTCATCGCGATCCTCCCGGCCATGCTCCTGGCGCTGGGCGGGGCCGTCCTGGCGATGTTCAAGCCGTCCGCCATCAAGGCCGGCGTCCTGGTCCTTTGGCGGAACAAGATCTCGACCCTTGTGGCCGCCGGGGTCATTACGGGTCTGGTGTACCTCGGATCGTTTGCCTTCGGGGGCCCCGAGGCCGGGCAGGCGATCGAAGGGGCGCACTGGCCCGTCCATCGCGGCGGCCCGCAGCGCCGCGGCGCCGCCCCCGAAAGCGCCGACCCCGTCGCCGGCGGGATCAACTGGGCCTTCACCAGGGAGTGCAAGGGCTTCTTTTCGTCCCCGGCCGTGGTCGGCAACCGCGTGTACGTCGCGTCCACCGACAAGGGGCCATTGAAGGACCGCGGGGGCATCTACTGCCTCGACGCCGACAACATGGGCATCGTGTGGAAGTACTCGCCCCGGGACTTCCGCGCGACGTATTCATCACCGGCCGTGACCGAGAAGTACGTCGTCTGCGGCGAAGGGCTGCACTTGACGCGCGACGCCCGCATCACCTGCCTGGACCGCCAGACCGGGCGGCGCCTGTGGGAACTGCGGACGAAAAGCCACGTCGAGTCCTCCGCCTGCATCCACGACGGCAAGGTGTACATCGGCGCCGGCGACGACGGGCTTTATTGCATCGAACTGGAACCCGATCGGAAGGGCAACCCGAAGGTCGTCTTTCACCTGCCGGGGCAGGACTACCCCGATTGCGAGACCTCGCCGATCGTCCACGACGGGAAGGTGTACTTCGGACTGGGCGAGGGCGGCTCGGCGGTCTGCGCGGTGGACGCCAAGACGGGCAAGCCCGCCTGGCGAACGCCCACGCCGTACCCGGCCTTCGGGAGCCCCGCGATCGCCGACGGGAAGGTCATCGTGGCGATGGGCGTGGGCAACATGATTGAGACGGCCGAGCAGGTCCGCCAGAAGACTCTCGAACGCCTCCGCAACGCTAACGCCCCGGCCGAGGAAATCGCCGCCGCCGAAAAGCACCTTCGCCCGGTGGGCATGGTCTGGGCCCTGGACGCCAAGACCGGCGCCGTCGCGTGGAAATACGAGCAGGTCGGCCGGACCGTGTTGAGCAACGTCGCGGTCGCCGACGGGCGGATCTATTTCGGCAGCCGGGACGGGCACCTGTACTGTCTGAGCACCGACGGGGATTTCATCGGCAAGTGGAACGCCCGCTCTCCGATCATCACGGCCCCGGCGGTCGGGAAAGACCACGTGTACTTCGTGACCGACGCGGGTCGGCTGTACGGGCTGGACCGCAAGACGCTCCGCCCGGTGTGGGAGGTCACGGCCGGTGCGGTGGGCCCGTTCGTCAGTTGCCCCGCCGTCGGGCGGGGTCATGTGTATATCGGCACGGGCGCCGACGGGCTGGTCTGCGCCGGCGTGCCATCGAGCCTGAAGACCGAGCCGGTTTGGGGCGGGCACCTCGGCGGGGCGGGCGAGTCGGGCTGGTCCGACCACAGCCCGCTGCCCCCGCGGGCGGTGCGACTGTGGAGCTATCCCAAGGTCTCTGCCGGCAAGAAGCCCCCGCGGATTCACGCCCCGGCGGCGTACTTCGAGAAGGCCCTGTACGTGTCCTTCGAGGGGTCGGGCAAGACCGGTCTGGCCAAACTCGTCCCGGCCGATGACGCCCGCCGAGGGGCCACGGAGGTATGGTTCTATCCGACGCCGAACGCGATCGCGGCTTCGGCGGCTGCGATTGGCGGGCGGGTGTACGTCGTGGACGGGCGAACGCGCCAGCCGGCCTCCGCCTCGGCGGCCACCCGCGGGGCGCCCCGGGCCGGCCGCAACCTGCACTGCATCGACATTAAGACGGGCAAGGACGTGTGGAAGCGCCCGATCCCCGACGGCGCTTCCGGCCAGATGCTGCTGACGGCCAAGGGGCTGCTGATCTGCGACGGGCCGGGGCGCGTGTCATGCGTGCGCGTCGGTCAGGAGTCGTCCGACACGGTGACCTGGTCGCAGGCGGTCGAGACGCCCGTTGGGACGCCGACTCTCGTGGGCATCCGGGTCCTGGTGGCGTCGGCCGGCGGGTCGGTGACGGCGCTGGACCTCGCTGACGGGCAGGTCGTCTGGACCGCGGCGGTCGGGGCGAAATGCACCACCGGGCCGGTCGGCAACGCGGACATGTTCGCGGTCGGCACCGATCGGGGGCTGGCAGTCCACAGCATGGTGGACGGCTCGGCCCTGTGGTCGGCGGACGTGGGCGCGGTTTCGGGTGCGCTGGTGGCCGACGTGGACTACGTCGCCTGCATCCGGATCGCGCCCCAGGCCGAGGACGCGGACGCCGCCAAAGCGGCCGGGCAGATGTTCGTCTTCGAGTGGCTCGGCCGGGGCGGCTGGGAAGCCGTCAAGGACAACTGGGAAATAGCCAAGCACGTCCGGGACGTCGAATACTGCTTCCGCGGCCAGGCGTCGGCCACCGGAAAGGTCTTGCGCCTGGACGCCACGGCCGCGGGCATCGAGCCGATGCTCTGCGGCGGGCGAATGCTCTACTGCACCAATGACTACTTCGAGCAGGTCGAATTTCACTCCGGCAGGGTCCGGCGCTGGCTGCGGAGCGGATGGCTCGGGCGGGTTGCCGCCGGGCCGATCCTTGCCGATTCCCGGGCCTACTTCGCCACCGACGCGAAGGGCCTGATCTGTGCCGGTGCGAGGAAGTAACCGATGGCGGAACGCTGGATATACTTTTTCGGCAAAGGACTGACTGAAGGCGATCCGGACCGCAAGGACATCCTCGGCGGCAAGGGCGCGTCGCTGGCGGCGATGTGCCGGGCGGACCTGCCCGTGCCGGCGGGTTTTACGATCACCACGGAGTGCTGCCAGCAGTTCCTCGATAGCGGCGCCCGCTGGCCTGATGGGCTGGAAGAGCAGGTCCGCCAGAACTTGGCCCGTCTCGAACAGGCCACCGGCAGGACGTTCGGCTCGGCGGACAAGCCCCTGCTGGTGTCGGTGCGGTCGGGCGCAGCCGTGTCCATGCCCGGCATGATGGACACCATCCTCAACTGCGGTATGACGCCGGGGATAGCGTCCGGCGTGGGCGACCCTGCCGGCTTCTGGCGCGTGTACGCCCAGTTCGTCCACATGTTCGTCAAGACCGTCGCCGACGTCGGCGCCGATGCCTTCGCGGCATTGGAAAAGAAGATCGTCGGAGAGCATGGTGAACAGGACGCCCACGCCTCCGCCGCCGCCTATCGCCGGCTCGCCGAGGCCTACCAGGGCCTTTACGTCGAGCGCGCGGGCAAGGCCTTTCCCGAAACGCCATGGGAGACCCTCGTCGCCTGTATCGACGCGGTGTTCAACTCGTGGAACAACGATCGCGCCGTGACCTATCGGCGCGAGCACGACGTCCGGGGCTGCGACGGCACGGCCGTGAACGTCCAGAGCATGTTTCCGTCGCAAGTGTCCGGCATCGTCTTCACGGCCAACCCCAACGACCTGGCGGCCGAGGAAATGATTATCGAGTCCGCCTACGGACTCGGAGAAGCGGTCGTCTCCGGCGATGTGCATCCGGACCACTTCATCGTGGACCGCAAGGACCTGTCCATCCGCAAGCGCGTCCTCGGGCACAAACAGCAGGTGGTTTCGGCCATGGGCGACGTCGCGCAGCGCGACGCCGACGCGGCGTCCCTGACGGACGAGCAGATCGTCGAACTGGCACGGATGTCGGTAAAGGTGGAGGAGTTCTTCGGGCGCCCGATGGACATCGAGTTTGGCTGGGCGGACGGGGCGTTCTCGCTGCTCCAGGCCCGCGCTATCCGCGGGCTGGAAGTGGCCGAGGATGTCGAGATAGGCCGTCTGGAAGAGATTCACCGCCTCCGCGAACTGGCCAACGGGCAGCGCAAGGTCTGGGTCCTGCACAACCTCAACGAGACGCTGGCCGCCCCGACGCCATTGACGTGGGACATCATCCGACACTTCATGAGCGGCGACGGCGGGTTCGGGCAGATGTACAAGGACTTCGGCTATCGCCCCAGCCAGCAGGTCTGCCGGGAGGGCTTCCTGGAACTGATCTGCGGGCGGATCTACGCCGATCCGGTCCGGGCCGCGGACCTGTTCTGGGACGGCATGCCGCTGACCTACGACGTCGATGAAGTCGCCCGCGACCCCAAGGCCCTGGACACCGCCCCGACGCGGTTCGACCCGAACAAGGCTACCGGGCGGTTCTTCCTGTCCCTGCCGCGCCTCGTGCGGAACATGATCCGCTGCTCGCGCCTGATGAAGAAACTCCGCCGCGAGGCCGTCGAGCGTTTCGAGAAGGACATCCTGCCGCCGTACCTGGCCTGGGTCCGCGCCAAGCGCGACGAGGACCTCGCCGGCATGTCCACGCCGGACCTGCTGCACGAAGTCCACGCCCGGATCGATCGCGTCCTGACGCGGTTCGGCGGCGAGTCCCTCAAGTGCGGGTTCTTCGGCGGGCTGGCGCAGGCGGGCCTGGAGCAGATGCTCACCAATCTGATGGGCGAGCAGGCGGGCACGGAACTGGCCCTGACGCTGACCCAGGGCCTCGACGGGGACAGCACGATCGAGCAGAACGCGTGTCTGTACCACGTCGCGCGAGGGCAGATGCCGCTGGCGGAGTTCATCGAGCGGTACGGGCACCGCGCGGTGGGGGAGATGGAACTGTCCAGACCCCGGTGGCGTGAGGACCCGACCTACGTCAAACAGATCGTCGACGTGTACCTTGACGAGTCGGTCCCATCGCCGGAGTCGCTGCACCAGGCCAACGCCGCCCGCCGGCAGGCCGCTCAGGACGCCCTGCCCGCCACGCTGCGCCAGTGGGGGGGCAGTTGCTTCCTGGAGGACATTACCGTCGATCTGGCCGACGCCCAGGCCATGCTGGCGTATCGTGAGACCGGCAAGCACTATCTGATGATGGGCTACGAGGTCGTCCGCATGGCGCTGACGGAGCTGGCGCGGCGGTGGGATCTCGGGCGGGACATTTTCTTCCTGCGCCTTGAGGAGTTGCGGGGCTACGCCGACCATCCCGACCCGCTGGGCGAGAAGATCGCCGCCCGGAAGATTCGCTGGCAGTCGGCGCGGCGTCTGGAGATGCCCGACGTGGTGGACACCGCCGACCTGGACGACCTCGGGCTGCCGCGCCACTACGAATCGGCCGACGAAATGACCGGCCAGCCCATCGCCTCCGGCGTGGCGATCGGCCCGGCGCGGATCGTCTTCGACCCTCAAGAGGCCTCCGG
>Ga0272441_10011815_pt1 | contig 12886 bp, 12 predicted proteins | sample SSMProp6N_FD_193582 | JGI IMG/M metagenome (GOLD analysis project Ga0272441, IMG submission 193582) | Marine sediment archaeal communities from Little Sippewissett salt marsh, Falmouth, MA, United States - SSM-Prop-6N | ecosystem: Environmental > Aquatic > Marine > Wetlands > Sediment ...
AGTTTTCATTTTTTTCATTAACAAAGATGATAAACTTTGCTATATTCAGCCTATGAACCGAAAGCGCACTCTCCTGCAGATACCTCAGGGAACTGAAAGTGTGATCCTTGAAGAAGCTTACATCCACAGAAAAATAACAGGAAGGCTGGGAGAATTATATGAATCCTGGGGATATCTGCCTGCACAAATTCCGGTAATAGATTTCTACGATATATACCGCCCCCTTCTTGACGAAGCTTCGGCGCAGAAAATCTACCGTCTTATATACCGGGAGGGCGATCTCCTTATGCTCAGGTCCGATATTACAATGTTTCTTGCAAAGCAGACGGGCTTGAGCATAACAGAAGAAGACCTCCCTGTCCGGGTCTGGTATGGAGATGCAATTCTCCGGCATCAGGAACTGGAAGACATTTCGAAAAACGAGTTTTTTCAGACCGGAATTGAACTTATCGGCAAAAGAGGAATGCCCGGCGATCTTGAAGTTTTAATGCTTCTCGCCAAAACCCTGGAAACAGCTGGATTGAAAGGGAGTTTCATACATATTGGATCCAGAGCCCTCTTTGAGTCATGTTTTGCCCAATTATCCGCTGAAAAGAAAAAAAAGATCGGGAGCAGAATCATCAATAGAGAACCATGGATTGATCTTATCGATAAGGACGAAGATTCAATACCTGACGCTGCTGCCTTACTTTTTCAAAATCTTTTTCAATTTATCGGAGATTCTTCAGCCTACAGGGATTTCTGCAGAGAAAACTCAGAAAATCTTCCTCAGGAAGCAGCCGGGAATATGCTCTATATTAAAACTGTAATTAAAGAACTTGAGGAATTTCTGAAAGGTGATAATCTCAGGATTGATTTATCTGAAATCGGTACCCAGCCCTACTATACAGGGATCGTTTTTCAGGTATATATGGACGGCCTTGATTCCGCAATCGCCTCCGGCGGCAGATATGATGAACTCCTCGGTTCTTTCGGATTTGACTGTCCCTCAGTAGGATTTTCTCTGCTGCAGCGGAAAATAGAACCTTTTATAGGGAACCCTGAGGAGCTAAAACCCCATAAAGAGATAATTCATATTGATGCCGGCAGTTTCAAAGAAGCATATCTCCAGGCTGAAGAAGAGCGCCGGAAAGGGAAAATACCGCTGTTATGAAACCGTTTCTTCAAAAATCCTCTCTGACAATGGGTCTTCCCAAAGGAAGACTTTTCGAGACCGTCTCAGATCTTTTTGAAAAAGGGGGTATGGGTTTTTCTTTCGAAAACAGAAAACTTATGGCTAAGGATGCCACGGGGACTCTCAACATCTTTCTTGTGAAAAATGCTGACCTTCCTACTTATGTAAATTACGGAATTGCCGGCCTTGGGATCTGCGGTGAAGATGTAATTTATGAGTCCGGTTACCGCTTCTATAAGCTCCTTTCCTTTCCCTTCGGCAGCACAAAAATGTGTCTTGCGGCAAAAAAAGGATACACCCTGGAAGATTCCAGGAAACAGGTCAAGGTAGCGACAAAATTCCCCAGATTCACCAGGACCTATTTCCATGCCCAGGGAATTCCTGTTGAAATAATCAAACTCAACGGGTCCGTTGAACTGGGTCCCATAACCGGATTAGCTCCGTATATTGTTGATTTAGTAGAAACAGGGTCCACTCTCAAGGCAAACAATCTTGAGATAATAGAGGAACTGGCCGATATTCAGGTGTACATGATAGCAAATCCTTCTTACTATAAACTCCATTACCAGGAGATAAACAGGCTGACGGAATGGATAAAAAAAGAGCTGGGTTAAACTATGATTATTCGTAAACAGAGAAAAACAAAAGAAACAGAAATTACCTGCATTCTTTCAATGCAGAGCAGTGAAAACCCGGGACCGATACACTCCAGTCTGCCGTTTTTTGATCATCTGTTAACAGCCATGAGTTTTCACGGAGATTTTTCTCTTCAGCTCCAGGGGAAAGGAGATATTGAAATTGATCCCCATCATCTGGTTGAAGATACGGGACTTGTTCTTGGAGACGCTTTTGCTGAATTAGCCTCCGAATCCGGCCCCCTGAAGAGGTTTGCCCATTCTGTTATCCCCATGGACGATGCTCTTGCGGAAGTAACTGTCGATGTCTCTGGGAGGCCGTACCTGGTATATACAGCAGAATACCCCCAGCCCTTATCCGGAACTTTTTCCATGTCCCTGCTTCAGGAATTTTTTTACGCCTTTGTGCATAGAGGAGGAGTCACGCTTCATGCAGAGGTAAGGTACGGCAGCAACAGCCATCATATGGCTGAAGCTCTGTTTAAAGCCCTGGGCAAAGCCCTGAAAACAGCATATACCCCTGCGAAAGGGAAAAATCAGGTTCTTTCAACAAAGGGGATAATCTAATATCAGTAACCCATCAACTTTAGTTGTAATTAAGCTTCCATCACAACAATAGTTGATTCTTCAGAGAACAGTATTTTTCTTTACTTAGTTATTTTATTGTAATATATAGAAATAAGAACATTTTTAACATGGCATGATTTTTGCTAATCACATTCAAGTGCTTATCTAAAAAGAAATGAAAGATTTGCATTGAATTATCAGATTATATTTAATATATTATAAGAAAGATAATAAAATTGTATGAAAGGGTATGAAATTTTAAAAAGGATTCCTAAGGACGGATTTCTTAAAGTTGGAGAAGTTCAGAAACAACCCCTTGCATCAGATAAAAAAACTGCACTAAACAGAAAGGGTAACGAATTATTCAACACAGGAAATCTCGATAAAGCAAAACGTATTTTTCTTACCACCGGGTACACCGACGGAATCATCAGACTGGGAGATTATTACTACAACAATAAGCAGGTTCTGGAAGCTTTCCGCATGTATTGCCTGGCTCCGGCACCTGATAAAAAAGAAATATTAATAGAAAGAATGGCATCTGTCATTCAATATTGGTTAAAAAATGATGAGAGGAAATAACGAAATGAACGATACAGTATTAAATAACGATATTGTAGAAGAACCCGCTGTTTCCGGCGAAGAGCAGGAAGAACTTAACCGCATTTCAGATTTATCCAAGCGGGGTTATCAATTTCTCAAAGAGAACCTTCTTACGGAAGCTGAGGATTGTTTTCATGAAATACTCGAGTTTGATCCTACAAACAATTACTCCCTCGTCGGTCTCGGTGATATTGCACGGAAACGGAAACAATACCGGGAAGCAATAAAATACTATCAGGAGTGCCTGCTCCATCATGAAGGGAACAATTACGCTCTTTTCGGCCTTGCAGACTGCTACAAAGCCCTGAAACAGTATAATCAGGCTATAAAAATCTGGGAAAAATATCTTCTTCATGACGACAGCAATGTAACGGTCCTGACCCGGGTAGCTGACGCGTACCGAAAGGTAAAGGATTTCCGGAGATCAAAGGAAGTTTACCTGAAGGTTCTGGAAATGGAAATCGACAATGCCTATGCTCTGATCGGTCTCGGCCACCTTCACTACGATTTCCGTGAATACAGCGAAGCTTTAAAATATTGGGAGCGAATGCTTGAAGTACATCAGGAGAACGTTGATATCAGGGTCCTGACATCCCTGGGGAACTGCCACCGCAAGCTGAAAACCTATGATCAGGGAACCCAGTATTTCCAGAAAGCCCTGGAAATGGAACCGAGAAATTTTTACGCCCTCTTCGGCCTGGCAGACTGTTACCGCGGTATGGATCAGCCGGATATGGCCCTAATCTACTGGAATAAAATTCTCGAAATTGATCCCAACAATAAAGTAATTCTTACCAGAGAAGGTGATTCCTACAGAAGTATGGGCATGTACGATGAAGCCGAAGAATATTATAAAGCCGCCATAAACATAGAATTTGATGTTTATGCTATTTTAGGCCTCGCCCTTATCAACAAAAAAAGAGGGAATTTTGAGGAAGCGATTGAATCCCTCTACGGACTCATGAAGAATGATACCAAAAATCATCGTTTATATACGGAAATAGCAGACTGCTACCTAAGCCTGGGCAGGAAAGACAAAGCTATGGAAGTGCTCATGGAGTACCAGAAATTGGGTATGCGCAACGTTTACGTAACCGAAATGATCGAAAAGATTAAACAGGCGAACTGAAAGATATCTTTACTCCAATGCCGATATCCCTGACAGGCCTTCTGCCTGAAGAAATACAGAATCTCCTTGAGGGAGAACCATCATTCCGGGGAAAACAGATCTTTACCCGTATATACAAAGGGACCGACAACTTTGCGGATTTTTCAGAACTCCCGAAAAACCTCAGGGATACGCTTCAAAAAAGATTCTCATTTTTTTCATCATCTATAGCTGACATTTTAACCGGCGAAGACGGCACGATAAAAATAAAACTATCCCTCAAGGATGATAAAGCCATTGAAGCTGTACTGCTTTCAGACATCAGGGGAAGAAAAACAGCGTGTCTTTCCACTCAGGCCGGCTGCGCCATGGGCTGTGTTTTCTGTAAAACAGGCCAGCTCTCCCTTTCCAGAAATCTGGAGCCTGAGGAAATAGCGGAACAATTTCTTTATCTGGAAAAACAGAAGGGAACGGTTTCCAATATTGTTTTCATGGGGATGGGCGAACCACTGCAGAACCTGAAAAATCTTCGAAAAGCTGTGAATATTTTCACTCATCCTCTGGGGAAAAACCTCAGTCACCGCAGGATGACCCTTTCAACATGCGGCCTTATACAGCAGATTTATGCATTTACTGATGAAGGACCGGACATCCGTCTCGCAGTTTCTCTGAACAGCGCTGACCAGACTATCCGCTCCAGGATAATGCCTGCTGCCCATTCCAATCCCCTCGATAAACTCAAGGAAGCCCTTATCTACTATCAGGAGCACCGGAAGCGGAGAATTACTCTGGAGTATGTTCTTCTTGATTCAATTAATGATTCTCCCTCGGATATTATTAAACTGAGGGATTTTATGGAGGGCCTTAACAGCTCCCTCAACGTAATACCCTACAACCCGGTCCCGGGTGTCCCCCTTAGTCCGCCTGCAGGAAAAGCGATACAGATATTTTTGAATCGGCTGGACCAGGCAGGGATCAGATACACCCGCAGGATGAGGAGGGGGCGGGGAATTCAGGGAGCCTGCGGCCAGCTGGGATCAGTTTAAAATCAGGTTAATACTGCCCTGATTCTCCGGATCCCTGCGGAAGAAGACTGCTCCTTTTTAATTTTAAAGGTTCCCAGCTCACCGGTATGCTCGACATGAGGCCCGCCGCACACTTCCTTTGAAAAGCCGCCGATTGAATATACCTTAACAGTCTCATCATATTTATCAGCGAAGAAAGCCAAAGCGCCGCTGCTTTTAGCCTCTGCCAGGGTCATCATTTTCATGGAAACCGGAAGGTCCGATTTGATCTGTTCGTTTACAATTTCTTCGACCCTTCGGATCTCTTCTTCCGTCAATTTCTCAGGATGAGAAAAATCAAAGCGGAGACGCTCATGAGTGATATTGCTTCCCTTCTGCTGTACATGGTCCCCCAGAACGATCCTCAGGGCTTTATGGAGAAGATGTGTGGCAGTATGAAGACGGGTTGTCATTTCAGAATGATCTGCTAATCCGCCCTTAAAACTTTTTTCAGCTCCTTTCTTGGAAAGCTCCTGATGATTTTTAAAGGCTTTTTCAAACCCTTCCCGGTCTACAGTCATACCGTTTTCTCCGGCAAGTTCTTCTGTTATTTCAAGGGGGAATCCGTATGTGTCATAGAGACGGAAAGCGACCCTCCCGGGAATTATCTTTTTCGGATTTTTCATGAGATTGGGGAGCATCTTTTCGAATTCATTTTCCCCGTTTTTCAGAGTTGTTGAAAACCGTTCCTCTTCCTTAATCAGTTCCTCCCGGATGACCTTATGATTCTGCTTCAGCTCCGGATAAATGTCATTATAAATATCAAGGACCTGCTCCATAGGCTCAATCAGCAGATTTCCCTCGGCCCCCAATTTCCGCCCGTGACGGATCGCTCTGCGTATCAGCCGCCGAAGGATGTAACCCTGACCGAGATTTGAAGGTTTTATTCCCTTAGTATCTCCCAGGATAAATGCTGCTGTTTTAATATGATCCGCAATTATCCGGATGGAATTATCACTGTTTTCATCATCACCGAATCCTGATCCGGTAATATGTTCAATAGCCTGGATAATCGGGATAAATCCTTCAGTTTCATATACTGATTTTTTTCCCTGGAGGATAGCTGAAGTTCTCTCCACCCCCATTCCCGTGTCTACGCACTTCCTGGCTAAAGGCACGTATGACCCCTCCGATGTTTTGCGGTATTCCATAAAAACATCATTCCAGACCTCGAAATATTTCCCGCAGGAACAGCCCGGTTTGCAGTCAGGGCCGCAGGTTTCTTTGCCGGTGTCAATGAACATCTCTGAATCAGGGCCGCATGGTCCTGTAAGGCCGGCAGGGCCCCACCAGTTGTCTTTTCTCGGCAGGAAATATATCCGTTCACTGGGGATTCCGAGGGAGAGCCATATTTTTTGTGACACTTCATCAGGTGGAACGTTTTCCCCCTCCTCATTATCCTGATCTCCGGCAAAAACTGTGACAGAGAGCTTGTCAGGAGAAATTCCGAGCCACTGAGATGCTGTGAGGAACTCATAACTCATATGAATCGCTTCTTCTTTGAAATAATCACCCAAGGACCAGTTCCCCAGCATTTCAAAAAATGTCAGATGACTGGAATCCCCGACTTCTTCAATATCTCCTGTACGTATGCATTTCTGATAATTCACCAGCCTGGTTCCCGCCGGATGGGGCTCTCCCAGTATAAAAGGGACCAGGGGATGCATCCCCGCCGTAGTAAAAAGAACTGTAGGATCGTTCTCAGGAATCAGGGATTTCCCGGCTATCTGTTTGTGGTTCTTTGAAAGGAAAAAGTCTATATATTTTTGTCGTAATTCATTCGCTGTCATGGGTACAGATAGTATGTATGGATGGCTTAAGTGTCAACAGAGAAAAACAGCTGCTGTTAGAAATCTTCTAGATCTCCCTGGGAATCCGAAGGGGAAAGTTCCGGAAAAACATACACTACAACACCGCTTTTCGTTACCCGCAGTTCCGCGTACCCGTCTTCCGCCAGTTTATCAAGGTTCTTCTTTGCTGTTTCCAGAGGGATATCGGCCTGAAGGGCTACTTCAGAAGGTGTCGTTCTTCCATTATTCTGCTTTGCAGTCCTGAGGATGATCCTCTCCAGAGATTCCTTTTTTACCGGCCCCTGAGAGGAGACAGTCCGCATATGAGGAGGGTAAAAAGACTGATGCCCCAGGGACTGTCTGTACTGTTCCCGGATATTTGCTTCGTGGACCTGGGCAGGGAGTGTGAAAAAATCATAAATAGAGCCGAACATGAAAAGTCCGCCGGTAAAAAGCCAGATAAGACCGGAGCCGATTTTTCCAAGATAAAATCTGTGCAGGCCTAAAACACCGAATCCTGATATAAGCCAGAGGAGATACGCAAGGGGGACAGAATACACTTTTCAACTCCTGAAGTGTTTATTTAGGGGACTTCTAAACACTGCAGTTTTTAGAAGTCTGCCACAAATAAATGGATGTTTACTTATTGACTGATAAGGAAATAAGTAAACTCCAAGGCATCTCTGATAACCCCGGTTCAGGGTTATTAGAGGTGCCCTTTATTCAATATAATAATCATTTTCCCGTTTGAGTACTATTTTCCCTTCCTCAGCCATGATACGGAGATACTGGAGAAAATCATTTGTACTTTTATCTACATCGCTCTTTTTTACAGGGCCGAGGTATTCCATTTCCTCCTCTATTAATGTCCTTCGCCTCTCGGAAATGTTACTCAAAATTTTTTCTTTGAAATTTAAGTCCTTGCCTTTCAGAACATATGCAAGCTCCCGTTCATCAAAATCCCGGAGAGCTTTCTGCAGGTCTTTGTCATGGATTTTAAGAACTGAATCCAGGGAAAAAAGCCTGCTTTTTATATCCCGGGAGAGTTCCGGGTCCATTGACTCAAGTTCATCGATAATTTTCTCCTCTTCAGTAAGGGCCATATGTTTCAGGATATCCGCAAGAACCGTTTTGCCGTCTACCTCCTCGGTAATAACCTTGCCCTGCTTGCGTATTTTATCTTTGAGCGCATCTTCCATACGAATCAGTACGTCAGTATCAATTTTATCCATTCTTGCGAGACGCAGAACAACATCTTTCTGTTTTTCCGGTGTCAGGGCTTCAAGTATTTTTGAGGATAGAGAGGATTCAAGATGGGGAAGGATAACTGCCATTACCGGTGCAGGTTCGTGTTTTACCAGCTGAAGAATTTGATGAAATTCCAGATCATTTAAAAATTCAAAGGGTCTGCTCCCGCCGTGGGGAACTGCTTTGCGTAATATTTCTTCACTTTTTTTCTCTCCGAAAGCCCCCTTAAGCATTTCCTGAGCAGTTGCCATTCCCCCCTGATTTAAACTCGGCTGTTTCAGTTTTAATCCGAATTCCTTGAGCAGAGCTTCTCCTTCTTTTTTCGTTAGGGCATGTATCTGCGTGATTTCTCTGGTAATTCCTTCGATTTCGTCGGGGGATAGATGCTTCAGCACCTCCGCCGCGTGATCCTTACCGATATATAAAAGAAATTTTGCCGCCTTTTTTAAGCCTTCCGATCCCTTTTCCTTATGAAGGATCTCTTCTGCAGCCTCTTCTTCTTTTTTTACTTTCAGGTTCGGAATTTTTTCCGGAAGAAAGGGAACATCCTTTTCGCCGTTAAAGTCAAGATCGTGATTCTTCCCTTTGCCCTTCTCCCGTGTATATGCTTCTATGCCTTTTTTTCTTCGGTTCATAGAAGAATCATATCAAGAGCTATATCCGCGGTCAATGGAGGCTGTGCTGACACTGCGGCTGATCCCAGGATGCAGATGACAAATGCATCACAAAATCTCTTGACTTTTTTTTACGGACTCGGTATAAACATACCTCAAGTGCCGCTGTAGCTCAGTCGGTAGAGCAGAGGACTGAAAATCCTCGTGTCAACAGTTCGATTCTGTTCGGCGGCACATCAGGCGGCAGATTGTCTTCCCGGAGAATCTGCCGTTTTTTTATTCCCTCTTAAGCAAGGGCAAGCTGCCCAATTTTATTGACAATAACACCCTTTCCAATTATTCTCATGGATAACTAAGAACACTATGAAGATTGACAAAGTAAATATCGAAATTATCAGGCATCTTCAGGACGGAAGAAAATCATTTAAGAAAATCGCTGAAATACTTGGAATCACGGAAAATACTGTCCGTTCCAGGGTAAATAAAATGAATGAGCAAGGCGTCCTTCAGATTGTCGGCCTTGTTGACCCAGGGAAACTTCCGGAGCATCAGACTGTTCTCGTAGGCGTAAAATTAAATACTCCCAGGCTTGTTGAAAAAGCGAAAGAATTTATGGAACTCCGGGGGGTTGTCTCTGTCCGGGTTGTAACAGGACGGTACGATCTTTTTCTTGTAGTTCTTTTGAACGAATCTCTGGACCTTTTACAATTTCTGTCAAAAGAAATAGACAAGATCTCTGAAATACAATCAGTGGAAACCTTTGTTGTATACGCCGGGATTAATCATAGAGTACCGTATATTCTCTAAGAGCAGAAGAAAAAAGATTTATTTAAATTCCAGTTCTATTTTCTTCCCTGTCGCTGAAGATTTTTTTATTCCTTCCATAATACACTGGATACGGTAGCCATCCAGAAAGGTTGCCCCTAACGGTTCCACCGGTTTATTTTCAGCTACACAGTCTAAAAAATAACGCAGAGCGTGAACATGTCCGTATTCCCACCCGGCATTATGCCCCGGCGGCAGATAAGGGATCCGGTTTGGATGCTTTGGATCAGTTACGGAAATAGCGGTAAAACCCTCAAGCCTCGGATCTTCTCCTGCGAAGGAGACAAGCAGATGATTCGGATCTTCGAGATCAAAGGCAATGCTTCCTTTTGCACCATTAATCTCCCAGGTATGCTGATTCTTTCTGCCTGTGCTGATGCCTGAGGATTCCAGGGTGCCTACAGCACCGTTTTCAAACTCCGCAAGAGCCCAGTTGCCCTCATCAGCCTCAATTTTTTCAAGAGTCCCGTCTCTGCGTTTCCGTTCTGTGTTGAAGGTCTTTTCAATGCCTGAAACTGATACAATTTCTCCCACCAGGAACCGGGCCATATCAATAATGTGACAGCCGATACCTAAAAGCACTCCTGATTTTGTTCCTGCAGCATACCAGGCGTCCTCTAGAGGGATTTCCGGATCATGGCCGACTTCCTGCAGGTAACTGCCCCGGAAATTATAAATCCGGCCTATTCTGCCTTCCCGAATAAGGTCCCGTGCAAAACGTACAGCAGGGATGAATCTGTAGTTGTGACAAAGCATGTGTTTTACTCCTGCCTTTTCCGCTGCCCTGTACATGGCTTTTGCATCCTCTGACGACATGGCAAGGGGCTTTTCGCAGATAACATGTTTTCCCTTCTCAGCTGCTGCAATTGTCGGTCCGGCGTGCAGGTTGTCGGGGGTGCAGTTGTCAAAGATATCAATAGATGAATCTTCCACCATCTTCTCCCATTCTGTATAGTAACCGGAATAGCCGAACTGCCGTGCTGCTGCCCGTACCTGCTCTTCATTCCTTCCGCCCATAGCAATGAGCTGGGGCTGAACAGCAGCTGAAGGAAAGGAAAAAGGCATTTTCGAATACGCATTTGAATGAATTTTCCCCATAAAACCGTACCCTAAAACCCCGATGCCGAGAAGGGGTGATATTTCTGATGAATAATCGATTTTATGGAAGCCTCCGGAACTCATACCCTTTCCCCTCTGTATTTTTTTGCCAGTTTTTTCAGATATTTTACGCTTTCTTTAACGGCGCTGAATTCATCACTGTATTGCGGGTGAAGATAATCGATTTCAATGGCATACAATCCTTCATATCCCATTATTTTCAGTTCCTTCACTATATCAGGCATATTTACCGCGCCCTTTCCAACAGGAACGCAGGCAAAGAAATACCAGTCAGCCGGGTTGCCGCCGTAGATCGGCATTACATCTTTTGTATGGGTTGCATATACATATTTACCAAGGTATTTGGCAAAGGTTACAGGGTCATCGCCAATTCTCAGGGCATTCCCCGTGTCAAAAGTAATTCCGAAGGATTCTGAATTTATTTTTTCTATGATTTCTCCGATTTCATCAATAGTGAAATCAAAATGGTTTTCCATTGCAAGCTTTATCCCGGCGTCCTCTGCCCGTTTCGCCGGATCTTTGAATAATTTTACCAGGGCTTTAATCTGAGGTTCATGGGGGTCATTCCTGAAAGCTAAGGAAGAACCCACAACCCGGAGGACTTTTGCACCAAGGAGAGAACAGACATCGAAATATTTCTCCATATCTTTCAGAGCATCGGGATTTTTCCCTCCCTCGAGGCCGTCAGGGTGTCCCCAGGCTACAACAACATCCAGATTTGCACTGTCAATCATTTCTTTTAATTTTTTTAAATATGAGTCCTCTGTGCTTTCAAAAAAGCAAGTCTCCAGGGAAACACCATCAACCTTGTTTTTAATGGCAAATTGGATGAACTCCTCATAAGTCATCTTTTTATCAGGGGTTTTCTGATTATCATACACTTCCCCGAAATAGCGATGAAAAGAATAACTGTCGATACCTACTTTCATTTCAACTCCCTCTTTTATTAGTATATAATCTCAACGAACTGATTATATACTATTTTTTCCAGTATTCAAAAGGTAAAAGGATGAACGAAAAATCTATAGTTGATGTTTTATGCATTGGGACAGCAGTATTTGACATCACCATGTATGTAGGAACCCATCCCGGTGAAGATGAAAAATGTTTTGCTGAGGATATGATTTCCTGCGGAGGTGGGCCTGCATCAAATGCCGCTGTTACTGTATCGAAGCTTGGTGGTACAAGCGCGCTTTTAGGCTATCTCGGCAGGGATTTCGGGGGAGATCAGCATTTCCGGGAATTAGCAGATAGCGGTGTAGACATATCACTCATTAAACGGGGAGACCGCCCGACCCCTGTTTCCGCGATCCTTGTGAAACCTGACGGAAAGCGCACACTCATTAATTATAAAAAAAACACCCCTCCTCTTTCTAAGGCGGATGTGTCCCGGACCTCAAAATTCAGGGTAATGCTCTTCGACGGCCATGAACCGGACATCTCGCCAAGATTAGCCAAAGCAGGGAAAGAATTCGGCATTCCGATTATTCTTGATGCCGGCTCTCTTCACCGGGGCACACAGGAACTCATCAGCCTTGCTGATTACTGTATTGCTTCGGAAAAATTCTGCAGGCAGTTTTCCGGAAAGGAGGACCCCCGGGAAGGCATTGCTTCTCTTGCCCGCAGTGCGCAATGTGCGGTTGTAACCCTCGGGGAAAAAGGGTGCATCTGGAAGGATTCACAGGGCGAAGGAACTTTTCCGGCCTTTGAAATTGAAGCTGCGGACACTACAGGGGCCGGGGATATTTTTCACGGGGCTTTTGCCTATGGGTTAGCCTATGATTTCGGCTTTACTGAAAATATCCGATTCGCATCCGCTGCCGCCGCCCTCGGCTGCACGAGGAAAGGAGGAAGGACAAGCATTCCCGACAAAAAAGAAGTTGAGAATTTTCTGAAACATTACAGCCGGAAATAGCTATAGGGGACTTCAAAACTGAATTTTTAGAAGGCTGCCTTAATGCAACGGATGTTTGCTTGTAGATTTATAAGGAATCACCTAAACCCCAAGGAACCTCTATATTTTTTCCAGAACAGTTTCAATCCCTGTACTGCTGAACACAATCCTACAGAATCGTCCGTTTTTCAATGCCCCGGGATTTACCATCTGGGTTGATCCAAAAAAATCCCTTCCACTGGATT
>Ga0272441_10011816_pt1 | contig 12885 bp, 4 predicted proteins | sample SSMProp6N_FD_193582 | JGI IMG/M metagenome (GOLD analysis project Ga0272441, IMG submission 193582) | Marine sediment archaeal communities from Little Sippewissett salt marsh, Falmouth, MA, United States - SSM-Prop-6N | ecosystem: Environmental > Aquatic > Marine > Wetlands > Sediment ...
GAGCAGCCATTTGCCGTCAAGCAAGACGACCATGTTGGTGGCCTCCTGTTGGGACTCTGCACTTAGCGTCGGGAACCAGAGCATGCCGGCGATGGACAGCAGAAGGGTAGCTGGTGGCACGACTGGCCGCATATTGGCCCCTCCCCAGCGGCGCCTGTGCGCGCCTGCTCGATGTGTGAGATCCCCTGAGCATCCGAGGCACGGAGTTGCAGAAGCGTCCCGGCATACTCCTCACGCACCCCGGGGTCCAGTACGTGCCGTTGGGCCTGTGGCGAGAAGCTGCCGGCCAGGATGTCCTCAGGCCGGTTGTGCCGCACGGTCCCAGAGCTCAGCCCTCCGAGACCTCGACCACGCACAGGGCCCGGGCGGAAAGCGTGAAGCGGACGCGGGCACGAGAGCCCTCCACCGCAAAGGGGATGCGCTGGGTCTGCTTGGCGTCCGTCTCCGTCGGGCGGACGGTGAGGTGATACTGCCCCGGATCAAGCAGATACAACTCAGCGCCCATTTCGCGGGGCTGCTCGCCGAAGTGGAACACCTCGGCGCGGAACGCGGCCGGGCCCGCGTCACACACGAGCGCCGCAATCTGCCGGGGCCCAGTGAGCCAGCGCACGGCGTTCATCGGGAAGCCCCGCAGGCCGCCGGGATCCCCCGTGGCCGTCGAGTACAGGATATCGGGTCTGGGCTGGTGTACCTCGAAATTCGGCTCCGCCAGCTTCACGCTACCCGTGAAGACCGCGGGAAAGCGCAGCACTCTGTCCGTCCAGCGCACCTCACTGGTGTAGCGCGGGAAGTTGTAGGCGAAGGCCCTGGCATTGCCGGCGAGGACCGTCTGCAGCGGCGCTCGGTTACCCGTGAGACGCAAGGTCAGATAGGGCGATCCGCCTCCGGCCAGCAGGCCGTCGAACTCGGTGTCGCCCGTGAGTACGCGGTATTTGGCGATGGTTCCCCGAATGAAGCCCATGCGACCGGCGCACCACGCCCGGCTTCCCGGTTCGCCCTGGGGGCGGCCTTGCTGAAGGTATTTCAGCCGGATGCGTGCCATGGAGCGTATCGGCTCCAGGTACTTGTCCTTGCCCGTCATGTGGTAAGTCAACAGCATGGTATCCGTGAGGGCGCCCATGGAGCTGGGCCACTCATACAGCGTCGGCTCGCCGTGATTGCGCGGGTCCCACCAGTTCGGGGCCAGGCCGCCCACGGTTCCCCCGGGCCAGTGAAGGGCGGCGGGGATGATCCCCGCGGGCTTGCCGTTCTCGCTACGGGCGGCGGCGTCAACCCATGTGTCCATCCATGACGAGAACAGCTCCGTGAGTTGCGCATCGCCGGTGCGCTGCCACAACAGCAGCGCGGGTTGAACGGCCCGGACGTGATAGGGCGTGTCACAGGCCTTTTGGGGGTCTTCATGCACGCTGTCGACGGTGAAGTAGGTGCTCTTGAACTGCAACAAGCCACGCCGGTTTCGGCCCGTCCACAGTGTGCGCATCAGCTCTGCCAATCGTAGGGCCCGGCCGCGCCAGGTCTCATCATCCGGCGACAGGTGCATCATGGGCAGGATGGTGTCGGTGGAGTCCTCGGCGGAGTGCTCTACATCGGTCATCCTGTTCGTGTAGCCGCCTTTGATGTACTCCTGACGCATGACCGCGTTGGAGAACTTGGCCTGGGCGGCGCCGATCTTCCGGTCCTCGAAGGCAATCATCGCGGGCACCCACCAGCGCCACATCTCGCAATCATCCCCCCACCCGCCGCCGAACTGCCCGGTGTCCTGCAGACGATTATCGATCCACCAGTGGATGATGTCGGCGATGGCTTCGAGGCCCGCACGTTGGTCGACGGCCCATTGAGGGGCGTCTTCCACCACAGGCCAGGACTTCTCCCACGGGATGCCCTCGCCCAGATACATGCGGGCAATGTGGTTCTCGGGGAATGCTGTATGGTACTTGTCAAAGAAGTCGCGGGCGGCGGCGTACCACTCGGCCCGCCGGTCCTTGTAGCTGTAGATGTTGCCGCTCTGGATGGCGGCCGCAAAGATCGCCCGACCCCGGTACAGGTAGGTCAAAGCGTACAACGGGGAGTCTTCGGCGATGCCGAAGTCGTAGTCCCTGGTCTTGTAGATCGGCCTGGAGAAGAATGACAAGCGCTTGCCATCCACCCATTGCCGGATGAAGTCCATGAGCTTGACGAGGTCTGCCCCGAGGGCGGAGTCCGGATCAGCCTGCTGTTGGAGCTCCTCCAAGATTGCCAGACGCACCGCGTCATCATCGGCGTTCCCGGCACGCAGGATCGCGTCTGTGGTGGCGTCACCGGGATAGGCGGCCGGAGTGCTGCCCACGACAAGCAGCGCGAAACAGCCTGTAGTTACTATCGAGGCAGTTCGGAACCGAGGGGTGTACATGGACGCAGACCTCCCAATGGGATGCGTCGTCGACATCAGGGTTCGCTGCTCAAGGTACTCCCCCCTTCTGGACTAAGGCGGGTGGTTCAGCAGGGCGAGCCGTCGCACGCTCTCAGCGCGAAGCAGTCTAGGGCAGGGATTGGCGCCCGCGGTAGCGAAGCAACCAAACACCAAGGAAATGCCCGGGGCGAGCAGCGAGCGCCGGGAGGTAGGACAGCTCTCTTGAGGTTCATCCGTCACCGACATCGACGCTCCGGGAGGCAACAATGGATACGCGCCTGGCGGTTTCTTTGCTTGCGTTGGCGTGCGCTTGGGCTCCGGCCCAACCACAGGATGGCCTGCTGTTGCACTTTGCGTTCGACGAGGGCGACGGAATGGTCGCCGCCGACGGGTCGGGCCACGGGCTGGACGGTACGGTCAGCACCGCCTGGACGAGTTCACCCTCCGGCAAAGCGCTCTCCTTCGACGGCGGGCCGGCCGGTATCGTGAAGGTCCAGCTTCCTGCCGACCAGCGCTTCGGCAAGGACTCGTGGACCTTCAGCGCGTGGCTGAAGCCGACGCAGTTCACCATCGCGGACCGGCAGAACCAGCGGCGCATCTTCGCCTTCGGCACATATCCCAACGCCTACCTGGTCATCGACCTTTTCAGCACGGGTCGACCGGGCTACTACTTCTGCTACCGCGATGAAGCCGACAAACACATGGCAGCGGGCGGCACGGCCGCGACGGGGCTGAAGCTGGACGAGTGGGCGCACGTTGCCGTGGTATGCGACCGCCGGCAGGGGCGGGTTGAGATCTATGTCAACGGCTACAGCCAGGGTGCTTCGGCGATACCGGCGACCTTCGTCGGGGATTTCTCGCTGGGCGGGGAGTTGACCCTGGGCAACGGCTGGCACAACTACTGGGGGCTGATGGACGAGGTGCGCATCTACCGCCGCGCCCTACCGCGTGCTGAGGTGAAGGCCGAATTCACCCGCCTGAAGGACACCTTCGGCGCCACCGTGTCTCCGGAGGCGGTTGCCGCCGAGAAAAGGGAGCTACTCATGCAGGATTTCGCCCAAACCCGTGAAGCCTGGGCGGCAGGAGACTTCGCCGCCGTCCGAGCCGCCTGCGCTAAGGTGACCGGATCCCCGGATGTCCCCGAAGGTCTGCGAAGCTACGCGCACCTGCGCATCGCGCAGAGCTACGTCGCCGAGGGAAACTCGGAGCTTGCGAAGGCGGAGTACGCGAAGATCGGTGAAGCCGCCCAGTACCCTCAGGTGCACCGCGAGGAGGCGAAGGACTGCCTGGCCGAGCTGGACCGCGTGGCCCAGGGCTTACCCGCGAGAGACCCGGCGGCCTCACGCACCACTGTCCCGGCGATCGGGGAGTTCGCCGCCGAGGTCTTCGTCTCGGCCGACGGGGACGATGCCCGGGATGGCACTGTGGACCGCCCGGTGGCCAGCTTGTCGCGGGCGCGTGACCTGGTGCGAGAGCTTGCGGTGGATGGGCCGGTCGCGGTGAACGTCCTGCCCGGTGAGTACGTGGTGACCGGGCCTTTGCAGCTCACCGACGAGGACAGCGGGAAGCCGGATGCCCCAGTGGTCTACCGGGCGACGGAGCCCGGGAAGGCGGTGCTGTACGGCGGCGCCCGCATTACGGGCTTCGAGCCGGTGACCGACCCGGCGCTCCTAGAGCGCCTGCCTCAAGAGGGTCGCGGGAAGGTGCTGCAGTGCGACCTGCTCGCGCAGGGCATCGATGACTTCGGGGACCTTGCCGTGCGGGGCTTTGGGCAGGCGCCGTCGCCACCGACCCTCGAGCTGTTCGTGGACGGTCGGCCGATGACCCTGGCCCGCTGGCCCAACAGCGGATTTGTGGGCATCGAGAAGCTCGTCGAGCCGGGCTCCAAGCCCGAGGGGAAACCCTCTGTGATCGAGTACATCGATGACCGCCACCAGCGCTGGGTCGATGCGAAGGACCCCTGGTTGTTCGGCTACTTCCGCTACCTGTGGGCAGACGCGACCATCAAGGTCTCGAAGATAGACACGGCGGCGCGTACCATCACCTGCGACCAGGCCTACCACTACGGCAGGCCCGGCATGCATACCGGACAGGGCATCCAGTATTACGCCTTCAACCTACTGGAGGAAATCGACCAACCGGGCGAGTGGTACCTGGACCGCGAGACCGGTGTGCTGTACCTGTATCCCCCCACCGACCTAGACGCTGCGACGGTGGAGGTCGGCCTGCTGTCCACGCCGATGGTGACGATGGATCAGGTTACCGATGTGCGCTTTGAGGGGCTGACCTTCGACCTGGCGCGCTACCACGGTCTCATACTCACCGACTGCAGCCGCTGTCTGATCGCCGGATGCATCGTCAGCCGCATGGCCGGCAACGGGATCACGGTCTCCGGCGGCGAGGGCAATGGCCTGCTGGGTTGCGACATCCACACCATCGGCCGGCGCGCGAGCGAGATCATCGGCGGCGACCGCGCCACCCTCACGCCGGGAGGCCACTTCGTGGAGAACTGCCGGATCCACAACTTCGGGCGCATTGACCGCACCTACACCCCGGCCGTCCAGCTCGAGGGCGTGGGCAACCGGGTGGCGCACAACCTGATGTACAACTGCCCCAGCAGCGTTATGCGCATCGAGGGCAATGACCACATCATCGAGTTCAACGAGGTCCACAATGCTGTGCGCGAGTCCGATGACCAGGGGGCGATGGAGCTGTTTGCCAACCCCACCTACCGCGGGGTGGTGTTCCGCTACAACCGTTTCACCAACTGTGGGAAGGCCGGTGTGGGCGCGGCGGTCCACGGGCAGGCGGCGATACGCCTCGACGACGCCATCAGCGACATGCTGGTATACAGCAACGTGTTCATCCGTAGCGCCAACGGCCACTTCGGCGCGATCCAGATGAACAGCGGGCGCGACAACGTCATGGACAACAACCTGTTCATCGACTGCAAGCAAGGCGTCAGCGGCGGCTACAACGCGGGGAACTCAGTGTGGCGGCGAATCGCGGACGGCAATCCGGCCCCGGCCTACTACATGACCGACCTGTACCTCGAGCGCTATCCGCTGATCGCCACCATGATGGACGAGCCGAGCATCAACCACATCTGGCGCAATGTGTTCTACCGGTGTGGACCCGTCGCAACGGGGAATCACGCGCACCTGGACCTGATGGAGAACGGTGTGTTCGCCCAGGAGGATCCCGGCTTCATCGATGCGGCCAAGGGGGACTACCGCCTCAACCCGGAAGCCGGGCTGTTCGCCACCGTGGGCTTCCGGCCGATACCGCTTGAACAGATCGGGCTATATGAGGACCGCTACCGGGCCAGTTGGCCGGTGGAGGTGACGCCGGAGCCTGTGCCCGACTGGCGGCCGGCGCCTTAGGCCGGCCGCGACCCACATGGATTGGGAGGGGTGTCCCCCAGGGCATCCGGGCTCTGCGTCCGGGCCTACCCGATGGCGGACAAACCCGGGGGAAACCCATACCTACCCTAGTAGTCGCTTGCGCAAGTTCGCGTTACAATCCAGTGATCTCGCGCCTGGCCCTCTGATCCTGTTCGCCCGGCTCCAGGGGGTCGAAGGCCGCATCTTCGACCCCGAGCCGCGCGAGTAGTGGGGTCTGGGGCCTGTGGCCCCAGCCGGGTGCAGGGGCGGAGCCCCAGCGGTGTTATGACGCGAACTTCGACAAGTCAGTACTAGCGGCGCCCGGTCAGCTTAACGATGGCCACGCTATGGAACTGCAGGTTCATGGTCAGGGTCTTGCCCTCGAATTGCACGTCATTGATCCCGAAGTCGCCCAGCTTGACGGGCATCCGGATGCGGTTCGGCTCATCGTACAGGCGCTCGTAGTCGGGATCCGGGGCCGTCAGGAGCTCCTCAGCCCCAACCCACTCCTCCAGGCCCAGGGCCTCCGGGGAGAACTCGACCTCGATATCCTGATCCACGTGCTCGGGAGAGATGTGGGAGATCACCGCCAGCACTTCCGGGCGTGCCGGTGAGCGGTACAGGGACACGTAGATGTCGCGGCCCCGCACCACCCGCACCATCTGCTGGTTGCGCCAGTAGGGTAGGAACTCCGCCGACGGCACCCCGAAGCCCCCATAGATGCGCACGATCTTGTCGTACCATCCGTAGTGGGTGCGTGAGGGGCTCGATATGGTGTTGTGGGGCAGCGTACCGGCCAGCGCGGCCTTGGTCATGCGGAACCGGTACAACTCCTGGTCCTCCTTGCCGCCACCAAATTGCTTGAGCAAGGGATCCACCGGAACGTAGACACTGGAGGTGACGCCGAAGGGCAGGCTCGAGTGCTCACAGGCGAAGTCAAGTAGCTTGTAAGTGTCCTGCAGGTCCTTGCCCTGATGGAAGGTGGTGGAGCTCATCTGGCGCAGGCCTTCACCATTGAAGAAGTGGGTGACATGGGTGAAGGTGGGCCATTGGACGCACTCGGAGTTGTGCACCACGATGCAGTAGTCCTTCACCCCATGGCGCGCGAAGGATGCTGCGATACGCTGATACAGCCGGCGCTGGGCCAACAACGGGATGCGGTCATGGCAGCCGTGCAGGGCGTTGTTGCACGGGTACGCCGGGCCGAAGTCAAGGTAGATGCCCCGGAGGGGGATCTTGTCCAGCAGCTCGTCAAACTTCGCGGCGAAGAAACCGCCGGCATCGGAAGCCGGGCACATCCAGTACCACGGCCTCGTCTGGTCGTCGCGCTTGTAGGCCAGGTGACTGGCCGGCGTCCGCTGCCATTCCGCCAGACGGCTCGCCGCTTCCGCATACTCCTGTGGGATCATCATGCTGGCGGTGTAGGGAGCCAATGCGGCGCCGTTTTGCTCGAATCGGCTGAAGCCCTTCTGCAGCCACTGCCAGGTCTCGGGATTGGCCTGACCCAGCGGCAGGTCGAAGAAGCCGGCGCCCTCCCAGGATATCTCGCCGCAGGTGACAACCGGCCATTGTGGCGCCGGGCGGTTCAGGTGTACCGAGTGTCCATCCGCAAACAGGTTGAGTGGGTAGTTGGCGGGCAAGGGCTTCACGGGAGTGGCCAGGAGGCCGAACTCGATGGCAAGCTCATCCCCCGCGGCGACTTGATCCGCGAAGATGACCTGCAGCCGAGTCTGTTCGCCGTCGCGGATGATCTTGATGGGTCGGGGATCGGCGGTGCGCCGGCCGGGGCCGGATTCGGCGAACCAGGCCAGGCCGCCCTCCTCATTGCCGACCCACACCGACGGGTAGAAGGGCAGCTCGTGGTCCTGATCCAGCCACAGGTTCTGCCGCCCTCCGCCCCCAAAGCCGGAGGCCGTCGCATGCGCGAACTTCGCCATCTTCCTGGGTATAGGCACGGAGAGCGTCACAGGCCCCAAATCCCGGGCCGCGCGGATCGTGATGCGGTTGAAGAACACCCCGTCGTACTCGAGCCAGGCTTCCTGGCTGAGGCTGTAGTCGGTGGTCTCATGAGCCGTTGTGAAGTCCACGTGCACGGGCGAGGACTGCCCAACCACGGGGCCCTTTGCGGCCACGGGCGCGCCGCCGATGAGCAGACCGGCCGGGGCGTCCAGAAGAGGGCCCCGTTGCGTATCGATGGTGGTGGGTAGCATGGAGTCGTCGAAGCAGACCCGGCGCCCCCAAACGGTGGCCTCGAGCTTGCCCTCGGCCTGGGTGATTCGCAATGGCTCGAAGGGTGGTGGCGGGGCGTCCAGTGGCGGAATGTCCTCCCACATGCCCGGGCCGGTGTACTGAAGTTTGTGGGCTGTATGGACCCGGGTCGCCTCGCCCTCGCCGGATACGAGCTCGACGGTGTAGGCCCCCACAGGGCTCGCGGCGTCAAAGGGTAGGCTCTGCAACTCGTCGGAGGTGATCGCCGTCTGTCGGACCACTTGCCCGTCCGGCCCCACCAGCCGGACGATCGGGACCACGGCCGGGAGCTTGCTCTTGAGCATAGTGTAGCGCGGCTTAACGAGGATCTGGCCTGACCCGAAGACTGGCGTCACCTCGAGGTAGTCCTCGCTTAGGCGGAAGGGAATCAACTGTTGCAGCATCGTCTCGCCACCCGGGCCGTCGAGCTGAAACAGCAGATGTTCGGCCGCCGTGGCGTTGATCTCGGTCTCGACAGTTGCCGTGGCGCTTCCCTGGGGCTTGACGCCCAGCCGCTTCTCCACCAGAACGGGGCCGTCGCCCGAGGCATTCAGGGCCTTCAGCGTGTACGTATACTCGCCGCCCTCAGTGCTGTGGACCGTGAGCCGCTGTCGGAAGTCGCCGAAGGATGGGTCGCTACTTGCGGTGAACACGCCGCCTTCGGATGCGGCGACGGGGCGAATCGTCGCGAACCTGGCGCGGTCACCGTAGTTCTGCGACACGGCCTGCAGGTGCGTGAGCCCCACCTCGTCGAGGCAGCGCCACGTGCGACAGAAGTTGATGCGCAGGTCTCGGTCCAGCGGCTCTGTGATGCCCAGGGTCTCGAAGGGGACCATCACCTCCGCCTTCCAGTGATGGCGGCCCTCGATGCGGAACTGCAGTGAGGACACGTACTTCCAGCGCCCGTTGAATTCACTGCCGGTGTCCAGGCTCTCGCAATAGCCGCCGGCGGCATTGCCCGCGAAACGGTAGAATCGGCCGTCGACGTCCACATAGAACTCGAAGGACTCGTCGGGCCACACGCTGGGCTCGACGGCCCCGCGCTTCTGACCGGGCTTCAGCCGTGCCCCGGGGGGGAATATAGTCTCGAAGCGGATATACAGGTTGCGCCCGTCGTGGCACAGTAGGGGGCGGTTGTCGGGGTAAGTCAGGGACTTCTCGGGCCGGACCGCGTCGAGCAGCGAGACAAAGGACGCCGCGTGCTGCCAGGCCGCATCGTCGAGCCTACCATCCAGGACGGGAGCGGGCGCCTGTGGCACGGCGAGGAATGTGGGGAAGCGGGCCTCCGCGGTCAACGCCTCGACGCCGGCATCGGCGGCAATCTCGAGTGGACCCAGAGCCTGCTTGTAGACCTTCAGGTCACGGACGAACACATCGTTGGCGCCCCACGGCTCGACTGAAACCCAGCCGTCGCGGAAGGGCCCCAGGCTCAACCGCGCATAGGGCGGATAGGTTGCCGGGAAGCCCTGCTTCATCTCGCCGACGAGCTTGCCGTCCAGATAGAAGCAAACAGTGGCCCCATCCCAGGTAGCGGCCGCGCGGTATGACTGTCCGGCCTCGAGCGAGGCCGGCGTGATCAGACGGATGGACTCCGGTAGCTGCTTATAGGCCATCTGCAGACGGCGGTTGGTCTGGATGAAGTAGAACCCCAGGAAGCCTCGGTCCGCCATGCGCAAGGTGACCACATGCCGGTTGTGCATGCGGTTGGCGGCCTCGGGCTCAACGTAGGCGAGGGTGAAGGCGATGGTGCCCGCCGCGCCGCAAAAGGGCGCTGCGGGGATTGCGGGGCCGAAGCTTCGGCCCAGGCCCAGAGCCATCCGGCCATCGGGGCCCTGGGCGAAGTCGCCCGTCACGGTGAAGCCCTTTCCCGCGGCTGCAAGCTCCTGCGGCCGGTCGAGCTTCAGCTCCAGACAGGGGGCCGGCGCTGCCACACTCAGAGCGGCTGCGCCCGCAAGGATGATGATGGATACGACGTAACGGGCGGTCACTGCATTCATCGGGCGGTTTCTCCTTGTTCTGGTGCGCGTCGAGACGCGGTCGCCGCCGGGCAGGCGTGTGCTACGGCTCACGGAGCTTCTCCAGCATCTCCAGAGCTTCCAGGCGCACGCAGTCCATGACCGTGCGGTCCTTGGGCACAGCCCATTCCTGCGTGTCCCAGGCCATGACGGCTACAGCCTGCTCGGGCCCGTCGACCAGCAGCCCTTTTGCCTCGGCAAGCAGTCGATTGTGTGTGCCCCCGGCTTCGAGCTGAGCGATACGCTTGCGCAGCATCGCGAAGTATTCATAGTCCTGGGCCCCCTCGCGGATCGCCTCCATCTGCTTGGCATCCGTGACGGCCGTCTTGCTCAGGAACAGCGGCGAGTATGATGATCGCGTCTGAGCATAGGCGTTCCACGAATCGCCGGCCTCATCGCCGAAGGCCCAGTAGCAGGAGCCCTTGCCGCCATACTTGATGTTCAGCCAGAACTGCCCACGCCAGTATGAGGCCGGGTCCAGCAGCTTGCCCGGCCCGGAACAGGAATAGAACCATAGCTCGCGGCCGGCTTTCTGCTGGGCCACGAAGAAGTCCTGATAGACTTTGCCGCCGCGGAGGAATCGCGGGGTATTCGGGCACAGCACGTCGCTGTGGGCGTAGAATTCTGGGGCTGCCTTCGCCGGGTCGGGGTGGATCGGGTCGTTCCAGACTACCAGGTCCGGCTGGGCGGCGTGGATGGCCTTCGCCCAGGCGATGATGATCCGGTCATGGCGTTCGGCGCGGGCCTCGTCCACCAGAAGCAGCTTGATCTGGTTCGGCTCGATCCCCTGAGATTGGGCGTGCTCGACCCATGCGGTGAACCAGGCGCCGACCATCTTGTCGAAACGCGGGGTGGCCAGTGGCTCCTTGCTGAAGGCTGTGCCCACATTGGCGAAGACGCCCCAGTGCCGGGCGCCGGGCCAACGGGCTACCCACTCATCCCAGGCGGTGAAGTCAGGCAGGGCGGTCATGTTGCCCTGGGCGTCATACTGCCCCGGCGATGGCACAACCCGGGGGTTGCTCCAGGGCATGTTGACCCCGTGGTCACGCAGGTTCTTGATGAGCGGCATCATGTTCTGTGCAGTGACGTCATAGCCGCCGGTCCCGTTGGTCTCATCCCAGCCGCCGATGGCGATACTGAACTCGGAGGGCATGTCCAGGGCCGCGACGTGCAGGTCCAGGGGGATCGCGGCCACCGGTGGGCCGGGCTCGGGCGTCACTCGGACAGTCAAGTGGTAGTCGCCGGCCGGCAGGCGGCTCGAGTCAATGTCCAGCCACACCTGCCGGGTCGTGCCCGCCGGAATGGTCACCTGCAGGCCACGGGTGCCCGGCCGGGCAACGGCTAGTGCTGTGGCCACCGGGATTCGGTGCTCGGTGTCGGTGAAGAGAACCTCGCGTAGTGTCAGAACGCGGGAGTTGCGCCCCAGGCCGCTCGCCTTCAGCGTCGCGGCCAGCGGGTCGTCGGTGGCGTTGGTCAGGTTGAGGACCTTTGCCCGGTGCTCGTTGCGCATCATCCGCACGCTGAGCGCCGGCGGGGGTGAGGGGGGCTTCTCTGGGGCCTGCAACGGCTGCAAAGGGTCGTAGCGATAGGCTCCCCAGACCCTCAGGCCCTTATACCCCCTGGCCCGCAGCAAGGGCGCCTGCAGGGCGTAGATGCGTTCATGCAGGTTGTTGAGGGGCAAAACGGTGGTGAAATCCTCAGGGAGTGTCTCCTGGGCCTGTACTTCGCCTCGCAGAGCCTCGACTCGCCCGCGCAGGGCGAGCCGCTGGGACTCGCCGAGCCTCGCGGCGTCAACGCCCGCGGCAATCTGTGACAGGTCCGCGTTCATTCGGTGCTGCGCCGAGTGCAGCACCTGTCGAGAGCGTCGGTACTGCAGCGGCGGCTCGGCAAACTGCTTGCCTTGGAGCGCCTCGGTGAGCCACGCGTCCTGGCCTCGGTAGACCTCAATCTCGTCCACGACGGTGTAGGGGACGCAGTCCACCACCAGCGCTACGTAGCGCCCGTGAGCCCGGATGTCACCGGTCGCGAACCGGTGGCGGCGGTAGGGTGTTGCCGGCGGGGCGCCGTGCTTGTTGGACAGCGCCACCAGGTCGCCCACCTCGGTCCACAGCTTCCCGTCGTCGCTCAGCATGACAAGTATGTCGGCGGGCCATGTGACATCGGCCACGCCCGCAGCCGTGCTGTAGGATAGCCCTGCGATTGGCTCGACCCGGCCCAGGTCGATGGTCACCACCACCGGTCGTTTGTGGACCCAGCCTACCGTCTCGGGTTGCACCCAGAAGTAGCCCTCGCTGTTCACCCCGTCGGTGAGCTGCACGCGGTCACCCGCGTCGGCGCAATCGCCGTAGTTGGGCAGGGGCTCGAGGGTGTAGGGCTTGTTCAGGGCGCTGTTGGGTCCGGGGGGGACGAAGTCACCTGTGGGTTGGCCCGAGCACATCGCCGGTCCGCCTACCAGCAGCGCCGGCAGGATCAGCAGCGAAAGGGCTGGGTGCCTGAGCATTGGGGGCTCCTCGTGATCGTGGTCGCCCCGGGCGCGGTAGGGAACTCTGAGGCCCGGCCTTGTGCTCTCCTACGCCGCGAGGATGATCGTAGATCCGGCCGGATTATGCGCCGAGGGGCGCTTGGCGCTGCCGTTCGCGGCGACCGGCGGCCTGCGAATCACGGCAGGTCGTACAGGATGAACACGCCGTCCAGGGGAGGCACTTGGACCTGCGGCTCCACCTGCGCGCCGGACAAAACCAGCCTGCCGTTGCGCCCGTCGGCGTTCACGGTCACATTGGCGCTGTGCAGTCCCCGGTTCGTGATACCCACGAGCAGCTTGCCCTTGGCGGCGAAGGCCCGGTGGTAGATG
>Ga0272441_10011817_pt1 | contig 12884 bp, 10 predicted proteins | sample SSMProp6N_FD_193582 | JGI IMG/M metagenome (GOLD analysis project Ga0272441, IMG submission 193582) | Marine sediment archaeal communities from Little Sippewissett salt marsh, Falmouth, MA, United States - SSM-Prop-6N | ecosystem: Environmental > Aquatic > Marine > Wetlands > Sediment ...
GAAATCACTCCTACAGAAGATGGAGACTTTACTTATGATAAATTCAAAGCAAGGTATGATTCAGATTTAGCTTCCGGATTAGGAAATTTAGTTGCTAGAATCATAACTATGGCTCAAAAAGTAGATTTAAATTCTCAATCCTTATCTCCTAAGTTTCAAACGGAAATAGATAAAACATGGGAAGAATATAATATTCTTTTAGATAATTTTAGATTTAATGAGTCCTTAATTTTAATATGGAGATTAATTAGTTTTTGCGATAAATATATAGAGAAAGAAAGACCTTGGGAAAAATCTGAAAGACAAATATTAATAATTAATAATTTATTAATTATTTTAGGAAATATAGCTCAAATGCTTCAAATATTTTTACCAGAGACTTCAGAAGAAATATCTAAGCAACTAGGGATTAATTTATCTAATAAAGATTGGAATTTTAAGATAAAAAGAGGAAAATCACTTTTTCCTCGTTTAGATTCTTGACAAGCTTACAATAATAATATATATTTATATTGTTATGTCATTAGAACAGAACAACAAAAAAAGTTTACTAAATTTCTCAACTAAAATTTTAGGAGGTATTCTTTATATTACCTTTAATTTTAATTTGGGAGATCTTTAGTAAATAGAAACAAAAACATAAAATTACTAAGAATCTCCCGAGAAGGGAGATTTTCTAATTATAGAACATTAAAAATAAATAAATAAAGAGAGGTGAGGATAAAAATTTGAGAAAATAAAGTTTCCGAAAAAAGAAGTTTCAACAGAAAATAGAAGAAATTATTAAAAAAATAAGGAGGGAAAGAAAATGATAAGTGATACGAGAACAGCTAGTAATCTTTTGAATCTTCTAGAAGAAAGGAAAGTGCTCCTAAAAAAAATAAAAGCAATGGAGCAAACAAAAAATATAAAAAGCGAAAAACTGAAAAAAGTTAGATCTTGTCTCAAACAAGTCAATAGACAAATTTATAACATACAAAATTATTAGTAAATTTATGTAGGGCAATTCTTTTGGATTGCCCATTTTTTTATTGAGATTAAGCGTTATATTTGTTAACATATAAACTATGTTAATTGATACTCATTCTCATCTAAATTTTTCTGATTATGATAAAGACAGAGACGAATTAATAAATAAATGTTTAGACAATAATGTTTGGATGATAAATATCGGGACTGATTATGAAACCTCTAAAAAAGCTATAGACATCTCTGAAAAATATCCTCAGGGTGTTTTTGCTTCTATTGGGATGCATCCTGAAAATATAGGAAAAGAAGTTTTTGACTATAAAAAATATAAAGAGCTAAGTATTTGTAAAAAAGTTGTAGCTGTTGGAGAAATAGGATTAGATTATTGGAACAAACCCAAAACAAAAAAGAAACAGTCCGAATTTAAAAATAGACAGAAAGAATTAGTTTTAGAACAAATAAAACTAGCTAAAGAATTAAATTTACCAATTATTTTTCATTGCCGGAAAGCTCATGACGATTTATTGGGAATATTAGATGACTTTTCTGATTTAAGAGGTGTGATTCATTGTTACACTGGGAATTGGGAGCAGACAGAAAAATATTTAAAAATGGGATTTTATTTTGGTTTTACAGGGATTATTTTTAAATTAGATTTAGACGAAATAATTAAGAAAATACCTTTAAATAGAATATTAGTCGAAACAGATTGTCCTTTTTTATCTCCTTTAAAAGAAACTAAAAGAAACGAGCCTTTATTTGTAGAATATATGGCAAGAAGGATTGCTCGACTTAAAAACATAAGCCTTGAACAAGTGGCAGAACAAACCACGGATAATGCCAAGAAATTATTTAATATTTAATCTTTTAATAAAGATTTTTGAATGTTAAAATAGAACTATTAAATATATGTATAATCCTCAAAAAATAGAGAAGAAATGGCAAAGATATTGGGATAGAGAGAAAATATACAAGGCCAAAGATTATTCCCAAAAGAAAAAACAATATATTTTACTTGAATTCCCTTATCCTTCTGGTAAGGGACTTCATGTTGGTCATTGTCGTCCTTATGTTGCTCTAGATATAGTCGCTCGCAAAAAAAGAATGCAGAATTTTAATGTATTATTCCCAATGGGTTGGGATGCTTTTGGCTTACCAACAGAAAATTATGCTGTTAAAACAGGTATTCACCCAACTATTGTTACTAAAAAAAATACAGCTATTTTTAAGAATCAACAAAAGAGTCTGGGTCTTTCTTTTGATTGGGACAGAGAAATTAATACTACAGATCCAAATTATTACAAATGGACTCAATGGATATTTTTACAATTTTTTAAAAAAGGACTTGCGTATAAAGAAAAAATACCTATTAATTGGTGCCCTTCTTGCAGAACCGGCTTGGCTAATGAAGAAGTCGTTGATGGATGTTGTGAACGTTGCGGAGCTAAGGTAGTAAGAAAAGAAAAAGAGCAATGGATGTTAAAAATTACAAAATATGCAGAAAGATTAATTAAAGATTTAAATAAAGTTGATTTTCCAGAAAGAGTAAAGACATTAGAAAAAGATTGGATCGGAAGGAGTGAAGGTTATGAAATAAAATTTAAGATTAAGAATCAAGAATTAGAATTTATAAAGGTTTTTACTACCAGATTAGACACCATTTTTGGGGCTACTTATTTAGTTTTAGCTCCCGAACACCCAATAATTGATAAATTTGAATCACAGATTTCAAATATTAGATCAGTTAAAGAGTATACTGAAAAGACAAAGATGAAACTTGAGAGAGAAAGAATTTCAGAATCTAAGGAAAAAACGGGGATAGAATTAAAAGGGATTAAGGCCATAAATCCAGTAACCAAAAAAGAAATTCCAATTTTTATTGCTGATTATGTTTTAATAAATTATGCTACAGGTTCTATAATGGCGGTTCCAGCTCATGACCAAAGAGATTTTGATTTTGCTAAAAAATATAGTTTACCTATTATTGAGGTTATTAAATCTTATGATGAAAAAGTAAAATTGCCCAAAAAAGTACCCTTGGTTATTTCAAGTAGAATTTTAGAGAAATGTTATGAAGGAGAAGGAATATTAATAAATTCAGGGCGTTTTACTGGCTTGAAATCAGAGAGAGCAAGATCAAGGATTGCTTCAATCTTAAGGAAAGATAAATTAGTCACTAAAAAAGTTAACTATAAATTAAGAGATTGGATATTTTCAAGACAACATTATTGGGGAGAACCTATGCCTCTGGTCTTTTGTGAAAATTGTGCAAACAAGATTAAAAAAAGAGACAAAAAAAAGTTTAATAAAGGAGAATTATTAAATCCTGGTTGGATTGCTGTTAAAGAAAAAGATTTACCTATTAAGTTGCCTAAGGTAAAAAAATATAAACCAACTAAAACAGGAGAGTCTCCTTTGTCAGATATTAAACATTGGGTTGATACTAAATGTCCTATATGTGGTGGTCCTGCCAAAAGAGAAACAGATACTATGCCTAATTGGGCTGGTTCTAATTGGTATTATTTAAGATATTGTGACCCTAAAAATGATAAGAAATTAGCTAATTCAAGATTGCTTAAAAAATGGATGACAGTAGATTGGTATAATGGAGGAATGGAACATACTACATTGCATTTACTTTATTCTCGTTTTGTTTATAAGTTTTTATGGGACATTGGAGCTGTACCAAAATCATTAGGCCCTGAACCTTATAAAAAAAGAACATCTCACGGTATGATTTTAGGAGAAGGTGGAATCAAGATGTCAAAATCAAAAGGAAATGTTATTAATCCTGATGATGTAGTCAAGAAATATGGTGCAGATACTCTTAGAATTTATGAAATGTTTATGGGCCCTTTTGAAGAAGCAATTGCTTGGGACAGCAAAGGAGTCAAGGGAGCCAGACGTTTTCTGGATAAAGTTTGGAATTTTCAAGATAAGATTGGTCCCAATAAAGATAATTTAAAAATTAAACATATCCTTCATAAAACCATTAAGAAAGTTAATGAAGATATTGATAAACTTAAATTAAACACAGCAATTTCTTGTTTAATGGTGTTTGTTAATGAGATGGAAAAACAAGAAAAGATATCTTTAAAAGATTATTCAACATTTTTAACTCTTTTAAGTCCTTTTGCTCCTCATATTACAGAAGAGATTTGGAGTAAATTAGGTTATAAAAAGAGTATTTTTCTAAAAAGTTGGCCAAAATATAATAGTAAATTTATTAAAAAAGATACATTTACCTTAGTAATTCAGGTAAATGGAAAAGTTAGAGGCAAGGTAAAAGTTGATGCTGATCTTTCAGAAGAAGAAATAAAAACAACTGCTTTAAATAATTCAAACACTAAAAAATGGCTTTATGGACGAAAAATTAAAAAAATTATTTTTATTAAAGGTAAACTAATTAATTTTGTGATATAATTTAATTATGACCGAAGAAATTATCTCAAATAAAGTTGGAGAAAAAATAATCCTTTTGGGGAACGAAGGAATAGTAAGAGGAGCGTTAGAATCTGGAGTTCAATTTGTTTCTGCTTATCCAGGCACTCCTTCTTCAGAAGTAGGAAATACTTTTTGGAGAATTGCCAAGAAAGTAGGAGTTTATTTTGAATTTTCAACTAATGAAAAGGTTGCTTTAGAAGCAGGCGCAGGTGCTGCTTTTTCTGGTTTAAGAACCTTAGTCTCAATGAAGCATTTTGGACTAAATGTTGCTTCTGACTTTTTTATGCCCTTAGTTTACTCAGGAGTTAAGGGGGGTATGGTTATTCTTGTGGCTGATGACCCAAGTTGTTGGAGTTCAGCTCAATCAGAAGAAGATACAAGAGCGTTTGCTTCTTTATCTCATATTCCTATATTAGAACCTTCTACTCCTCAAGAATGTAAAGATTTTACAAAGCTTGCTTTTGATTTGTCTGAAAAATTTCAAATACCAATAATGATTAGAGAAACCACAAGAGTTGCTTTGCAAGGGGGAATAGTTAAATTAGGCAAAATAGTTAAAGGAAAAAGAAAAGGGAAATTTATTAAAGATCCTCATCAATTTTCAACAATGCCTCCTAGAGTTTTAGAAATGAAAAAAGAACTTCTTGAGAAAATTGAAAAAATAAAAAAACAAATTTCCGAAAAATCTTTAATTAACAAAATTTATGGAAATAATAAATCAGAAATTGGAATTGTCACATCTAGCGTCTCCTTTTTATATGTGATGGAAGCATTAAAGTATCTTAATTTAAATATCCCAGTTTTAAAACTTGGATTTTTTCATCCCTTACCAGACAAAAAGATTAAAGGATTTATTAATAAATTTAAAAAGATTTTAGTAGTTGAAGAATTAGAACCACATTTAGAAAAAGAAATCAAAGTACTTGCTAAAGATATTAATCTAAAACTTCAAATTTTTGGAAAAGATTTATTATCAGAAACTGGCGAACTTCGTCCGGAGCAAGTTCTTAAAGCAGTGGCAGAATTTTCTAATAAAAAGTTAAAAATTAAACCAGTATTAAAAATTAAAAATCCTAAATTAAAAATTCCTAAAAGATCTCCGCAATTTTGTCCGGGTTGTCCATATTGGTTAGTGTTTAATGCTTTAAAAAAAGCAGTTGATCCTAAAAAGGTAATATTTGGAGGAGAGATTGGTTGTTATATGTTAGCATTTTATCCTCCTTTTCATTTTCAAGACTATCTGTTTTGCATGGGTTCTTCTGTTGGTGTTGCTCATGGAATTAAAAAATCATCTAATAAACAAAAACTAATCAGTTTTGTTGGAGATTCTTCATTTTTCCATAGTGGGATACCAGCACTTTTGAATGCTGTTCATAATAAATCAAACCCTTTAATTATTATTATGGATAATCAAACAACAGCAATGACTGGTCATCAACCCAATCCAGGGACAAATAAAACATCAATGGGGAATAGCGTAGAGGGAGCTAAGATAGAAGACATTGTCAAAGCTTGCGGAGTTAAGAATTTAAAGATTATTAACCCAATAAAACAAAAAGAATTTATTAAAGCTGTAAAAGATTCATTAAATAACAAAATTAATGAGGTCTCGGTAATTATTGCCAGAAGACCATGTATTTATATATGAAAGAATTTAATATAATTATATCTGGGGTTGGAGGACAAGGCGTAATAACCTTAACCAGGATTTTAGCTAAAGCAGCGATTTTTGATGGTTATGACGTCAGAACTTCTGAACTTCATGGGCTTTCTCAAAAAGGAGGATCAGTAGAAACTCATATTAGGTTTGGTTCTATGACGGGATCAAAGCAAATCCACTCTCCATTGATAAAAAAAGGTAAGGCAAATTTAATAATTTGCATTGAGGCTCAAGAATCTTTAAAATCTTATATTTATAGCTCTAAGGAATCAAACACGATATTTTTGATAAATGATTTTATTAAACCGATTTTGGGCTCAAAAATAATTCCGCCCGTCAAGGATATTTTAAAAGAGATTAAAAGATTTTCCAAACAAGTAATGTCTATTCCTGCCTCTAAAATTGTTAAAGAAAAATTAAACAAAGAAGTTCTGGCTGGAGTTTATATTCTAGGATGGACCACCTCTAAGAATTTATTTCCTTTAAAAAGAAAATCTATTTTAAAATCTATTGAAAAAACAGTTCCTAAAAAATATTTTTTACTAAACAAAAAAGCTTTTGATTTAGCAAATTATGATTAAAAAAGTAGTAATAGCAGCTGCGGGAAAAGGTACCCGTATGCTTCATTTAACCAAGAACAAGTCTAAACATCTTATAAAGGTTCAAAAAAAACCTTTTTTATCTTATCTTTTAGATAATCTCTTAAAAGCAGAATATAAAGAAATAATTTTAGTTATTGGGTACAAGGGAGAAAAGATTAAAGAATTTCTAAAAGAATACAATTCTAAAGATTGCAAAATAAAAGTTGTTAACCAGTTTGATATTTTAGATAAAGATGAATATGGAACATTATGCCCATTACAATGCATAAAAGACATGGTTAAGGAAAATTTCTTAATGGTCTGTGGGGATAATCTTTATTCGCCAAGGGATCTTAAGTCTTTTAATATTGATGATAATTATAATTATGTAGCTGGATTTTGTCATGAATATCCAGAAAAATATGGAGTTCTTGTTTCTGACAATGGTTTTCTTAAAAAAATTGTTGAAAAACCTAAAGAATATGTTGGTAATTTAGTTAATACTGGTCTTTATAAGTTTACCCCTGAAATATTTGATAAAATTTCCATGATAAAACTTTCTCCTCGGGGAGAATATGAGCTTACAGATGCAATTACACTTTTGGCTAAAGATAGAAAAGTAAAAATTAAAAAGATTCAAGATTACTGGCTTGATTTTGGTAATCCAAGTGACATCCTTAGAGTTTCTAATTTTTTAAAAAATGGATCATCTAATCTTTCAACAAATAAATAATTTTGCTTTAAGATTTTTCTGGTTAGACAAAATTGCTATTTTTTGCGCTAAATTTTTACCTTATATTTTAATAGGGTCTTTATTTATTCTTTTAATTAAAAATTTTAAAAAGTATTATAAAATAATAATTCAAGCTTTAATTTCAGGTATTTTTGCTAGATTTATAATTGTAGAAATTATTCGTTTTATTTGGTATAGACCTAGACCCTTTATCTTAAACTCTGTGAATCTTTTAATAAATCATTCTTCTTCGGGATCTTTCCCTTCTGGTCATGCTTCATTCTTTTTTGCTTTATCTACTTTAATCTATTTGTATAATAAAAAAACAGGCATATTATTTTTAATAGCCAGCTTTTTAATTTCAGTAAGTCGAGTCTTTTGTGGAGTTCATTGGCCATTTGACATTTTAGTAGGTGCTTTGATAGGAGTATTTTCTGCTTTATTAATTAAAAAAATCTTTGAAAAGTATTTAATCAAAGATTAATTTGTGCCGCGGGTGGGAGTCGAACCCACATGGATAAAATCCACACGATTTTGAGTCGTGCGCGTAAGCCAATTCCGCCACCGCGGCTTACTTGATCACTTTAACATCAAATTTATATTGTTTCAATCTTTAGGAGAGCCCCAACTGGCATCAATCACTTTTTGAGGCCATTTTTTTTGAAGTTTTTTTAAATTTTCACAATTAGCCTTATGTATTGATACTCCTTTCCCCATTAAAATAAAAGCCTTTATTTTATCACCTGGTTTTGGAGAGCAACCCTTAGCCATATTTATTGAAAATCCGGTTTCTTTTCCTAGATATATTTTATTAATTTTTATTTCTTCCTTTTTCTTTTTAAAAGGTATCAATTTTTTAAAAATAGACAGCTTCTTTTTAAAAGGTAAATTGTTTTTAGGTAGAATATTTTTTATTTTTCTGATCTTTTCTTCGGCAGATTTAGTTTTTACAAATTTAAGCCAATCAGCAGAAACAGCTTCATTTTTACTTGTTATTATTTCTACTAAATCGCCATTTTTCAAAGGACGAGATAATCTACTCATTTTCTTGTTAATCTTTACTTCTTTACAATGAGTTCCAATTTCAGTATGGATAGCAAAAGCAAAATCAATAGCACAGGATCCTTTGGGAAGACCAATAACTTCTCCTTTTGGTGTAAAAACAAAAACTTTGTTTTTAAAGAGATTAAAATCTAAATATTCTGATAAATTTTCGGGTTTTTTAATTTTTTCAGATAAAATCCTCAATTCTTTAGCCCATGAAAACTTATCTTCATAAGTCTTTGTAGGTACATGCTCTTTATAGGCTAAATGGGCAGCAATGCCATATTCGGCTTCATTATGCATTTGTTGAGTTTTAATTTGAATCTCTGTTATTTTATTATCTAAACAGAAAACAGTGGTATGTAGCGCTCGATATCCATTTCTTTTAGGAGATGCTATATAATCTTTAATTCTATCTGGTATTGGTTTCCATATTCTATGAATTATTCCTAATGTTTTATAACAGTCTTCAACACTTGAAACTATTATTCTTATAGCATTTAAATCATAAATTGCAGAAAAATCCATATTATATTTTAAGAGTTTTTCATATAAGCTAAAATAATATTTTCTTCTTTTATGTATATCAACAAAAGATATATTTTCTTTATTTAAAATTTTTATAAGATCAGATTTAACTCGTTTAAGATATGTTTCTTTTCTGGCATATTTTTCTTTCATCTTGTTCACAATCCAATTAAATTCTTTTGGATAAAGACAAGGAAAAGCTAAATCTTCAAGTTCTCCTTGTAATTCTCCCATACCCATGCCATCAGCCAGTGGAGAGAATATTTCAATGCTTTCTAAAGCCATTCTTCTTTGATGTTCAGGTGAAAACTGTTTTATATTTCTCATAATATCAAGTCGATCAGCTAATTTTATAAATATGGCTCTTATATCTTTAGTAATAACAAAAAACATTTTTCTCAAATTTTCAGATTGAGAATCTAAAAGTAATTTTTGTCTTTTGTGGATAGGTACAATTTTTATTCTATTCTTTTGATAACGAAGAGCATCTAATTGTTTAACTTTTTTGATTAAGAAAGGCACATCTTTTTTAAAATTTTTTCCTAAGTTTTTTCTGTCTTCTTCTTTAATCTCATGAAGTATCCCAGAAATTATTATTGTTTCTTCAGCCTCCATTTTCTTTAAAATTAATCCTATTCTTAAACTATGCTGAAAAGCAAAATCATCCTTTTTAAAATTCTTTTTAAGGATTTCTACAACTTTATCTATCCTTTTTGGATTATTGAGCCCATGTTTAATTTTTTCAACAAGAGGCATGTTTTATTATTTACACTCTTTATTTGAACATTTTATTTTCCCTTTTTTATCTATAACCATGAGAGATCCACATTTTGAACATATTTCTCCATTTGGTTTATCCCATAAAGCAAAATCGCATTTTGGCCATCTATTGCAAGCATAAAATATTTTTCCTCTTTTTGTTCTCTTTTCTATAATCTCTCCTTTTTGACATTTTGGACATTTGATTCCTAGGCCTGGTTTAGATAGTGATTTTTTGTATTTACATTTTGGAAAATTACTGCAACCATAAAATTTTCCATATCTGCTCCATCTTATTAAAAGAGGACTTCCACATTCAGGACATTTTTCATCTGTTTCTTCTGCTGTATATTTTTTAACGATTTCTTTTTCTTTTTTTTCAATATTTTTTTTAAATGGTTCATAAAAATCATTCAAAACTTTTACCCAATTTTTTTCTCCTTTGGCAATTTTATCTAAACTTTCTTCCATTTGAGAGGTAAATTTTATATCAACTATTTTAGGAAAATGTTCAGATAAAAGATTATTTACCAATATACCTATCTCGGTTGGTTTAAATCTTTTTTTCTCGTCTTTATTTACATAATTTCTCCTTTGAATAGTATCTAGCGTTGGGGCATAGGTTGATGGTCTTCCAATCCCTTGTTTCTCCAAAACTTTGATTAGTCCCGCTTCATTATATCTTGCTGGCGGTTGGGTAAAGTGCTGGGAGGGGATTAATTTTTTAAGTTTTAAAACTTCATTTTTTTCTAATAATGGCAATTCATTTTCCTCTGTTTTCATTTGGTATACCTTAAGAAAACCATCAAATTTTAATGTTTGTCCATTGCTCCTAAAAATATAATTTTTAGCAGAGATATCAACCTGGGTAGAATCAAAACAAGCTTGTTGCATTTGAGAGGCGATAAACCTTTGCCAGATTAGATTATATAATTGAAATTGTTGTTTTTCTAATTTTAATTTTTCTGGATTTTGTTCTGGATTTGTAGGTCTTATGGCTTCATGTGCTTCTTGAGCTGTTTTTGATTTTGTTTTAAATCTTCTGAATAACCCAGCCCAGTAATTTTTACCATAATTTTTAATAATAAAGTCTTGAGCTTTACTTAAAGATTCTTCAGACAAGTTTAAAGAATCTGTTCGGTGATAAGAGATATAACCTTTTTCATAAAGACTTTGGGCCAGAAACATTGTTTTTTTAGATGAAAAGTGAAATTTAACCCATGCTTGTTGTTGTAAAGTACTAGTCTTAAAAGGGGGAAAAGGATTTTTTTTAACTTCTTTTTTAGCGATGTTTACTATTTTATATTCAGCATTTTTAAGATCTTTAGTTATTTCTTCAGCTTGTTTTTTATTTGAAATATCTAATTTAGAAATAATATTTTTATCTTTTTTTATTAAATTTGCTTCAAAAGTCAAAGGATTTGTTTCTTTCTCTAAGTTAACAACAATTGTCCAATATTCTTGAGGAATAAAATCTTTAATTTCTTTTTCTCTTTCTGCAATAAGCTTTAAAACAACTGATTGTACCCTTCCAGCTGATAATCCCCGCATTATTTTTTTCCAAAGAAGAGGGGATAATTTGTATCCGACTAATCTATCTAATATTCTTCTTGCTTGTTGGGCATTAACCAAATTTGCGTCAATATCTCTTGGATCTTTTAATGCTTTTTCTATTGCAGACTTTGTAATTTCATGAAAAACGATTCTTTTATATTCTTTTTCTCCTTCTAACTTTAAGGCAAAAATCAAATGCCAAGCTATTGCTTCTCCTTCTCGGTCTTCATCTGTAGCAAGAATTACTTTGTCTATTTTTGATAAAGATTCTTTGAGCTCTTTAACTTTCTTTCTTGCTTTTATAGGAATAATATAATGAGGCTCAAAATTATTTTCTGTATCTATTCCTAATTTACTTTTTGGCAAATCACGAATATGTCCATAGGAAGAAAGGACCTTATATTTTGATCCTAAAAATTTACTAATAGTTTTACTTTTTGTTGGACTTTCAACTATGATTAAATCCATATTTAGTTTATCAAATGATTATTTTATTTTCCGCATTAATAGTACTCTTATATTTGTGGCTGTCAATACTTTTATATGTTTTTAATAAAAGAGGATATTTTTATCCTCTGGTTTCATGATTTTTGTTTTTTTACTCATTAATTAATTTTAATACCTTTTCATTTTATTTCAACTCTTGACTTTTTGAATGGAAATGGTATTATAATAAAAACAGAAATTTGAAAAAATATAAGGAAAAGGGGGGAAAAGAAAAATGGGAACAAAAACAGCAAAACAAAGAAAATCTTTTAAAAAATTAGAAAAGAGGTTTGGAAGAATCCACAAACTCAAAGATATTGGAGAAATTGTTGCTCCAAAAGAATATTCCTTTAGAGATAAAGGGAAAGAAATAGTTCTCTTATATGAAGGAAATGAAATAAGACGTTTTCGCAAAGGAGAAACAAAAGTTTCTCAAATAAGAGAGGTTATTTTAAATCATAAAAAAGATAATTTGATATATCCAGAATCATTAATCCCAAATAAAAAAAAGATATATAAAAGAAATAAAATCGGATGGTTTTGATAAAAAACAGCCAGGTGAAATAAATATTATCCTGGCTATTTAATTTATTCAGACGCAAGTACTTTTTTAGCTTCATCCCACATTTGGGGATCATTGTGTTTTTCTCTCATCCAATACCACCATTCAACCCCCCAAAGATAAAAACTATCACCTCCAGTCTTTTTTGAAAATTCTATTATGTCTTTAAACTTTTCTACATTCATTGTTTTATTTTGTTCTTCTAAAGAAAGGGTATATGTTAATCCTGGGCCCCATGGTTCTGCTTGGAGTTCAATACAAATAGTTTGTTTGCCAAATAATTTATTAACTAACCATGCTTTTCTAGCATAAAAAACAGGGGGAACCGGATAAGTTATATATATGCCCATTTCATGAAACCAAACTTTTTCATATAAACTATGTCCAACAATGTCTCCATATCTTGCCGGTCTAAACCAAAAAGGAATTTCTCCACTGCCTGTTATAACAATTTGTCTTTGATCATCTAATGATCTTACTAAATCAACTTCCTGTCTTAATATTTTTTTATCAGCATTACGAGCTTCTCCAAAAGGGAAAAATGGTTCATTCTCTACTTGCCAG
>Ga0272441_10011818_pt1 | contig 12883 bp, 15 predicted proteins | sample SSMProp6N_FD_193582 | JGI IMG/M metagenome (GOLD analysis project Ga0272441, IMG submission 193582) | Marine sediment archaeal communities from Little Sippewissett salt marsh, Falmouth, MA, United States - SSM-Prop-6N | ecosystem: Environmental > Aquatic > Marine > Wetlands > Sediment ...
CGTTCTACACAGACTTCTTGGGGTGCATTTATGACAAGATCCCTAAGGCGACCGAGGCGTGTGTCCTGAATGTATTGGGGCGAGGCTAATACGGCTTCCATGTTATTCCTCCTAGTGAAGATATTACTCTCTTTTATGCACCCCCTGGTTATCACAATATTCAGAGGGTACTGCCTTACATATAATTTTTTCTCAGACCTTTATATCCATGTGGTTCACGAGGATCATATCGCGTATTTTTTTTGGCAAAAACCTGTTGAGGATCAGGAAAAAGGTGCTCATAAAATCAACCTGGTTGTGAAGCTTGATCTTGTCGGATTTGATCACCTTGAGTATTTGTCTTGCAGCGGCATCCGGGGTCGGTGCATCCTTGATCAAAACATTGTCGCGATCGATAAATCTGCGGGCGCGATCACGGTAAGGTGATCCTTCGGGCGGCAATTTATGTATCTTGGCCGCAAAGCTGGTGGAAACCTGGGCCGGCTCGATGAGGGCTACCTGAATGCCGAACGGTTGAACCTCATACAGAATAGATTCAACCAGCCCTTCAATGGCGAATTTGGATGCGGTATATATGGACTCAAAGGGGAAAGGAACCTGTCCTACCAGAGAGGCCATGGCAATCAATTTGCCATTGCGCTGCTGTCGCATGGAAGGGATGAAAGCCTGAAAAATTGCTGCGGCACCGATCACATTAATTTCTAAGCATTTCAGGGCTTTTTCCAGATCGGTTTCTTCAAAGGGGCCGAAAAAACCGATGCCGACATTGGAAAGCACAGTGTCGACCCGGCCGAATTTATCCAGCACCTTGTCGCGAAATTTCAGGATTCCTTTACGATCGGTAATGTCCATGGAGATAAGCTCGTGCTGGACACCGTATTGATCCAGTTCCTTTTTAAGTGATTCGATGCTCTCGGCATCCACGTCGAATCCGGCAACACTGTCTCCGGACTGGGCAAGCATCTTGGCGACCTCCCGACCCATACCCTGGGCCAGACCTGTAATAACAATAACCTGATTCATGGCATATCCTCCCGAATATATTTTATTCTCATAATACTTTCATGCCTGAGTTATGCAAGTTGGTCGGCTTCACTACTGCCGGTAGAACTGACCAATCTGGCGCATTGATTCGGTAAAGTCCGGATAGGTGAAATCGAAGCCCGTGTTTTTCAGCTTTGTGTTGTCAACTATGTAGTCATCATAAAGATAACGCACGGCATCATATTCCAAATCAGGAATGCGTCCCTTGCGGCTGGAGATGAACCCATCGAGGAGGGCAACTGCTTTTACAACAACAAGCGGGAGATGGAGCTTTGGAGGAGGGGTGTCGAAGGTGCGGGCAGCCAGCGTAAGTGCTTGCCCAAGGGTCGGATTGCTGTTATCGGCGATGTTATAGATTTCACCGATTGATTCCTCCATATGCGACAGGTACTCAACAGCCCGGGCGACATCTTCGGCGCGTACATTTGCCAGAAGCTGGTGACCGTTGCCCGGGACAGCCGTAATTGAAGTGGGCCGTGAAAATGCCTTGCCCGCGCCATCATTACATCGCGGACCATACACCGTGCATGGCCTGACAATGATTGCCGGAAGGCCTTCTTTCATGCGGGCAAAGACAATATCTTCCCCGTCGCGCTTGCTGCGGCCGTAATTGTCCTGGGGTGCGCGCGTGCCGTCTTCCCGGAAGGGTCTGCCCGGATACGGGCCGTAGACACTGGTTGATGTTACATGAACAAATACTTTTACTCCGGCTTCCAGGGCAATTTTTGTGATTTTGTCTACACCAAGTACATTGGTTGGGTAGAGTGCTTCATACGGGGTCGAAAAGTTGCAGATTGCGCCGAGATGCAAGACTCTGTCGACATTTCCTTCAAACAGTGGGGGCAAGGTTTCGGGTTTGGTAAGATCGGCTCCCACGTACTCAACCCCAAGCTTGTCGAAAAATGATGTGTCTTTGCGGGGTCTGGCAGTTGCCCTGACGTTTACCCCCAGAGAAACCAGATGTTCTACCAAATGGGAACCCATGAATCCGGCAGCGCCGGTTACAAGTGTTGTACCGGGAAAATCCATGGCTCGACCTCCTAACTTTTACTCATATTTTAAAAATCATGAGAAAAACGCTGCAGCTGAAGCGGCAAACTCTTCATCGGTGCTCTGAGCTATTTCTTCACGGGCATACCTGAGCCATTCAAGAAACACCTCGTTTTGCTGCATGCCAAGCTGTGCTATCAGGCGCACGAATTGATTATGATTTTGCCAGCGATCTTTGTTGTGAACTCGTTTTTCAAGCTGCTTCTTATACAACACCAACTGTTCGTCGATGAGCTCAAGGGCACGCTGTCTGCTGCCGAAGCTGAAAAAAACAAATCGCATCAAAAACGGATCTCTGAGTATCATGCCTTTATCAGGCGAACTCTCCAGCCAGCGGATGAATTCAATCTTTCCTTTCTCCGTGATGGAATACATTTTCCTATGGGGGCCTTTTTCGTTGACCTGGGTGACTTCTTTAATAGTTACAAGCCCTTCCTCACTCATTTTTTTGAGATTGGGGTATATCTGGCCGTAATTGATCGACCACATCAAGCCGAAATGGTTCTCTATATGTTTTTTGATGCGGTATCCGTGCAGATCTCGATAGTTTAATAATCCCAGGATAGCATATTTAAGCCCCATATCATTTAACCTATATATAAAGTATATATATTATTTCTATATATTAATCTTTAATAAGTTTGTGTCAAGTCCTGGCTGAGTAAAATCTCGATACATTGTATATGAAGTGTAAAATCAATCGAATGAAGATCTATTTATATGAAATTCATCTCGCTTTGCAGAATTGATAAAGTGATTTATCTGCAGCAGGTATCTTTGAGGTGACAGATCTTGCTGGATTCGACCTGGATGGTTGTATGTGTTATTCCATATTGCTTTTTCAGCATATTATTGACGGTTCTGATAATATCATCATAATTACTACAATCGTCTCCCATAAGGATATGACAGGAAAGAAACACTTCCGAGGAGTTAACAGCCCATATATGCAGGCCATGTACCTCTTCAGCATTGGCCGAAGAGAGTATATTCCGGTAAACTTCCTCGGTGTTGATATCTCTGGGTGCAATTTGCAGAAAGATCCTGAGCGCATGCCTGATTATATCCCAGGAACTTCTGGTAATCATAATCACGATCAGAAGGCTTATGATAGTATCAATCCACAGCAAACCCGTCAGCCAGAGCAGCAGGGCTCCTGCAATAACGGCTACAGAAGAAATGGTGTCATAGAAAAGATGAAGAAAGGCAGCTTTCATATTCAGACTGGTGTCTTTTGCTTTGTGGAGCATAACAATGGAAAAGAGATTACCAAAAAGGCCGATACAGGCAACAGGCAGCATAATGGCAATGCTGATTGACACAGGATTAAAATACCGCTGGAAGGATTCAATAAGGATATAGAAGCCTATGCCGAGAAGGATCAGGGCATTGACGAGAGCTGTCAGTACCTCGAAACGCCTGAGCCCGAACGAATAATCAAGATTTGGCTGTTTTTCAGATACCTTTTCACCAACGTATCCGAATGCAAGGGAGAGAACATCGGATAAATTGTGCGTGGCATCAGATAGCAGAGCCAGGCTGCCGGATAGTATGCCGCCCAGATATTCTGCTATAGTAATGATGATATTGAAAAAAATTACAAAAGCAAGACGCCCCTTATTTGAAGATCCAATGTTTATAGCGTGATGATTATGGACATGGGGCATGTTTTTACTTTCCCCCTGCTGGTTGTTACTTATTCATTAACATGTTCGAACCCAAGATCGAACAGGGCTTTTACATGATCGTCGTTGAGTGAGTAATATACGACTTTACCGACTTTCCGCTGTTTTACCAAGCGCAGGCGTGAAAGTATTCGCAACTGATGTGAGATTGCAGAATGATTCATGCCCAAGAGTGCTGCAATATCGCATACACACATCTCTGAGATGCGTAAGGCCAGAAGTATTCTCAACCGGGTACCGTCTGCGAAGGCCTTGAAAAATTCTGCCAGATCATAAACAAAAGAATTATCGTGCGGCATTTGCTGCTTCACATTGTTAACCACATCTTTGTGAATAACTTTGCAAACATGGTTGATTGAATAAGTGTTTTTCATTAAATATGAATATATGAGCATATGTTCATATTGTCAAGTTTTATCCCATCTATTAAGTCACATTTTCATGGTTTTTTTGTTGCAAACTCAAATAAACTCATTTTGTTTTTAACTGGTTCTATTTTAGGGAATAATTATCTTTACATGAACTGGTGAAACGTATAGACCCTTTTGGTTAACGCTCAAGGTTGCTGGAAGATGTATAGTTGAAACCGGCCGAATACATAGTTGAGCGTGATCAATCGAGTGAACAGACAGGAAATGCTTGATTTTGAAGAAAGAAAATATTCATACGTTCAGTTCATCCTGTAAACAAATAATGGGAGTTGAAAGTTGACCGGAACATTAGTGAATACCGGAGCGGTGCTACTTGGCAGTGCGATTGGGATAAGCATGGGCACATATATTCCGGAGAGGATTAAAACTGTTCTAATGCAGGCACTCGGTTTGGCGGTAATCGTTGTTGGCCTCAAGATGGCACTTTCCGGCACGCAGCAGATTGCATATATCAGCTGCCTGCTGCTGGGCGCATTAACCGGTGAAATAATGCGCATCGAGCAGGGTGTTGAAACCGTTGGACATTGGTTAAAAAAACGATTTAATTCCAATTCCGCAACTTTTGTAGAAGGGTTTGTGACATCTTCAGTGTTGTATCTGACCGGTGCCATGATGATCGTGGGATGCATTCAGGACGGTACTGTAGGAGATCACAGCACCTTGTTTATAAAATCGCTGCTTGACGGGGTTGCCTCAATTGCCCTGGCATCATCACTTGGAATAGGGGTTGCATTCTCAGCGCTTTCGGTTTTCATAGTACAAGGGTTTGTAACTTTGCTCTCGGCCCAACTGGTGTTTCTCCAGGAACCGGCCGTGCTTGAAGCAGTGACTGCTACCGGCGGGTTGATTATACTCGGGATCGGTTTCAATCTGCTGGGATTCCAGCGCATAAGGGTAGGGAACTTCCTTCCTGCCATTTTATACGCCATAATCTACCCATTACTTATGCGCTAAAATAAACTTACCAAAGATGTTTATCCGAAGATCCGATCCTGGCAGATTTCATTGATTTCTGGTATGGAAATAAACGGATTCAAATCAATAACTAGGAAGAACACAATGAAAAGATTATTCTGTAAATCCGATGATTGTCTGCTCTTGGTAATTGATATTCAGCAGAGGTTATACCAGGCTATGGAGGATGCATTTAAGGATATCTTTATTAAAAACAGCGCTATCCTGATTGAAGTTGCCGACGTATGTAATATCCCGATAATCGTTTCCGAACAATATCCCAGAGGTTTGGGTAAGACAATCGATGAAGTGGAGAAAGCCCTCCCTCATAAAAAGAGAGAAGAGAAGCTATATTTCAGTTGCTACAGGGAAGAACCAATAAAGACCAAGATCGATTCGAGCGGTAAGAAAACCGTGATTGTGATCGGAATCGAAACGCATGTATGTGTTTTACAGACAGTTCTTGATCTGCTTGAAGCTGACTATCGAGTAGTTGTAGCTACTGATGCTGTCTGTTCCCGCAGGCAACATGACAGGCTTGCAGCCCTGAATGCCGTGGCTGATGCCGGGGCTGTGATCTATCCTACGGAAACTATTGCCTTCATGCTCATGGAGAAGGCCGGGACCCCACTATTCAAGCAGCTCTCTCCCTTGTTCAAGTAATATTGATCCAGGGCTTGGTACATGTATCCGACACAGGAAGATTAATGTCTTGAAAGTATGAGACTTCTGTGATAGAAGGCTCACCAAATCACACGTCCCATCCCAGGACAGGAGCTTGGTGTTCCCGATAAGGGGATTGCTCTTGCAGGGGCGGAGGATAACCAACAAGGAGGAAACATGTCAGCAGTAACTATGAAACAGCTTTTAGAGGCCGGAGTGCATTTTGGTCATCAGACACCCAGATGGAATCCAAGAATGAAGCCGTACATTTTCGGAGCCAGAAATGGTATTCATATTATCGATCTGCAGAAAACCGAAAAGCTCTTCACCAAGGCCTGCGAATTTGTCAAGGAAACATTGGCAAACGGAGGCAAAATACTTATGGTCGGGACGAAGAAGCAGGCCCAGGACGCCATAGAAGAAGAATCCCAGAGAGCAGGGGCCTTTTATGTCAATCACAGATGGCTGGGGGGAACGCTTACCAACTTTGAAACCATCAAGAAGAGTGTCGAAAAGCTGAAATGGCTCGAAACAGTAATTGATAACGGCACCATTGAGGACTACCCGAAAAAAGAACAGATCAGCATGAAGCGACATAAAATGAAACTGGATAAATCTTTGCATGGCATTAAGGATATGGATGTTTTGCCGGATATTGTTTATGTGGTCGATCCGACGCGTGAAGGAATAGCCGTGTTGGAATGCCGCAAGCTGGGCATAACGACGGTCGGAATTGTGGATACGAATTGTAACCCGACTCTGATCGATTATGTTATTCCAGGAAATGATGATGCTATCCGTGCCATCAGATTGTTTACCTCAAAAATTGCCGATGCGGTAGTGGAAGGTAATGCTCTTTATCAGGAAAAGCTTCAAGCTAAGATAAAAGAGGAAGAAGCCGCAGCAGAATTAGAGGTTGTACAGGAAGAGGGCGCAGGAAAAGATCAGTATATCGGTAAAGACCTTGAAGGAGAGATCGAAATTATTGTCAGAGACGATGAGGAAGTGCTTGTCACAGAGCCTGTCCTTGAAGTAACAGAGGAAACAGCATCAGATGTGGAACTCCAAACGATAGAAAAGCAGGAGGAAGAACTGCAAGATGAGCAAGAAAAGGTAGATGTCGAGGAAACTGAAAAGGAAGAAGGCCCTGATAAGGAATAAAAATAACAACTCAGAACCCTTTGGAGGTGCAATGTGGCAATATCAGCAAACGATGTAAAGAAGCTCAGAGATAAGACCGGTGTGGGCATGATGGACTGCAAAAAAGCCCTGACCGAGTGTAATGGCGATTTCGAAAAGGCGATTGAATACTTAAGAAAAAAAGGTATGGAGGTGGCAAATAAACGTGCAGGCAGACAAGCCTCGCAGGGTATTGTGGGTTCATATATCCATCTGGGCGGAAAAATAGGCGTTCTTCTGGAAGTAAATTGTGAAAGCGATTTTGTTGCCAAATCCGAAGGCTTCCAGGATTTTGTCAAAGATGTAACAATGCATATTGCTGCAAGCAATCCGTTTTGGGTAAGCCGTGACGATGTGCCTGCCGATGTGCTTGAAAAAGAAAAAGAAATATTAAAAGAACAGGCATTAAAATCGGGAAAGCCAGAGAAAGTTATAGACAAAATTGTAGAAGGAAGGACCGCGAAATTTTTTGCCGAAAACTGCCTCTTGGAACAGCCATTTGTTAAAAATCCGGATCAGACCATCACACAGCTTCTCGATGATATGATGGGTAAGACCGGAGAAAAATGTGTAATCCGGCGGTTTGAACGCTATCAGTTGGGGGAAGAAATCTAATTCGTGACATTACAATATAAACGTATACTTCTTAAATTAAGTGGTGAGATTCTGGCCGGCAAAAAGGGTTACGGCATTGATCCTGCGGCTCTTGTTTCACTGGCTTTGTGTGTTAGGGATACCTGTCTGATCGGTTCACAAGTCGGTCTGGTCATAGGCGGGGGAAACATTCAGCGTGGAACTGACACAAAAATAACCAGCGACAGGGTTAATGCAGACTACATGGGAATGCTGGCAACTCTGATCAATGCTTTGGCCCTGAAAGACGCCCTAAAAAAGCTTGATGTCAAAGGCTGTGTAATGAGTGGTCTTGATGTGCCTAAAATTGCAGAGAACTTCGTCAGGGAAAAAGCTTTGGAACATTTGGAGAATGGGCGCGTGGTGATTTTTGCCGGAGGCACCGGCTCCCCTTTTTTTACAACTGACACAGCAGCGGCCTTGCGGGCACTGGAAATAGGTGCCGAGGTGTTGATAAAGGCCACCAAGGTTAACGGCGTGTATGATAAAGATCCTGTTAAGTTCAGCGATGCCAAATTTTTTGGCGAAATCGACTATGATGAGGCATTGCGATTGAATATCAAGGTCATGGATTCTGCTGCGATCAGCATTTGTCGCGAAAATAACCTTGAAATTCGTGTGATTAATATTAATGATCCACAGAATTTACAACATCTTCTGCACGGACACAATGTTGGATCAACTGTTAGGGCGAGGAGGGGAGCATAATGGTCAATGACGTTTTGAATGAGCTTGAACAGAATATGGGGAAAGCTGTTTCGGCACTTAAACAGTCCCTGGTAAAACTCAGAACAGGAAGAGCTTCAATTGGTATAATGGATGGCATCATGGTCGACTATTACGGTACCGCAACCCCTTTGAATCAACTTGCAACATTAGCTGTACCGGAGCCACGGCTTATCACCATTCAACCGTGGGATAAAGGGGCGCTTGCCAGTATTGAAAAGGCAATCCTGAAATCGGAATTAGGTCTGACACCGAATAATGATGGCAAAATTATTCGTGTCCCGATACCGCCCCTGAATGAAGAACGGCGCAGAGATCTCGTCAAGCATATAAAAAAGGTTTCCGAAGAATATAAAATTGAAATACGCAACCATCGCAGAGATGCCATCGCGATTCTGAAAGATCTGGAAAAAGAAAAAGAGATCAATCAAGATGAGTTAAAGCGGTCTCAGGATCTGGTACAGAAGAGTACTGATCAGTTTATTAGCAATATTGATGAGTTGATTTCACACAAGGAACGTGAGATTATGGAAATATAGTAGCACGTCGTAAAGTTGTGGATTTTGCACGAATAGCGATCGTCATTTGTTATGAAAATGATGTAATATGCAGCAAAAGATTTTACAACCACGAAGAATTTCAGGGAGGATATTGTGACGGCCCGGTTCATGATGTACTTTAAGCCCTCAATTTTGAATGAATTACGTGTTCTTTCGCGTATGTTGAGTATTGCCATGGTAGATTTTGTGGATGCAGCCCTGTGGGCATATATTTTTGCCAAGGAAAAAAAAATGGGTGCACCAATTCCAAAGCGAAAACAGAAACGCTATGTCGGCCCGCGCAGCGATACGGATGACAAACGGATTCGCTATGTTATGCGTTTGGACAAAGATGTTGTTGAAAAAGTCAGGGATGTCGCCTATCTTAATTCACGCCGGTTCAGCCAGGTCTGTGACGATGCATTGACAGAATTTATCAGATTTACTAAAGAAGCGAAAAGCTTAAATAACGTGTGGCTTTCCCGTTCCGATGTAGAGGCGGTAAGGGGCAGAAAGAGTGTTGAGTCTGTGCAGCAGATAGCTGATTTACTACAAAAGTATAAATCGGCCGAAAAGCACGTTCAGTCTGTCGGGAGCAAGTCAAAAAGAAAAAATAACCGGGACAGCAAAAAACAACCGGCTGCCAAAAAAATTTATCGAATGTAAAATGTTATGGCATAGCGATGCCGAATCTACTACCAACTAGAACCCCGCTGAAACGGGATATATGGCAATGGCTTACAGCCGGCGCCATCAGCACTGCAGCGTGTTTTTTCCTATATACCCTTTATGGTTTTATTTTTGTTCAATTTCAGGCCCATTCAATCAGTAAGGAAATGAAGCTTTTTGAATTTTACGCAATGTTTCCACTTATACAGTCCAATGATCCATGCATTATCTCTTTGCCGGCCCAGTTTGGCAGTGCACTTTTCTTTGGGTTTTCCCTGGGGGCGCTGGTTTCCGTGGCAGGAATTCTTATTTCGGTATGGTTCTGGGTGCGCAGGAAACTATCTTGGATTGATATATTCTGGTTTTTATTGTTCGCAATTTTTGCAACTTACTTTGGCTTAAGCCTGGAGCATCCAATAATTTCAACAATTTTCGGTTTACTGTCTCCCTTTGTATTTTTTATACCCTGGATATTATGTATGAACAGGAGCAGGAGGCGCCGGGTCTCCTATACAAGATGGCTTGTATTTTTTATTGTGCTTGTGTTGCCAGTGTTGATTATTCGACCTGTCTCTTTTGAATATATGCGGGATACAATGCTTGAAATCCCTGTTATACGTTCACTGTCTACATTTTACTACGAGCATACCCTGCTTGCAGCAGATGTAATCAAGCCTGCAGCATACAAGACACAAAAGGCTATTGCCGTATCCAGTGGTATTAATAAAATCCTAGAAAGGCCGCACGGTACGTTGTGGATCATAAGCGATGACCCCTGTTCGATCGCAGGAACTTCCCTGGTCATCAGCAGCATTTCCCAGAAGTGTGATAGTTTTTACGTGCCGGACAGTCCTATTTTAGACGATTCCAGGCAGATTATACAAAAAGCCAGCAGCAAGATTGACTATAACAGATTCATGCGAGCGGGAATTCGTAATTCTCTGCTGGTCGGATTGCCATGTCTCGCTCTATTTTTTATTATTTGGATTGCTCTGGGATTATCGCTATTTTCGAAGCGCATGCTCTCTCTTGCTGTTGTTTTTGGCGTGGTTTATCTGATTTGCTTTATGCCTGGTATATTCGGGGCATTTTGGGAGTATGAACTGAATGATAAACCTGATAAAATTCATGAATATATTCTCTCCGGGCATGAGACCAAACGTTATCTGGTGCTTGTACACTATCCTGAGAGCCTGAGCACAAAAGAACTGATTTGGTATTGCCAGGATCCCAGCGCAAGGGTGCGACTGCGAGCACTGATCGAAATGGGTGAGCGACGAGACCGGGCATTTCTAGGGGCTTTGTCTAAAGCAGTTAACGACCCACAGCTTAATGTCAGGACAAAGGCTTGTTGGGCTCTGGGTAACATCCGTGGGCTTGTATCGCACAGACTGTTACAGAGCGTGTTAAAAAATGATCCTTCGTGGTATGTAAGAGAATATGCCTATCGCGCAATTGGGCGAATCAGGCCAATTAACAAGGTGGTCGTTGAATAAAGCGCAGTGTCTGGATAATTCCAGGTAAAAGGGTAAGGACTGGAGCCGGAGATGGTTAGCATCTCCGGCTCCTTAAGTTGTTTATGCCATTAGGGCATCATGAGGTCTTGGATGCGCACCATGAATGAACCAAGATTGCCGCTGTACTCAGGAGGGCCTTCCAGGCTAATATCAAGGTCGCGCATAGCCTGAATGGTTTCCTTGCCTTCGGCCATAACCTTGTAGGCACTGTCTATGCCGTTGAATTGCATATGGACAAAGGGCGCTTTTCTTTTATATATGCCATGCCCTGATTTGGTTTTACCACCTTTTACTCTCATATAGGCTGCAGGTCCTTCGGGTTGGACGGACATTTGGTAAATTCTGTCCGGCTGATTTTTTGTCCATGCCTGCATCTCTTCATCACCACCCTTATTGAGTTGGCTTAGAGCATTGGTTACCATATACATTAAGAGCCTGACTTTCAATTCGCGCTTTTTAGGATCTTTGGGCTGGGCATTAGGCTGAAGCATTGTCAGCCCGATAAAGAGGGGGACCAGCCTGAGCAGCAAGGGAATGCGCCAAAGGCCTTTCAGCGTAGGTAATCCGCCGGGTTTGCCCCCGGTAAACAGGGCATTCATGTCCTAATGTTTTTGAAAATAATGGCTATTTCAGGATTGGGATGCAAGCCCTGGATTACATCGAGATTACCTTGTTTGAATTCGAGGTAGGCCCCGTTTTCCGAACCGTGTGATCCAAACTGAATCACCCCGTCAAACCTCAACAATAATTTTTTGATCGGGGTCTCATCGGCCAGATAGAGCACCTTGAACAATGGAAGAACAGACCGTAAAATTATCCGGTTAGTTAACATGTCCCTGTCAGCCATCGTCTTCCTCCTTTACGTTTCGTCTTCCCAGTCTTCGTCTTCCTCGATCTCCATTTTCATCAGTTCACTTACCGTCTCCACAATGCCATCCGCATCGAACTTGTAGTAGTGATAGAGATCTTCTGGATAACCCACAATGGAATATGCATCCGGAACACCGAGTTTTCTGAAGGCACACGCTTTGCCGGCTTCTACAATCACATCAGCCACGGCAGAACCCATGCCGCCGTAGATGTTATGATCTTCTACGGTGATGATCCGCCTGGTATCCATAACGGCTTTGAGGATAGCTTCCTTGTCAATCGGTTTGATCGTGTGCATATCAATTACCCGGGCACTCAAACCCTGCTGTTGGAGTACGTCAGCAGCCTGCATACAATGCTTCACACCAACGCCACACCCGATCAGGGTCACATCGGAACCATCACGCATTGTAACTGACTTGCCGATCTCAAAGCCATAATCCTGGGTAGTATGCACCGTCGGCTCGAAGCCACGACCGATTCGAATATAAACCGGTCCCGGCCATTCCATGGCCGCTGCCACCGCATTGCCAGTTTCAATTCCGTCTGCCGGTACAATTACGGTCATGTTGGCAAACGAGCGCATAACAGCGATATCTTCGGTGCAGTGATGTGTTGATCCAGCCTGCCCGAATGAAAGACCGGAATGTGATGAGATGATTTTAACATTGAGGTTCTGATAACAGATGTCTGTGCGAACCTGTTCGGCGCTTCTGAGCGCTGTAAATACTGCAAACGTCGATACTACCGGAGTGAATCCGGCCATAGCCAGACCGGCGGCCATTCCGAACATGGTATTTTCCGCTATACCGACATTAATGAAACGTTCAGGAAATTTTTTACCAAATCTCCCTATCTTGGTGGATCCTGCAAGGTCGGCAGTCAATGCTATAATCTCAGGATATTTATCTCCCAACTGGGAA
>Ga0272441_10011819_pt1 | contig 12882 bp, 6 predicted proteins | sample SSMProp6N_FD_193582 | JGI IMG/M metagenome (GOLD analysis project Ga0272441, IMG submission 193582) | Marine sediment archaeal communities from Little Sippewissett salt marsh, Falmouth, MA, United States - SSM-Prop-6N | ecosystem: Environmental > Aquatic > Marine > Wetlands > Sediment ...
TGGTGACGGACTTCTTCGCGACCTACTCGGCGGTGCCGTTTGCGAAGCTCCTGCCGGTGCTGATCTTCGGTTTCCTGTGGGGGCTGGGCTCGATGACGCTGGGCCTGAGCTTCGCGTTCATCGGGCTCTCGCTGGCCTACGCTCTCAACTACGGCGCTCAGATCATCACCGGCTCGCTCCTGCCCATGGTGATGTTCAACCCGGGCGACATCCCAACGCTCCACGGCGCGGTCGTCCTGGCCGGCGTTGCCGTGTGCGTGGTCGGGGTCATCGTGGCCGGCCGGGCGGCCATGCTCAAGGAGTCCAGCATCAAGAAGGAGGAGGACGCCCCGCAGGACGCCGCGTCGGCGGGCAAGCCCAACATGCTGATCGGCGTCGTTATCGGCGTCGTCTCGGGCATCCTGTGTGCGTGCTGGGCCTTGGCCTCGAGCTCTGCGGCAGTGGAGGGCGGCGTGGCCGCGGCCGCGACAGCGGCCGAGAACGGCCCCGTGGCGGTCGGATGGGCGGTCACCTGCCTGATCCTGTGGGGCGGCGTGCTCTCGGCCTGCGGCTACTGCGTCTACAAGCTCGCGAAGAACAAGACCTGGGGCCACTTTGCGAAGCCCGGCATCGGGCTCACCCTGGCCCTCGCCCTCGTGATGGCGGTGCTGCACGACGCCGCCGTGCTGTTCTTCGCCCTCGGCTGGGTGCGGCTGGGCGCCCTGGGCGTGCCCGTCGGCTACCCCGCCTTCATGTCCTTCGCCATCATCGTGGGCAACGTCCACGGCTTCCGCACCGGTGAGTGGAAGGGTGCGAGCCGCAAGAGCATCCAGTGGATTGTCGCGGGCATCATCGTCCTGATTCTCGGCGTGTGCATCCTCGCCCAGGGCAACGCAATGAAGCAGCGCGCCGCGGCCAAAGAGCAGCCGCCGGCCGCCGCCCCCGCCGAGCCCGCGGCCGACAAGGGGTAGCCGCCGACCACGGCACCAGCGAATGGAGGACCTCGACGTGAAGACTGTGCTGATCATGCCGCGAAAGTATGTGCAGGGGCGCAACGTGCTGTCCGAGATCGGCAGCTACGTGAAGATTCTGGGCAGCAAGCCCCTCGTGCTCTGGGACGACACGGTGAAGGGCCTCGTGGGCGAGACTGTGCTGGGGAGCCTCGCCGAGGCAGGCCTGGAAGTCATCGACGTGCATTTCAACGGCGAGAGCACCCGACCCGAGGCCGCGCGCGTCGCCGCGATTGCCAAGGAGCAGGGAGCGGATATCGCGATCGCCGTGGGCGGTGGGAAGACCCTCGACACCGCGAAGGCCGCCGCCATCCAGCTCGGCCTCCGCATCGTCACCGCTCCCACCATCACTTCGAACGACTCGCCGACCAGCGCCGCCAGCGTGTGGTACGACGAGAACCACACCTTCACCGACTTCGAGTGCTGGCCGTTCAACCCCGACCTGGTGATCGTCGATTCCCAGGTGGTCGTCAACGCGCCGGCCAAGGCGTTTGTCTCGGGCATGGGCGACGCTCTGGCCACATGGGTGGAGGCCGAGGCCTCGTACAAGACGCGTGGTGGGACACTAGCCGGCGGGGCGCCCACCCTGGCCGCCATCGCCATCGCACGCCTCGGCTACGAGACGCTCATGGAGCACGGCGTCGAGGCGCTCCGCGCCGTCAAGGCACACCTCGTCACGCCCGCCGTCGAGAAGGTCATCGAGGCCAACGTGCTCCACTCCGGCCTCGGCTTCGAGAGCGGCGGCCTGGCCACCGCCCACATGGTGGCCAACTGCCTGCCCGGCTTCCCCGAGTGCCACGGCCTCATGCACGGCGAGGAAGTGGGCTTCGGCATCATCACACAGCTCTGCCTGGACGACGACGTGGCGACGCAGGAGATGTACCGCATCGTGGACTTCGAGATCGCCATCGGCCTCCCCGTGACCTTCGCCGACCTCAATCTCGAGGGGGTCTCCCGCGAGCGTCTCAAGACGATCGGCGACGTGTGTGCCGGCCCCGGCTCCCTGTGTGCCAGCCACCCGTTCGAGGTGACCTCGGAAGGCATCGTGGATGCCATGTTCGCCGCCGACGCCCTGGGCAAGGAGCGGAAGAAGCTGGCCGGGCTCACCGCGTAGCCTGAGGTAGGCGCGCTGAGGCAGGCCTGGGAGGGCGAAGCTCCCGCTGAGCCGCTCCTGCTGGACAGGCGGCTCGGCAGGCGCCGCGCCCTCCCGCCGTTGCGGTCAGTCGGCGAGCGCCCAGCGGATGGCGCAGGCGGGCTTGCCTTCCCAGTAGGGGTGGAGCGCCAGGCCGTTCGTCTTCGTGGCGCTCTTGTCCGCCCCGTAGCTCAGCTTCGGCCCGTCGTTGTTGTTCACGCGGAACGTGAAGCCGAAGGTCTGCCCGGCCTTCGGCTTCCAGCGTTTGAGCTCGGACCAGGGGATGGCCAACTCGTAGGTGGTCACCTTGCCGTCGCGGCGCACTACGGTGCGGCCGCCGGCGACCGGGCCGGGGCCGAACTTCGGCCGCGGCTGCCGCGGGTAGTAGTGCATCCGAGGCACCCCAGGCGCCAGCACCCGCCACAGCTCCGCCTTGCCGTCCGTGCACGCATAGGCCCCATACTCATAGTCCGTGTCGGGCATCGCGTGGAAGCCCCACGGCACCTTATCGGTGTCGAGCTTCATGTTGTAGTGGTAGTCGGGCAGCACGTCGAAGCCGAGCTGGAGGGTGTCGCCGGCCCAGGCGGCCTCGTTCCAGGGCACTTTCTTGTAGACGTGGCTGGCTCGGGCGTAGGTGGCGGAGGGGTCGCGCTGCTTGGCCTCGAAGTAGACGCGGGCGGCGTTGGTAGTGACGGCGGCCTTGAGCTCGGGGTCGCCTTCGATGGCCTTCTGGTAGGCGCCCCACTGGGGGTCGGCCTTCATCCGTGCCGCCACGTCCTTGTTCCGCATGTCGGCTCGGACGAACTTCTCGAAGGGGCGGAGCTTCTCGCAGACGGCATCGTCCTTCGCGCTGCGGAAGTACTGGTCCTCGTCCCACGTCGCGATTCGCTGGTGACCCGCGTAGTCGCTGGGGTCGTGCACGCGGGCGCCCACGTAGAGGAAGTCGCTGTCCCAGGCGAGCTTGACCTCGGCGAAGCTGCCGTCGGCCTGGGCGTCCCTGGCCTTCAGGAAGGGCATCCACGCCTGCTCGGTGGGGTCGGCCTTCTGGAGCTTGGCGTCGATGAGCACGCCCAGGTCGTCGGCCCAGTCGTCCAGGCTGCCGTCGATGGTCTTCGTGCCCCGCTTCGCCACGACGACGTTGAGGTTCTCCTTCCACTCGGCGGCGCCGGCTTGGCTGGCGAATCGGTACTGGAACAGGTAGGTGTTGGTGGGGGCGGGGGTGGCCTTGGCGATGGGCAGCTCGACGTCGGTGGTCTCGCCGGCCCGCAGCTTCACGGCCATGGTGGCGTTCTTGAGGGCGATGCCTGCCGGCGGCGTGGCCTGGAGGGAGCCCTCGATGGGACGGTTGAGCAGGTTGTGGAGGGTGACTCGGGCGACGGCGCCGCGGGCATCCACGGGGGTGGTGAAGTCGCGGGCGATGATCTCGACGGGCCGCATGCCCGCCAGGGTGGCCTCGCGCAGGCGCCGCCCGATAAGACGGATGCCCCCCTTCGGCGAGCGGATGTAGTGGGACAGGTGGTCCATCGGGAGCGCGACCTGCTTCGCTCCCTCGAACTCGCGGTTGCCCGCGATGTCGTAGAACTCGAGCCGGCCGTCCGCGTTGTCGATGGTGATAGTGCCGCCCTTGTGGGCCTGGAGCTGCCACCAGAGGACGTCCTTGGGGTCGCCGCCGTGGGGGGCGTAGAGCTTGCCGAAGAAGACCACCACGGCGTCGCGTCCCGTGCCGAACTGGAAGGCCCAGGGCAGGTGCTCGTGGAAGAGCATCCGCTCGAACTTGCGGCCCGTGATGAAGACGTTGAAGACGTTCGACGCCAGGGCCACGGGGTTGGGCATGTGGTGCTTCATCGGCGAGCCGGGCACGGGGTAGTAGGTCATCGCCGGGTGCCAGGGGGTCATGCGGTCCTGGCCGCAGGCGAGGAACTGTGTGACGATTTGCGGCAGGAGCACCTCGGTGGAGGCGATCCACGTCTCGGTGTCCGTGCTCTCCTTGCCCCAGTACTTGGCGACCATGGGGCCGTAGCTGGTGCGGGGCGGCACGTAGTGGTCGGTGAAGACATCGACGAGGCGGGCGAGTTCCTTGCGGTTCTCGCCGCTGAGGAACTTGTCCTCGGTGTTCATGATCGAGCAGGCGGCGGAGGTCTTGATCCGCTTGTCGACCTTGCGGGCGTTGACGGCGATCTGGCGCATCAGGGCGCGGTAGTGATTCGAGTCGCTCTCCCAGCCGCTGATCGAGATGCCCTCCCAGGGCTCGTTCCAGTGCTCGATGGCCCACAGGGCGCCCCGGCCGTCCTTCCAGTAACGGTCGCAGAAGGCGTAGATCCACTTGCCGAAGGCGTCGTAGTGCCTGGGCATGCACGAGTGGTCGGGCTTCTGGGGGATGCAGGCGGGGGTCATGGTGCCGAGGGGCATGGTCCAGTAGGGATGGCCGCCCATGGTGACGAGTGCCTTGATCTTCGCCTCGGCCAGGCTGTTCATCAACGCGTCGAAGCGGGTCCAGTCGTACGTGCCCTGCTTGCCCTCGGCCCAGCCGAGCTCGATGCGCACGCCCTTGATGCCCAGGCGCCCCAGGGTGAGCGCCCGCTGGCGGATGTGCTCGGGCTTCTGGCTGTCGTGGGTGAGGAACTGGCCTTCGCCGAACACCGGCGCGTCCACGTAGAAGCCCTCCACGGGCTTGTGGGCGCGCAGCAGGGTGCACAGGAACTGGGGGTTCTTGCCGTTGGGCGCGATGGTGAGCGCGTAGGTGCCGTAGCGGGCGGGCACGGGGATGTCCTTCGCCTCCACCTCGGCCGTGGCGCCCGCCTTGTCCTCGATGCTCACCGGCACGTCGCAGTGGCCGCGCGCGCCGACCAGCTCGATCGCCGGCGGCGCGCTCATCACCGACCAGCCCTTGAGATACTTGTTCTGCCGCGTGGCGACCTCGAGGATGCCGATGCGCACAAGCTTCAGCGGCTCCGCCCCGCGCGTCACCTTCACCGTGATGTCCACCGAGTCGCCGGGATAGAAAACGTTCCCCGGCTGACTCGAGCGGACGAACATCTGTTTCTTGTCGGCAGCCGCGCAGCCGAGGGTCTTGAGGTTATCGGGCAGCAGGATGTCGGGCGCCGCTCCCGCGGTGCCGAGTGCCAGGGCAGCGAGAATGGCCACCACCACGGGGATGTGCATCGATCTCGAACTCGCCACGAGTGCTCTCCTTGAATGGACGTGCCCCGAGTGGCCGGGGGCTCAGCGCACGTTCTCGAACACGTAGAGGAAGACCGAGCCGGGCGGCATCCCGCCCTCCATGCCGCCTGTGGCTTCGTTGATGGCGAACGCGCCCTTGGCCAGCGCGGCGGCGGGCACGTCCTTCGACTGAATGGTGATGTTCATCTTCTTGCGGTTGGTCAGCCGCGGGTCGCCGGTGAGTTTGTGAAGCGATATCTTGCCGGCCTTCGCGAAGGGGAGGCGGAGCGTCACGGGGGTGGCGCCGTCGCCGAAGTCCGTGCCATCGTGCTCGCCGTCGAGCTTGCGCGAGACGACGGACACGGCCCAGCGGTCGCCGTCGCGCAGGGCGTAGGCTCCCACGAGGGGATAGCGGTCCTTGCGGCGCTGGAAGGTGGGCACGGACAGCTCCTCGACGGCCATCAGGTCGCCGGAGGCATGGCGGTTGCGCAGGGTGAGTGCCAGCCAGGCGGGGCAGGGGCGGAAGCCGTCCCACATCGGCGTGTGGCTGTTCCAGTGGTTGCCCTGGCCGTAGCCGAGGAAGCACTGGTCGGTCCAGCCGTAGGCGTAGCTGCGCATCCAGGCGTCGAAGGCACCGACTCCCTGTGCGAGGGACTTTCCGTATCGCTCGTTCGTCTCCACCTGCTTCCGCCCGGCGCGGCCGGGCAGGGCGTAGCCGCCGGGGCCGCCTTCGTAGGCCGCGATGTCGTAGGTGCACTGCCTGGCGGCGAGGGCTTCGCGCGACTTGCCCATGAGGATCTGCTTCCGCTCGGGGCCGGTGAGGAAGCTCAGGAGACACTCCTGCACGCCGTGGTCGTCGTAGCGGCGGGCCGAGTAGTCGCCCGTCTCCCACTTCGGCCCCACGTAGTTGGCGTGGCCGAGCACGGCGGCCTCGGGGCAGGCCTGCATCGCCTCCTCGCCGTAGCCGACCACGCGGCCGTCCTTGAGGATGCGCCCGTCGTAGTTGGCACCCAGCGCGAATCGGATCTTCGCGTCGAGGCCCTGCGACTTCCACCACGGGCTCTGCTTCATCACCCCGATCAGGTAGCTGGCGAACAGGCCATACTCCCGCCCGCCCTGGTGCACGGCGTTGCGCGTGCTGAAGCCCAGCCAGTCGTCGAAGATGCCGTTGTGCCACGTCTCGTTGCCGAACTCGACGGTGATGCTCTCGAACTCGTCGGTCCACGGCGTGCCGACGCCCCGCTGGCGGTAGCGCCGATGCGCCCACGGCCTGGCCTGCGGCGTGTCCGTCTTCGGGTCGTAGGGCGCCGCCATGTACTCGATGAAGGCCAGCCAGTCGGCCTCGGAGTGCAGGATGTGCTGGAGGACGAGCCACGGGCGCATGCGCGACCCGGGGTCGGGGCCGGTGTGCAGGTCGAAGCTCAGGCCCATGGGCAGGGTCATGCGCATCGTGCCGCTCACGGAGGTCCGCCAGTTTGGCCGCACGCGCGAGGTGGCGTGCCAGCTCAGGATGGAGGCCATGGTCGCATCGCGGGCGAGGAACCAGATGCGATGGGCGGCCTTGCGGCCCGTCGGGGGCTGACTCGCCAGCAGCTCGTCGAGCACGGTGGGATTGGGCACGTAGGGCTTCGCGGCGTCCTCGGGCCGGTCGCAGCGGAACACGCGGCAGTTGTCCAGCCACAGCGTGCCCGGGCCGCTCAAGGCGAACTGGTGGCCGAAGTGCCACGTGTCCTTCGGACGCTCCGGGCCGGTGAACTCGTGGACGTACTTCCTCCACTCGCCGGTCACCTGGAACTCGTGGCGGATGCCGGGGTAGTAGCGGCCGTAGGAGAAGACGACGCGGCCGCCGTCGCCCAGGCCCTCCTGGCGGAGCCACACCTCGAGGCGGTATTTCCTGCCCGGCTCGAGCAGGCCGTACCAGATCGACTCGCCGCCGCGGTTGGTGCCGATGAACACGGTCTGGCTGATCGCGTGGCTGCCCGCGGTGGCCTTCACCTGCATACACGTCTCGCCCGGCTCGCGCAGATCGGCGGGCACGGGCTTCGGGTGTGGGACGAGGGAGAAGGAGAGCTTCGAGGCGTCGCCGTTCCAGTACCACGACGGGGCGTTCATCGGGTTGCCGATGCCCCGCACGCGGGGGTTTACATACTTCATATCGAAGTTGCCGAACCGCCGCTCGAGCACCACGTAGTCCCATCTGGCGAGCTTCGGCGTGGCGTCGGTCACGAACACGCGCTGCATCTGCTTCGCCGCGGGGGCGGTCGAGCGCTTGACGCGGTAGGCCACGACGTTGGGCGAGGGGCTGGGCTTCCACGAGAGCGTCACGCAGCCCTCGCCCGCCTGGGCCTCGAGCCCCTGCGGCGGCTCGGGCGCGCCCTTGCCTTCGGGGGTGGTGGGGTTGATGAGCCAGGCGCGCACGTCGCTGCGGCCCTTCGCATCGGTCACCTTCAGCCGCACGAACAGGTCGTCGACGGGCTGGTCGATCCTGCCGGTGACCCGCCCCGTTGCGGCATCGAGCCGGAGGCCGTCGGGGAGCGCCGCCGGCTTGCCCTTGTCGTCCACGGTCTCCCACTTGAGGGGCGGGGCGCCGCCGAAGACCTTGGGCGCGAGCGAGAAGTCCACGCCCGGCCGCAGGGGCGGCGCCTTGTCGTCGCCCGTCGCCACCACGAGCCTCGGCCCGCCGCCAGACCCGGCCCTGGCCACGGCGCTCACTTCATTCGAGGCCGCCGACTCCTTGCCGTCCGTGCCCACGGCCACGACCACGTACCAGTAGGGCCGCCCGCTCTCGAGCCCCGAGGTGTCCGTGGCGGCCAGGTTGCCGTGGCGCACCCAACTGTTGGGGTGGACGTTGGCGTAGGTGTTGGCCACCCAGCCGCCGTCGGGGAAGCCGGGGCTGCCCTCGGGGAGCACCTGGCCCTTGCCCACGAAGGCCACGTGGTCCGCCTTCGCAGCGTCGAAGTAGTTGCCGTCTGCCCGCAGGGGCACGGGCTTGCCGTCCTTGTCCACGAGGCGGTAGATGCGGAGGCTGGCACCGCTGAGGAAGCCGCTGTTCCAGAGGTCCCACCAGGTGGTTCCCGGGCCGTCGATCTCGAACCAGTTGGGGCCGCAGTTCTTCACGCGGTGGAGGTTCCGCCACCAGATGGGCTCGTTGCCGGCGTTGTGGACGAAGTTGTTGGCCGCCCACTCGACGGCGCCGCACGCGCCCCAGCCGTTCGCGCCCAGCGGCGGCACCTTGTCGCGCGGGCGCACCACGGTGTCCGTGATCCGCAACTCGGCCGGTGCGTGGGGGTCAGCCGCGGGCTCCCCTGCCGCCGCCAGGGCCGCGCCCAGGAGGCACAGGCAGGCGGCGCTCTGCCAGAGGGTGTGCGAGCAGATACGAGTCAGCCTGCGGTCTGTGGACATATCATCCCCCTGTGTTGTGCGTGCACGTCGAGGCCAGGGCACGGCGTGGTGCTGTGCCTGCCTGTCTGTTTCACCGGTCCTGGCTCCATGAGGCTCTTCAGCGGGCTCGCGGGCCTTCGTTGGGTCCTCTGGGCAGGATCACCTCGAAGTCGCGCCCGCGCACCCGCTTGAGCTCCTCGAGGTTCTTGAGACGGTGGTCGGGCGCGATGGAGATGAGCCAGTCCATCCCGTTATCGGCGACGAACATCCCGTACTTCTTGAGGCCCTTGAGGATGGCCTTCGGGTGCGGGGAGAAGCCGGAGAGATCGAAGTCCTTGCGCAGCCGCAGCCGCTCGCCCATCCGCGGGTAGTTGGGGTTGGTGTGGCGGCTGGCGAAGTGGGTGGCGGGGTAGACGTAGTCGCGTCGGGTCCTGCGCACGGTCACGCGGATGGCGTGCTCGACCATGCCGCGCTCACACTCCTCATAGCGCACGGCGGCGGGGAAGATGGGCAGGCCGGCGGCATCGGCGGAGGTCCAGCCGTCGGGGCGGAGCTTGTTGGTCTTGAGGTCGAAGGTCGAGGCCTGTGCCGCCTCCCAGCCGGCGTCGGTCTTCCGCGTGGCGAAGAACTCGTAGAGCATGCGGTTCACGGGGTCGACGACGAGCACGTGGCGGTCGCCCCCCTTGCCACGCTGGAGCTCGTCGAGCGTCATCGCGGGCTTCTGCCGCTTGTGCCACAGGGGCCAGCCCTCCACCGGGGCATTGTCGGGGATAGGGAACGGCCCCTTGTCCGACTCGCCGGGATACGCGGTGATCTTCACGGGCACCCGCTTCTGGTCCGGCGGCACGATGATGTAGCACATGTCGAGGTTGAACCACAGCCACCGGTTGGGGTTGGTCGCGCCGATGATGCCCTTCGAGTTCGGGTGCAGGGGACGCTCCGAGATGTCCTCGTTCCACGGATTGTCGGGCGGGAAGATCTGGAGTGCAGCCATGATGCGGTCGGCCTCGGGGGTATCGAACATCACGGGCCGGGTAATCTCGGGCATCTTCGGGCGCGGCCGCGGCGCGGCTTTCTCAGGAGCGGCGCCGCCGGAAATCAGCAGGTCCACCGGAATGTCCCCCACCTTCCCCTGAATGCGAATCCCCCGCTCGGCACCCGCCGCTTCCCCGACGCCGCCGAGGCCCACAACTGCCGCACACGCCAAAGCATAACGGCTCGCGGAGTGCATCTTCGCTCGCCCCCACAGTGCAGTTCTGGTTGGTCCCTCGCAGGCAGGTTTGTACACTACGCGCCCCGTCTTCGTCTGTCAACACTTGACAGGCGACAACGAGCGGCTAATTATGGTGCGTGCGGAAACGGCCATGGCCACCTCACCCGACTGGAGGGCTGAATCATGCGGACGCAGAGAAGGCTCGAGACCGTGTGGTGCTGTGTGCTCGTGGGACTGCTCGCCTCGGGCAACGCACTGGCCGGTGGGGCAACGCTGCTGGGCGTGCGCCAGGGCCAGATGCCCAACGACACGGGAGGCGACACGAAGCTCTCGCTCGAGGAGCAGGCGGAGCTCGGCGGCATCAGCCTCAAGGCCGTGTACTCCGAAGGTTCCTCGTTCGGCGAGACGCGGCCGAAGATCACGGACTGGACGGGCTTCACCTCCCTCCGCTTCGATGCCTTCAATCCCTCGAAGGACATCGTATCGCTTGAGCTCACCATTAAGCACAAGGGCACGAAGGACTACCCCACGCGGGTGGACGTGCCGCTCATGCTCAAGCCAGGCAAGAATGCCATCGACCTTCCGCTGGCGAACATGGCCAACGTGGACGGCTCGCGCCCCGACCTGTCGTTCGTGAAGCATTGGTACATCGCGTGCAACACCGCGGGCACGACGGTGTTCTTTGGCGACTTCTCGCTCACTGGCCAGGGCGCCGCCGCGCCGGCGCCCGCGGCCACCCCCGCCGCGCCCGCTGCCGCACCCGCCGCAGCGGCTCCGGGCGGCGTCATCCGCATCACCGGCAAGATCGGCGACATTCCGGTAGACCTCACGATCACGGGCCTCACCATCAGCGGGCCCGGAGTGGCTGGCGGAGCCGCCCCGGCCACGGCACCCGCCGCCCCAGCCGCCGCTCCCGCCCCAGCCGCAGGACCCAAGGCCACCCTGCTCGCCATCTCCACGGGCAAGATGCCCAACGACACGAGCGGCGACACCCAGCTCAGCCTCGCCGAGAACGCCGACCTCGGCGGCGTGTGCCTCAAGACCACCTTCGCCGCTGGCTCCTCGTTCGGCATGTCCAGGGCGGGCCTCAAGGACTGGACCGGCTACGCGGCCCTCACGTTCACGGCCGTCAACCCCGCCAAGGTGCCCGCCGCCCTGACCTTCGTCGTCAAGCACGCCGGCTCGAAGAGCTTCGACAAGCGCGTCGACAAGGCCATCACCCTGGCGCCCGGCAAGAACGCCATCTCCGTCCCCCTCCGTGGGATCGCCAACAACGATGGCTCCGCCCCCGACCTCACCTCGGTCCGACACTGGTACATCGCCTCCGACGAACCCGTCACCGTCCTCTTCGGCGACTTCATCCTGGAGGGTGGCAGATGAGACGCTCGAGCATCCACGCCGTCGCGGTCCTGTGCCTGCTGGCATGCGTGGGCCAGGCAGCCGGGAGAAAGGCGCTGCTGCTCGCCGTGAGCCAGGGCGTCCTGCCAAACTCCGGGCCTGAGGGCACGAAATGCTCGCTCGCCGAGCGCGAGGAGCTCGGCGGCGTGTGCCTCAAAGTCGTGTTCCAGGACGACACCTGGTTCGCCGAGATGCGGCCGCGCGACTGGTCGCCCTTCTCCACCCTCGCCTTCGACGTGGTCAACCCCGCCAAGACGCCCGTGAACCTGAACCTGACGATCAAGTACAAGGGAGCCGTCGACTACGATACGCGGGTCGACAAGCGAGTCCCCCTGAAGCCCGGCAAGAACGCCTGCACGATCGGCCTCCTCGACCTGACGAACAACAACGGCACGCGCCCCGACCTCTCGCTGGTCAACATCTGGTCGGTCGACGGCCCGAAGGGCGCGACGCTCTTCTTCGGCGACTTCCGCCTCGAGAGCGGCGCCGCGGCCCCGCCGCCCAAGGCCCCAACCCCGCCCGCCACGGCTCCCGCCGCGCCTCCCGCGCAGGGCATCCGTATCCGCGGCACGTTCGACATCACGATCACCGGGCTCGACAGCCTGAAGATCGCCGCGGCCCCCGCCGAAGCCCCCGAGCCCGCCCCGGCACCCGCACCGGCCAGGAAGGCCCTCCTCATCCCCTTCTCCAAAGGCACCATGCCCACCGATGTGGCGAACGCCCAGCTCTCCCTTGTCGAGGACCCACGGCTCGGAGGCATCGCACTCAAGGCCACGTTCCCCAAGGACGCCTGGTTCGCCGACTCCGACCTCAAGCCCAAGGACTGGCGGGAGTTCACCAGCCTCACGTTCGTCGCCCTCAACCCCGGCAACCAGCCCGTGGGGATGGACATCACCATCAAGCACAAGGGCACCAGGGACTACGACACGCGGGCCGACAAGACCTTCGCACTCGCCCCCGGCAAGAACCCCATCAGCATCCCGCTCACCGGCCTGGCCAACAACGACGGCTCGCGGGCCGACCTCTCGCAGGTGAACATCCTCACCGTCTCGTGCGGCGCCGAGGCCACCATCCTCTTCGGCGACTTCACCCTGGAGTAACCGCCCATGCGAACCCCCGCCATCCTCCTCCTCGCCGCCGCAACCAGCCTGGGCGCCACACACGCCGACCGACTCCTCGACGAACAGCTCGGCCTCCTGGCCAACAAGGACACCAAGGGCACGGTGCGCATCCTGCGCAAGCTCAACAAGTTCTTCCTCCTCGAGCACGAGGAGGACACGCCTCCGCCGGCGCCGACCGACGCCCACACGCAGCTCGGCTACATCCTCTTCGCCCGCAACTACCTCGAGCCCATCTACTACAACACCAACCCGAGGCCCTACGAAATCACGGACGGGCTGCGGCTCTTCGCCACGCCCGGCGAGCACGAGCCCACGGCCTTCGGCCTCTGGCCGCTCGCCGACCTCGAGGGCGTCGCCGTCTCCTGCTCCAACTTCCGCGGGCCCGGCAGCGCCGTGCTCCACAGCAAGGCCATCGACATTCGCTTCACCCGCCAGCTCGCCCGCGGCGTGAAGCCCTTCATGTGGATGGTCGGCCCCGAAGCCCTCGAG
>Ga0272441_10011820_pt1 | contig 12881 bp, 3 predicted proteins | sample SSMProp6N_FD_193582 | JGI IMG/M metagenome (GOLD analysis project Ga0272441, IMG submission 193582) | Marine sediment archaeal communities from Little Sippewissett salt marsh, Falmouth, MA, United States - SSM-Prop-6N | ecosystem: Environmental > Aquatic > Marine > Wetlands > Sediment ...
GGGCCCAATCCCGGATACACTCACTACCTGAGTCCTATCCCGGAACCCGCTCATACTGGCCGTAACATCATAATCTCGGATCTCAGAGGCTATGAGTTCATAATCACCATTTTCGTCACTCAGCGAGGTCTCGCCGCTGTCCAGTGTGACCGTAACCGAGGGCAGGAGGGCCCCACTTACCTCGCGGGTGATCCCTTCGACTGGAGTCCCTTCGACGACCTGGAGTACGTCCTCACCACCTATGGCTGTAAAGACACGATCTCCACCTCCAATCTTGTAGCCAAGTTCTCCACTGAACGAATAAGTCCCGGCTGCTGCATCTGCCGGAACTGTGACTCTGTATGCAGCCGTAAACTCCCGACCGGCACTATATGGACCAAACCACGCGTATTGGACCTGGTCGCCTACCACGTTCGCCTGGTCAGGAATGGGCGTGCACGAGCTGCTGTCCAGTTCGACAGTCCAGCCCGAAGGCACATTGTCCGTCAGTCCAACCGTATTGAAATCGTCCTCCGACGCGGTAAAGGCCACCTCAACCTTGATCGTCTCACCGGCCAGGGCATAATCCGGAAGCATCCTGGTGGCCATTGCAGTCTCTGTGACCGTGATGCTGATCGTCTCGGCGTCATCCAGGGTCGGTACACCATCGTCCGTCACGCGCACCGTTACAGGATAGACTCCCGGGCCCTGAGCCTCACCGGGCGTCCAGGTAAACACGCCTGTAGAGGGATCAATGCTCGCCCCGGCAGGGGCACCCGCATCCAGGCTGAATGTCAAGGTTTGAGCTGGCATATCCACATCGGTTGCCGTGGCCGTGAAGGAAAGCTCCGTGCCCTCATCCACCGTCCGATCCCCGATCGCAGCCAGGACCGGAGCATCATTGACGGGTGTGACCGTGATACTGAATGTGGTGTTGCCGATACTGCCGCCGAGGCCGTCAGATGCCGTGAACTCGAAGCTGTCGGAAACGGTCTCGCCGCCATCATGCTCGTAGGACAGAAGACCATCGTTAATATCCGCCTGAGTGAAGGTGTCGCTGATAGATAAGGTCGTGCCGTCAAGCTGCAGCAAGCCGTTGGTCGGCACAACCGTCAGCGTAAACTGCAGTTCAATGGGCGTATTATCAACGTCCGTAACCTCCAGTTCCGTGTTGTCAATCACCTCGGAACCACCCTCTGCCACGGTAATACCCGTGTTGTTGGAGATGACCGGGGCACTGTTGACACTTCGGTTGCCGAAGTCCAGGTCCTCCATGGACTGGCCCCGACCAAGGGGCACAACATGCGCGCCGATCCCCTGCGGAGCGGTTTGCTCCCAACCGCCCTGTAACACCTCCGCTACGGTGTAAGTCCCGGGGCTCAAACCCATGAAGGAGTAATCGCCATATTCGTCCGTCACCGTGTAAGGCTCGTCCGCATCCAACAGTTGATTCGGTGTCCCATCTCGATAATCGCCCTCGTAGAATCTCACGCCATCTATCCAGAAATCACCTGCCGTATAGCCTATCTGAAATTGAATGTCTGCGGGCCAAACGTTTTCGGTGAGGATCGGCGTGCTTACACTGTACTCCTGCCACTCTTCAGTAATCATGAAAGACTGCCATCCATGGTTCGTCCATGGTTCTCGTGACAATCCCAATCGCAAGGCGACCTGCAGATCACCCTGCTTCGACTTCAGATAAGCCGAAACCGTGTATTTCTTGCCCGCCTCAAGAACTTGGTTGTCTGGTCGGAGATTGACTTCCCAGGAATTCGTGCTGGCCTGGGGGACCACCACATGGAGACTGAAGTCTCCCTCAATCGGATCTTCGGAGATGTTTGCGTCCACCAACTCTGAAACGACTTCCGCCGTCGCTTGACCATTGGGGTCATAAAGCACCCACGGTGCTACGCCATTCTCGAAGCCACCGTTCGCCAGTATGTTCACCGCGCCGTCCAGGTAGATCGTCCAACCCTCCAGACCCGGTTCATCCGCATCCCAGAGACCATCTCCATTCACGTCATGCCACTTGCTGCCATGAATCTCAGCCGTCGGAATGATCGTAATCGCGTGGTCCTCTACCTCTCCATCAGGGGCCAATCCCTCGGGAGTCAAGCCACCGGCGCTGCTGATCCGGAACCGACCGAAGGTCTCACCGCCTACTGTATCCCACGATGGCACAACTTCGATCGCATGGGTCCCGGCATCCAAGTGACCCGCATATACCTGCTCGCCGGCTTCCCAACGGCCGTCGCCGTCCCAGTCGATCCAGGCCTCCAGCACACCCCCCTCACCAGAGCCACCGTCGTTAACCTCCACGAGGATGTGCTCTGTTTGCCCCTGCATCAGAACGGGGATCACCACACCGTTCTCATCGTCATGATCGCTACCCAGGTCGTCGCCCTGGGCGTGTGGATCCGGCTGACCGTCGAGTTCCGCATCAGGGGAGTCTGTTAGACCACCCAACCAGGGGCCGCCGGCTACGATTCCATGACGAGCCCCATTATGCGCTTCCAGGACCCGATAGCGATCTGTAGCGAACAGAATGTCTGCGTCCGTATTGGTCGTTCCGTCGGGACTATGGGTGGACTGCCACACGGCCATCCACTGACCCGCTCCGTCGGCAGCCACCTGCGGATCTTCATCCCACCAGTAATCGGTATCGGCTGTGGTCTTCAGCGGCCTCGGCCCCGTCCAGGTCCAACCGTCATCAGACGAGTACGAGACCATGACGTCAGCGTCCGTCCCAATGGTTCCGTTGAGATCGTCATCGGTGACCCATACGGCGATCCAGGTACCCATACCGTCGGTAGTAATCTCGGCATTCCAATCGCTTCCCACATCGCTATCGGCGTTCGTGTTAAGAGGCATGGGATCTGTCCATGTCTGCCCGAAGTCTAGCGAGCGAGCGGTAAGGATATCGCCATCGGTGCCGATGCTGTCATTCAGACTGTCATCTGACTTCCATACGGCAACCACGACCCCATCCTGCGCGGTTATCCGGGAAAAGGTATCATCTCCCATATCCACTGCGGCATTGGCATTCAAATTCACTGGCTCGGTCCAGGTCAGTCCGTTGTCTTCTGTCGCATAAGCTACCAGAATGTCGTAATCTGTCCCAATCCAGATAGGGTCATTGAGATCTCCGATATTGAGATTTTCGTTGGACTCCCATACTGCGATCCAATTGCCCGCCCCGTCGGTAATGATCTGCGGCCTGAAATCGTCCCCGGAATCGCTGTAGGCATTGGCGTTCAGCACCACAGGGGCCGTCCACGTCTGTCCGTCGTCGGTGGAGCGAGACATCAGGACGTCTGCATCCCATCCTGTGGCTTCATCCAGGTTCGTATTCGACTCCCAAACGGCAAGCCAGGTACCATCGCCGCTATACACCACCTGCGGTTTGCTATCATAACCGGAATCGGAACCGGCGTTTGTGTTCAGTGCCACGGGAGGTGTCCAGGTCTGCCCCACGTCGGCGGATCGGGAAACCAACACATCCGCATCCTCGCCAATCGTATCCCCGAGGCTGTCATACGATACCCACGCTACCACCCAATTGCCCAGCCCGTCTGTCGTTACCTGAGGCTCCACGTCGTACGCGGCATCTGTGGCCGCATTCGTGTTCAGGGGCTCCGCGCCAGTCCAGGTGTCGCCTCCGTCTGTCGACTGGGAGACGAAGATGTCTCCGTCCGTTCCTATAGTATCCCCGAGGCTGTCGTCGGAAAACCACACGCAGACCCAGTTGCCTGTACCATCAGTGGCTACCTGAGGCTGGTGGTCAGCGCCCAAATCGAGATCGGCGTTTGGATCCAACAGCGCCGGCGCCGACCAGAATGGGGCATCACCAAAGTCCATATCGGCCCGATTGCCAAAGTCCACGTCCACCACTACCTCACCGAACGCAACAGTCACAATATGCACGCCAATCGTGTCTGCTTGTGGATATGTCGGTATCCATCCGCCGGGCAAGATCTCTGCGATCCTATACGTGCCAGAAATCAGATGTGTAAAAGAATAGTCGCCTTGGGCATCCGTGAGTGTGCTGGGCTCCTCTGCATCCAACTGCCCATTCTCATTGAGGTCCAAATACACGGTCCAGCCTTCCAGCACCTGCTCCTGCAGATCCCGGACACCATCATTGTCTTTGTCGTACCAGAGGGTGCCATGGATCTCACTACTGCCTCCGACATTGCCGAAGTCGAGGTTGTACGCCAGCTCACCGGATTCGAGAATAACGGTATGCACGCCGAGATCCTCTGTGCGCGCCACTCCCAACCCGGTCAGGTAACCACCGTCCGCCAAGGAAACCGTATTAAGAGTCAAGCCCGTACCGGGATCCACTGTGGCCAGTGTCCCCTCTGTATCACACCAGTAGAGAAACCTCCCGTCAAACGCCATGCCGGAGGCAGACTGTGTATTCATCCCCGCAATGACATTCAAGTTCACTTGTACACTGTAAGGATCAAATTCCTCTATCTGTGCATCATACGCGACAACGAACTGGCGACCGAAGCCATCCCCTCCCAAGGCACCAGGATCCGTCAGTGCACCGTCGCCATAGAACGTCGACACCGCCCCACTGTAGCCGACCTGACGCTGTAACGATCCCATGCCGTCCAGGGCATAGATCAGGTGGACCTGTTGGCCTTCATCGTATGCATAACTCAAACCGCCTCGCTCAAATGTGGCCGGGGGAATCGATTCCACGGAGATCACGTCGCCTGTGTGAGGATCAATACGGTAGAGAGCTGTGGGATCTGGTACTTCCGTGTGGTAGAGCAAGACGGTGCCGTCCTCTGCGCCCGAGAGACCACCGTACATGGCATCCGTCACTCCGCCCGGGACGTCAAACCCGTTCAAAATCACACCGTAACGCGGGTCAACCTGCACGATCTGATTCAACAGCGGCTGGATGCCGTACAGGCCCCAGGTGTGTGAGGTCTGCTCCCAACCATCCTGCATAACCTCGGCGACGACATAGGTCCCAGGTGTCAGATCCGTAAATGCGTAGTTGCCCTGCGCATCCGTGAGAGTGCTGGGCTCTTCTGTGTCCAAGTGGCCATTTGTGTTCAAATCCAGGTAGACCGTCCAACCTTCCAGGCCAGGTTCATCGGGATCCCACACACCATCCCCATTCTGGTCGTGCCACTTACTGCCATATATTCCAGTCCCCTCAATGACAATCTGGTAGTCCTCTACTTCACCATCTGGCGCCAAACCTGCTGGCGTCAGGTTCCCTGTGCTACTGAGCCGGAAGCGTGCGTAGGTCTCCCCAGTGATGGCCGATGCAGGCGGTGTAACATTGATGGTGTGTATCCCTGGGGCCAGATAGCCCGCATAGATCTGTTCCTCGGCCTCCCAATGACCGTTGCCGCTCCAGTCAACCCAGGCATCGAGAACACCGCCCGCACCGGAGCCTCCGTCATTGACTTCAACCACGATCTGGTCTGTTCGTCCGGGTTTTAGGATGGGAACGGACACACCGTTCTCGTCGTCATTTGCAGTCGCAGAGAAGAGATCGATATCATCCCCTAAGGCACTCAGGTTGGGCTGGCCATCGGATTCCTGATCGGGGCTGTCATCCTGATCACCCAACCAGGGCCCCTCAGGCACAATCACATGGCGGGCACCTCCGTTTATGAGGAGGGTTTCGTAGCCGTTCCCGGCAAAGAGGATGTCATTGTCCAGCCCGATTCTGCCACCAAGGCTGTTATCTGATTCCCAAAAGGCGAACCAGTTCCCCATGGTATCGGCGCTAATCTGGGGATATCGGTCAAGCCCGGAATCCGCATCGGCATTGGTATGCAGTGCCATGGCGTGCGTCCACGTCCATCCATCATCGCTGGAGCACGACGCGAGAATATCATAATCGGTTCCAATGCCATCAAGATCTTCATTGGACTCCCAAACCGCAATCCAGTTGTCCGTGCCGTCAGTGGCGATCCGGGGATTTCCATCATATCCCGAATCCATAGCAGCATAGGTGTTCACTGCGTGGGTCAGGCTCCAGCTCTGGCCGGCACTCTGGGAACGGGCCACCAGAATGTCAGCATCCGTGCCAATACCTTCGAGGTTATCATACGAGTACCATACAGTGACCCAGGTACCCGCTTTATCAGTCACGATGTGTGGACGATAGTCGTCCCCACCATCAGTAACCGCATTCGTATTCAGCGCGGCTGGGGCTGCCCAGGATTCGCCGTTATTTACCGAGTAAGAGAACAGGATATCGTAGTCCGTGTTGCTGCCATCGATATCTTCATTTGACTGCCATACTGCAACCCAGTTGCCTGCCCCGTCGCCGGTTACCTGAGGATGTTGGTCAAGTCCGGTATCCGTAGAAGCGTTGTTGTTAAGTGCAGTTGGGGCCGCCCAGGTCAGACCGTCATCCGTGGAGTACGAGACCAGTACATCACACTCTGGGCCGAGGCCGTCGAGTACATCGTCCGATTGCCACACAGTAATCCAGTTGCCCGCACTGTCGGCAATCACTTGTGGGAAGAGGTCATCACCGGAATCAGAATCGGCGTTGGCATTGAGTGCGACCGGAGTCGTCCAGGTTATGCCATTGTCTACAGAACGTGCGAAGAGAATGTCCGCATCTTGAATGCCAATACCGGCCGCAATGGAATGCCACACGGCGATCCAAGTACCCGCTCCGCTAGTAGCTATGTGGGGAGAGAAATCATCGCGCGCGGGATGCGGACCCGCATAATAAGTCAGAGTCATGGGGGCCGTCCAGGTCCGGGCACCGTCGGTAGATCGGGATACCAGGATGTCTTTGTCGGAATCCGAGCCGGTGAGTGTGCCGGACGATTCCCACACAGCCACCCAGTTACCTGCCTCGTCAGTGGCCACCTGGACATCGCTGTCATCACGGAAGCCGAAACTCGAATCCGCATCGGTATTCAACGGCGCAGGTGCAGACCAAAACGGGGCATCACCAAAATCCAGCTGATACTCTACTCCGCTGAAGTGAATCTCATAGATGCCCTCGTCCGGATCGTTGTTGGCGAGTACGAGAGTATCGCTATAATCCCCCGGACTCTTCGGGGAGAAGCTCACTGTGAATGTCTGTGTTCCACCGGGGGATATTACCCAATTATCAGTAGTGCCACTATTGTTTACCGGGCTTATAATAAATGGACTGATCAGTCCAGCCGCTTGGGTTATCACCAGCTCAGCATCGCCCTCGTTGTGGACCGTAAACTCCTGCAAAACGCTTTGGCCGGGTTGTACTATGCCGAACGTGTGGGCATGGATATTGTCTGTTGCATCCATTTCAACGTCGATCTCTGGCGATCCTATTGCTGTCGAACTGAGGTTTTCGTACCAGGCAATCTTGTCGTCATAGAATGATGCCGAAAGAACATCGTTGTCGCCATCCCCGTCCAGGTCGCAGGCATAGACAGATGTTGGGTAGTCCTGTGTATTTATGATCTGTTGGCTGCCAAAAGTGCCACTGCCTAAATTCTCATACCAGGTGATTTTGTGGTCGTCGGCAGATGCTGAGAGCACGTCATTGTCGCCGTCACCATTCAGGTCACAGGCATAGACCGACCTTGCTCCGTCCGCCAATGTGCTGATGACCTGTTGGCTGCCGAAGTAACCCCCACCCAGGTTTTCGTACCAGGCGATCTTATCATCGTTTAAGGAGGCGGAAAGCACGTCGTTATCGCCATCACCGTCCAGATCGCAGGCATAGACCGACCTTGCTCCGTCCGCCAATGTGCTGATGACCTGCCGGCTGCCGAAGGTACCACCGCCGAGGTTCTCATGCCAGGCGATCGTGTCGTCGAATGCCCAAGCAGAAAGTACATCATTATCGCCATCGCTGTCCAGGTCGCAGGCAAAGACCGACCGTGCCCCGTTCGCCTGTGTGGTTATCACCTGCTGGCTGCCGAAAGTACCTCCACTAAGGTTCTCATACCAGGCAATCTCGTCGTCGTAGACGGAGGCCGAGAGCACATCGTTGTCCCCGTCCCCGTCCAGGTCGCAGGCATAGACCGACTGTGGATCGTTCGCTTCCGTACTTATGACTTGCTGAGGGCCAAAAGTGCCTCTGCAGATGTACTAGTACCAGGCAATCTTGTCGTCGTTTCGTGAGGCTGAAAGGACATCGTTATCTCCATCACCGTCCAGATCACACGCATAGATGGACAGTGCGTAGTCCGCCAGCGTACTGATGATTTGCTGGGGACCAAAGGTGCCGCCGCCCAGGTTCTCGTACCAGGCAATCTTGTCGTCCAAGTAAGAGGCTGAGAGTACATCATTATCCCCATCTCCGTCCAGGTCACAGGCATAGACCGACCATGCCGCGTTTACGGCGGTAGTTATCACCTGCTGGGGACCGAAAATTCCGCTTTTGTTGCCGAACGCAAGACCGAGATCATCGGCCTCAGTGATGTGATCACCGCTTCCGATGGTAATAAGGGATGGATTGACGGTTGTCTGTATCCAATCTGATTGAGGAACCTCACGTACCCAGTAATCTCCGGCCGCAAGGCCCGTAAATGAGTACGCTCCATCTGGAGATGAAGTTACCTGGGTAGCTATAGGTGTAGTCTCATTGAAGATACCATCCCCATCGTCCAGGTATAGCGCGATAGTCCAGCCTGCCAGGTCCGGTTCGGAGTCGTCCAAGCCATTGCCATTAATATCCTCGAACTTATAGCCGCTTATACTGCCAGGCTCAAAGCCTGTACCCTCGAAAACAATCTCGTAGCTGCCTTCATCTGAATCGTTGCTGATAAGCACAAGAGTATCGCTGTAATCTCCTGCACTGACCGGAGAAAAGGTTACTGTGAATGTCTGCGTCCCTCCAGCAGGAATGTACCAGTCATCCCCACCGCCACTGCCGTTAACCGGACTGATACTAAACGGACTGACCAATCCCGCTGCCTGGTTCACCACCAGAATAGCATTTCCCTCGTTATGTATGGTAAACTCCTGCGAGGCGACCTGACCGACATCCACGATATCGAAATCATATGAATGGATATTGTCTGTAGCACCAAGTTCAACGTCGATCTCCGGTGATCCTTGGTTTTCGTACCAGGCAATCTTGTCGTCTATGAAGGAGGCCGAGAGCACATCATTGTCACCGTCGCCATCCAGATCGCATGCATAGACCGAATATGCTCCATCTGCCAGCGTACTGATGATCTGCTGGCTGCCGAATGTACCGGCACCTAAGTTCGCGTACCAGGTAATCTTATCGTCGTTGGCGGAGGCCGAGAGCACGTCATTATCACCATCGCCATCCAGGTCACAGGCGAAAACGCAGAATGCAGTTCTTGCTTGTGTGCTGATAACCTGCTGAGGACCGAAAGTACCGCTACCTAAGTTCTCATACCAGGCAATCTTGTCATCGTTAACGGAGGCCGAAAGCACGTCGTTGTCACCGTCTCCGTCAAGGTCGCAGGTATAAACTGACCATGCCCCGATAGCCTGTGTACTAATGACCTGCTGGCTGCCGAAAGTACCACCGCCCAGATTCTCATACCAGGCAATCTTGTCGTCGTCTCGTGAGGCTGAAAGGACATCGTTATCTCCATCACCGTCCATATCGCAGGCATAGACTGACTGTGGATCGTTCGCTTCCGTAGTAATGACCTGCTGGCTGCCAAAAACACCACCGCCCAGGTTCTCGTACCAGGCAATCTTGTCGTCATAACGAGAGGCTGAAAGGACATCGTTATCTCCATCACCGTCCAGATCACACGCATAGACGAACAGCGCGTAGTCCGCCAGTGTACTGATGATCTGTTGGGGACCAAAGGTGCCGCCGCCCAGGTTCTCGTACCAGGCAATCTTGTCGTCCTCGGAAGATGCTGAAAGTACATCAATATCGCCATCTCCGTCCAGGTCGCAGGCATAGACCGACCATGCCCCGTAAGCCTGTGTACTTATGACCTTCTGGCTGCCAAATGTGCCGCCGCCCAGGTTCTCATACCAGGCGATCTTGTCGTCACCCCAAGAGGCCGAAAGCACATCGTTATCACCGTCTCCGTCCAGGTCACAAGCGTAGACAGACTGTGCGTAGACTGCCTGCGTACTGATAATAGACTGACCGCCAAAGGGTGCGGCTACATAACTCAGAACAGAACATTCTCCGCCAGATTCAGCATGCTGGCCCATCTCAGCATGTTCATAGCCCAGAATATGGCCTGCCTCGTGGCAGAGCAGATCCGACAAATCCGTTGTGAGCGAGCTTGGGGCTGCACGGCCAGCAGCAATAATGTTGTCGCTGAACACGAAGGCTTTGTCGCTACGATCCGCGTTTCCGACATCCACGTGTTCAGCGAGCCCCAGGAATGAACCGTGGACACGAAAGGCAGAGTCGTCGCCCCCGACGTAGATAACCGAAAGCACTGTGCCCGGCTCCGGTTTCTCGGCGGTGAAGGTGACGCCTGAACCAGCATAGATCCGGTTCAATTTCGCCACAGTGGCCAGGATGATGGCCTCTTTTTCACCTGAAAGGGCAACCGGCGCCCTAAAGGCAGGAATGTCGACAGGCCCGACCCGAACGGGACCCTCGTAGAAGACGCCCTGCGCACCATCAAACTCTAAGTAGATGGTTTGTCCGACCAGGTTGTCTGGATTGGGGTCAACAAGCTGCAATCCGGGCAAATCAGGCGCGATCCGCGTCGGAGGTGCTCGTGCTTCCACTGGTGAATCCTCCGGGCTTGACATTGTGTCCTGCTGATCGACCACGACCAGGCAGGAGGATTCATTCTGCGACTGAAGTGCTGATCCCTGAGACCCAAGAGTGGCCTCAAGGGCGGCTCCAAACCGATCCTGCACCTTCGGGAGCGCCTCTGCGTCCGGCAGCGATGCTCCGGCCGGACTCGCCAACGCATCTTCAGTTGAGGCCGCCTCCTGGTCCTCGGTCTGGGCAAGGTACGAGAGGACAAGGGATGGATCAGTCTTGTGGGTCTGGAGGCTTTCCTGGGCAGGGTCGATCTGGAGGGCCTGCTGAACTGGGAGCGCTTCCGGGGAAGCCAGAAACTCGGAGCCGGTGAAGTCCGCGCTGAGCAGGAGGCGGGGCTCAAGGGGCTCCATCACTAGCGGAGCAGTCCTCTCGGAGCGCTCGCTCCGCGTCTCCCGCTTGCCCCGTCTTAGCCTCAGCCAATTTCTGATCACCATCGCGAGACCCGCCGTGCCATCATCCCATGCTGGATCCGCAGGCAGGCGTAGACACACCCAGCCGGCCTACGGGTACCCACGCAGAGGAGCAACCACCCGACTCCACATAGCTGCCCATAGTATTATTCAGGAAAGGTTTCCTGATCTTGCGCAGAGTATTGTTATTTCCTGGATTTTCTCTGATGCGCACGCCGTACGTCCTTGGATGGCTGTGTCAAATCGTCGAATGGCTGCAGACTTCGACCCCGTACCCAACGCCCACCACTCATCGGCAGATATCTCCCCTCTGCGTCCCCAACAGACGCATACGCCTTGAACGAACGGCCGCGTAAACGATTGCCCCGCTCGGTTCTCACGACTGAGTGAGCTATATCTTCCTGGGCAATCTCAAGCTACCAACTTCAGACTATCGTGACACGACCGGATGTGTCCATACGTAGAACTACGTATTTCTCAGGCCTTCTTCGCCCTGAGGGTGCCCGCCAAGCACTGGCGGCACTACCTTGAATGGGACTCCATCGCTGCTGTGACCATGATCTCTGGACGCGGCATGGCGGCCCATGAGTTCATTCGTGCCGGCGTTGTCTTGCTGCAATGCCCTTCTGTCCTGGTCGATACCTGACAGAAACCGTCGAGACAACTACCATGAACAGCACACAGCAGACCCTTGAGTCACCAGCCAGCCATCCAACCAAGGATGGCAGACTCTGTCCTTGTCCCACCGTCATGACCGAAGAAGAACTGATCCTATTCCTCCGCATTCCGGAAATCAGCCACGCCACGGACTACAGGCATGTAATCGAGAACCTCAAACGCAATCACGGCCTGCCCCGGGTCCATCTCTGCGGAAAGACGGTGTATCCGACGCATTCCGTGAGGCAGTGGCTCCAGCAGCAAGTCACCTGTGGTCATTGAAGACTGAGTCTGGTACAATGGGCTTGGACCAACCCAAGCCCTTGGCCAGCATCGGAAAGGAGGATATATGAAACAGCTGGTAAGGCTTAGGATGAGACCCTCGCGTGATAAGAAATCCTTTCGGTACATGCTTGATTATGTAGACCGTGACGGGAGAAGGCGTCAGATCTCTCTGGGTCACACGGACAAGCGCCAGGCGGAGCGTCAACGGCAGGAGAAGGAATTGGAGCTGCGGGCCCATGTGGTCAACCCGATATCGATGAGACTCAGCGACTTCTTCAAGGACAGTCTGGAACGTACCAAGGGGCAGATTCGCAGCAGTACCCTCAAGGAGACGGCGAAAGCCATGGCCGACTTCGTTGCCTGCGTGGGCGATATCGACGTGCAGGCCGTTCAGTACGAACATGGCGAACGCTTCATTCGCTACGGGTTCGACCAGAAGAACGCCGCCGCCACAATCGCCAAGAAGATCAGGCACTTGAAGAGGGTGTTTCGCCTCGCGGAAGAGCGGGGCCAACTCGATCATCACCCGCTTCACAAGCTCAAGCCGCCGAAGTACGCCAAGCGCAAGGTGCGTGTGTTCGCGGATGATGAGTGCTGCAGGCTGTGTATGGCCGCCCGGCAGTACGAGGAAAAAGGCTCGCCGATCAAATGGGAGTTGCTCATTCGCATGTGTTTGGCTACTGGCATGCGGCGCGGAGAACTGATGAATGCCACTTGGCGAGACATCGACTTCGCAAGTCAGACCATCGATGTGACCCCGAAGACTGACCGCGCGGACACATGGGAGTGGCACATCAAGGACACGGATCGCCGTGCGCTTCCATTAACCGCCG
>Ga0272441_10011821_pt1 | contig 12880 bp, 10 predicted proteins | sample SSMProp6N_FD_193582 | JGI IMG/M metagenome (GOLD analysis project Ga0272441, IMG submission 193582) | Marine sediment archaeal communities from Little Sippewissett salt marsh, Falmouth, MA, United States - SSM-Prop-6N | ecosystem: Environmental > Aquatic > Marine > Wetlands > Sediment ...
ATTTTAGAAAGGTTTGAGATTATTATTGTCCCAATTTCTTTTCTTATGTTTTTAACTAAAATTGCAGGAGTTTTTGAAATGAGTTTATTGATTTTTTCTCGTGAAGTGTTCTTCAAAATCTTTGAAAAATAATCAATAATTTTTTCCTTATCTGCATCCTCCGAAATATCCTCAAGTACTAAAGAACCTATAAAACTTTCTCCCATCAGTCCTCCCCAGTTTAAAAATAATATTATCTTTTGGCTTTAATTTAAAGGTATTCATATTAGAAAAAATAAATTTCAAATCACTTCCTATTTATTATTTTCTATTATCGGCATTAATTAGATTAAAGTCGAGAAAATACAGTATATTAAATTATATTTTTGGGGAAAACCCTTTATTGATTTGAATAAATCCGATATTTTCAGTCGTTTGGAATGCTTTTTAGCTTTATGTGAAGTTCGTTTAGCTGTTTTTCAGAAACTACAGATGGAGCATTTGACATTAAACAGGTTGCCCTTGTAGTCTTGGGAAAAGCAATGACATCTTGAATTGAATTCGTTCCGCATAAGCTCATTATAACTCTATCAAAACCGACAGCAATTCCTCCGTGAGGGGGTGCACCATACTCGAGTGCATTAAGAAGAAAACCGAACTGCTCCTGCATATTTTTTTCATCCATACCAAGAAGATTGAATACACGTTCCTGCAAAGAACGCTTGTTTATTCGAATGCTTCCGCCTGCTGCCTCTTCACCATTTATTACAAGATCATACTGTTTTGCTCTGATTTTCAATGGGTCTTCTGTCAGATTACCAATAAACTCATCGAGAGGAGCAGCAGTGGGATTATGTTTTGCAACCAGATTGTCAGTTTCATTATCAATATCGAACAACGGGAATCTATCAACCCACAGAAATTTGTATTTTTCGTCTGATTTGTCCATCAAATTGAACATATTTGCGACTTTTAACCTTAAACCTCCCATAGTTTCGAATATTTTATCTTTTGCATCAGATGCTATAAGAATTGTTTCGCCTTCATTCAAAGAGAATTTTTCTATTATTTGCGAATTCAGATTATCATTTAGAAATTTCGATATTGATGATTTTATATTACCATCAATATATTTTATCCAGATTAATCCTTTACCACCTATCGTCTTGAACTCTTCAGTGAGATTATCAATCCCTTTCCTCGACAATTTGCAGTCTTCTGTCAATTTGAAACCGACAACCGAACCTCCTGAATCTATAACATCCCGTATGAAATTCAGCTCGATCGATGAGAATATCTCTGAAATATCATGCAATTCAAGATCGAAACGCAGGTCTGGTTTATCAGTACCATATTTTGAATATGCTTCATCGTATGAAATTATTGGAAATGGTCTCCTGATTTCAACACCTATAGTTTTAAAGAAAATATTTTCAAACAAACCTTCTGTCATTTTAAAGACATCATCTTGATCAACAAATGACATTTCTATGTCGATTTGTGTAAATTCTGGCTGTCTGTTAGCTCTCTGGTCTTCATCCCTGAAACATTTCACGATTTGGAAATACCTGTCGAAACCTGCGATAACAAGAATTTGCTTCAGAAGTTGAGGTGATTGGGGAAGTGCATAGAACTTGCCTTTGTGAATTCTGCTGGGAACAAGATAATCACGGGCTCCTTCGGGGGTACTTTTAAAAAGTTGTGGCGTTTCTATGTCAACAAAATTATTCTCATGAAGAAATTCCCTCGTAGCAATCATGGCTTTATCCCTGATTAGCAGATTATGTTGAAGGCAATTTCTTCTCAGATCGAGGAATCTGTTTTGAAACCTCAGTTCTTCAGATGCTTTAACGTCATCTTCTATCATGAATGGAAGGACTTTAGATTCATTAAGTATATCTATTGATTCCACAAGAACTTCTATTGAACCTGTTGATTTATCTATGTTTTGAGCATCTTCCGGTCGGGCTCTCACTCTTCCATTAACCTTTATAACAAATTCCATTCTCAATTTTTTAGCCGTGAGAAAGCACACAGGATGTGTTTGTGAATCAAAAACAAGCTGGGTAACTCCATACCTGTCTCTTAGATCAACAAAAATCAAACTTCCAAGATCACGAGTTTTTTGAACCCAACCGCAAAGTACTACATCTTTATCTATATCTTCTTGTCGAAGTTCTCCACATGTGTGAGATCGGGAAGATATTTCAAATTTTAATTTTTTCAAGCTTTCCATATTTTTCTTTCTAATTCAGGTAGGATAACACCCGCTGGACCTGTCAATTGTAAATCGACATATTCAGATAAGGGAGTTTTCTCCTTGTTGATTTCTACAACAAAAGCACCATTCTGTTTTGCCATTATTGGAAATGATGCTGCTGGTTGAACATATGCTGATGTACCTATTACAAACAGAAGATCGCAAACTTCCAGAGCTTTCATAGTTTTTGTTAAAACTTCTGAAGGTAACGATTCGCCAAACCAAACCACCCCTGGACGCAATAATCCACCACATTCGCAAACCGGTGGAATTTTCCCGATTGGTACATCATAATTCTCGGTCTCTGTGTTACATTTAATACATCTGATGTTCCAAATACACCCGTGAACTTCCAAGATATTCTTGGTTCCTGAAGCTTTGTGAAGTCCATCAACATTTTGAGTAACCAGTGTGAATTTGGGATATCTATTTTCCATATTCGTAACAACATAATGCGCTGGATTCGGTTTTTTTGTATGAATAATCCCTCTCCGCCAATCGTACCACTCCCACACAAGAGCAGGATCTCTTTCGAAAGCCCATGGTGTTGCCAGTTCTTCCGCTCGATATTTTTTCCATAAACCGTCTTCACCTCTAAATGTAGGTATTCCACTTTCTGCAGATATTCCGGCACCAGTTAAAATAACTACCGATTTTGCATCTCTCAGTTTTGATATAGAATCTCCTGTTATGCTTGATTCATTCATGATAAAGTCCTTCTATATTTGAAAGAATTAGGTTAACAATGATTATAATTCATTGTTTGTACATTTTAACATATGAAAGGTAATTATTTGCCATCCATTTTATTCTGGCAATAGATTCTTCATTGAGCATTTGTTTGAATTTAGCCGGTACCCCCGCAACCAGAGAACCTGGTTGCACTTCCATACCCTCTTTTACAACTGCTCCCGCTCCAACTATTGAGTTGTCTCCAATGATTGCCCCATCAAGAACAACAGCACCCATGGCTATTAAACAATTATTTCCAATTGTGCATCCATGGATTACTGTTCCATGAGCAATAGTTACATAATTTCCAATATTCACAGGATACAAATCGTTTGTTACATGAATTATCGAACCATCTTGAATGTTTGTATAATTACCTATTTTTATATAATGGATATCACCACGAACAACAGTATTGAACCAGATACTTGAATTCTCACCAATTGTCACATCCCCAATAATCTGAGCACTATCGACAATAAATGCCGATTCATGAATCTTTGGAAATTTACCCTTAAACTTTATTAGCATCAAATTATTTAATTTTATTTACCTTGTTTGATAACCTGTAACCATGTTTAAGAAAAAACCTGGCCACATTTTTCATATGTGCAAATGTCATTTTGTTGAAGATACCTTGAGCGGATTCTCTATGATAAAAGTGAATAACTTCTACTTTAGGGTAATAAACTACTCTGTAGCCTGCTTTTTTTACCCTGTAACATAAATCCACATCTTCATAATAAAGAGGAGAAAATTTCTCATCAAAATATCCAACCTTGGAAAATATCTCCCGTTTGATTAACAAGAACGCACCCAGAAGCCAATCTACATTGCTGATTTTATTGTGATCCAGATCTTTCATCATATATTTTTTCAAAACGGTATTATTGGGAAAATATTTGTCTATACTTGCCCATCTCATCAATACAGCAGCAAGAGTTGGAAACCTTCTGCAATTATATTGCAAGCTTCCATCAGGATTAAGTAATTTCGGGCCGCATAAAGCAATATCTGGATTTTTATCGAAAAAATCTATCATCTCACCAATTTTTTTAATATCTACAATCGTATCAGGATTCAGAAGTAATATATATTTGGAATTCGTCATTCTAATAACCTGATTATTATTTTGAGCAAAACCATATTTAGAATCATTGATTATCAAATTGACATTGGGAAAATCTTTTAAAACTATTGATGATGTACCATCTGAGCAATTATTATCAACAACATATACATCAAAAGGGTAGGAATTATCAGATGATGATAAAATCGATTCGAGGCATGGTTTCAAGTCCTTGCCTTCGTTTGTGCTTATTATAATTATGCTGAGTAATAAATTATTATTTTTATTAACCATTATTGGAAGGATAAATTTTCGTTAGTTTTAAGATGTGCTGCTAATGAAGAAAATGATGAGTAAATTTCTTCAGGTTCAATCAGTTTCATACACTCATGGTATTTTGAATTAAAACAGGTGTTCTCATCGCAACTTCTTCTGCAATCAATTTTTTTGTTTACCGCAATTGATAATTTGCCAATAGGTCCTGTCTCGAAAGAGTCAGAAGGTCCGAATATTGCAATTGTTGGAATCTCAAATGCTGATGCAATGTGCATTGGTGCACTATCGTTACAAATAAACACATTTAGCCTGGATATGCAGCTTGCAAGCTCTCTTAATGAAAGTCCTTTCATAATTTCAACATCTTTTGTGTCCAATTTATCTTTAAGCTCATTAGCAATATCAATTTCTGATTCACTGCAGAATATATATAATTTTATCCGATTTTCTTTTAAGATCAAGTTTAAAGCTTCCGAAAATCGCTTTATAGGATAACATTTTAAGGGTAATCTTGCTCCGGGATGAACTCCCAAACTCAATGATCCATTGATTCTGGGGATTTTTATCTCTGAATAAATTTTTTCTGTATCGTCAAGGACAATTTCGAGCGAATCTATTATTTCACAATCTAAATATCTTGCAATGTCAAGGTGAAATTCCTTTTTATGTTTAAGGCTTCCATAAGGGACAATGTCAGTTAACATTACATTTCCTCCCCCTACATCATAACTTATCCGGTATTTTGCCTTTGATAAAAACAAGATAAAAAAAATGTTTCGGATATCTGCTCTGAGATCAACAGCAAGGTCAAACTTCTGTCTTTTCAAATACCCCAGTATTTTGATATATTCACAAAATCTCTTGATAAAATTACCTTTATAGAACCAAAATGGAGTGAATGGTATAAACTCATCGATATCCTTGTTTTTTTTCAAAAGCTCTGATGAAGCTGGATTGGTCAATAGATATATTTTCGATTCAGGGAATTTAGCTCTTATTGATTTTATAGCAGGTATGGACAATATGACATCACCAATATATGCAACACGTACAATAAGGATTTTTTCAGGAATCTCGTTTTCAAGCCTGCTGAACTTAATTTTGGGTCGGGGAAATATACTGATAATCTTATCGATTATAAGGACTAGAAGCAGTTTCCTTTTATTTATAATCTTGTATTTAGATGTATCGGATTTGCCTGAGATCCAATTTGTAAAATTCTGTTTTGAATTCAATGCAGGTTAAGGTGCATGGTTAAATTGAATTGGTCACATCCCTATGATAATATAAAGTATAGCTTACTGCAATAATTATTCCCAGTAGATTGGAGGAATTTTAAAACGATGAATAGTACCAAATATATTGCCCCTTCCATATTATCAGCAGATTTTTCGAAGCTTGGGCAGGAGATATTAAATGTGGAAAGGGGAGGCGCGGATTTTGTTCACGTCGATGTTATGGACGGTCATTTTGTCCCGAATATAACTATTGGACCTGTAGTATTGGAAAGCTTGAAAGGGAAATACAATATACCAAACGATGTCCACTTGATGATTGAAAATCCAGATATTTATATAGGTGATTTTGTTAATGCTGGTGCTGATATAGTGACCGTTCAGGTTGAAACATGCTTGCATCTCCACAGGACTATTCAACTCATAAAGGAAAAAGGAGCAAAACCCGGCGTGTCTTTAAATCCAGCAACTCCAATCTGTGCCCTTGAGGAAGTGATAGATGAGCTCTATCTCGTATTGATCATGTCGGTAAATCCAGGTTTCGGAGGACAAAAGTTCATACCTTTTTGTCTGGATAAGATCAGACGAATCGAAAACCTGATTAAAGAAAGAAACCTGAGTGTCCTTATAGAAGTCGATGGTGGTGTTAAACTCGATAACATCAAACAAATTGCAGATGCTGGAGCCAACATTCTTGTTGCAGGTTCCGCAATTTTTGGAACAAATAATCCCGAAGCGACGACAAAAAAAATGAAGGAATTAATTTCAGGATAATTTTAATACATTCCGAACATTTAAATGAATGATCCTTGGCGTTTTATCGATACAGGTGCGAGTTCACCATTTTTCAACATGGCTCTTGACGAAGCTTTATTTCTAAGTTCTTCAGAAACAAGTAAGCCAATTTTAAGGGTTTTTGATTGGTCGAAACCTTCAATTTCAACCGGATATTTCCAGGATCCTCGCAAAACCTTGAACGTGGATTTTTGTAAAAAAGAAGGAATAGACATAGTTCGCAGAATAACTGGAGGTAGAGCTGTTTACCACGAAAACGAGATTACTTATAGTATAGTGATTCCCTCAAAAAGCAGATTCTTTAAAAACAATAATCTTGAACTTTATAGAGTTTTGAGCGATGGTCTTCTGTTGGGCTTGAGAACGATTGGTCTCCACGTTAATTTGGTGAAACCAAAGAAGGGGAGAAGCGAATATCAAAATAGAGGAAATTGTTTCTCATCGACTTCTGCATATGAAATAACAGTTGATGGGAAAAAAATTGTAGGTTCAGCTCAAAAATGGACTAAAAGAGGAGTTTTACAGCAAGGATCCATTTTATTGGGAATGGATTTGAAGCGAATAAACCAGATTTTTAACAGGGGTCATGTTTGTAAGAATTTCGATACTGGATTCACAACAATGTTTGAAATTTTAAATTATATTCCAGAACGAGGTTCAATTATAAGGTCTTTACTGCAAGGGTTTAAAGAAGCCCTTGGAATTTCAATTATTGAATCTAAGACAGATGAAAGGGAATTGAATTTGGCCAGTTATCTATTAGAAAAAAAATACAGCACCGATGATTGGAATTTCAATAAGATAAATCCATGCAAAAGATTAAATTTAAATCAATAAAACCTAAAATTAGCTTGTTTATTCGAATAGTTTCCTGATGTTTTCTTTAAAAGGTGATTTAATTGCAGCTTTTTCGGTAAAGATCCCTGAGATAAGATTATTCGGTGTAACATCGAAAGCTGGATATTCGATATTAACTCCTCGAGGTGCAATCCTCTTTTCAAAATACATTTCAGCAACTTCTTTTATGTCCCTTTGCTCAATCGGAATGTCATCACCAGTTTTTGCATTCATGTCGATTGTAGATGTTGGTGCAGCAACATAGAAGGGAATGTTATGATGTTTTGCAAGAACAGCAACTGAATATGTGCCAATCTTATTAGCAGCATCACCATTGCTAGCAATTCTATCAGCTCCCACGACTATCTTATGGATCTTTCCAAGTTTCATGAAATGTCCTGCCATATTATCCGTAATGAGTGTAACAGGTATGTTGTCCTTCATGAGTTCCCAGGTTGTTAACCTTGCACCTTGCAGGAAAGGTCTTGTTTCATCAGCATAAACCTGAATTTTTTTCCCGGATTCGACCGCTGCCCTTATTACTCCCAGTGCAGTACCATATCCAGCGGTAGCAAGAGCACCTGCGTTGCAGTGAGTGAGAACTGTATCTCCATCGTCGATAAAAACCTGACCGTTAAAACCCATTTTTCTGTTTATATCAACGTCCTCTTTTCCGATTTTAATTGCTTCTTCATGCAAAACATTCTTGATGTTGTCAATGCTTGTATCTTTAATCGATTCTGCAAGATTTTTCATCCTATCAACAGCCCAAAACAGGTTGACTGCCGTAGGTCTTGCAGATTCGATGATATTGCATATTTCTGTAAACTGTTTAAAATATGCTTCCTTGTCGTCAGTTGAAATATTGTTCGCACCGAGTGATATGCCATATGCAGCAGCAACACCTATTGCAGGGGCTCCTCTTATTACCATTGATGTTATAGCATTTGCAACTTCATTATGATCCTTGTACTCGTTATATATTTCTTCATATGGAATTTTTCGCTGGTCAAGCATATAGACTTTATTGTCTTTGTAATCTATCGTGTAAAACATCACAACTCCTTTGTATTTATAGGTTTCGTGAGTTTAATTTTATCAAAATGACCTTTTATTATCAAGATTTTGAATGAAACCATTAATTTTAATTGACACTATTAACCTATAAAAATATAATTTTCAGTAAATCGAAAGAGGATTTAAATGCATAGAGAGTTAATATCCATAGTTAGATGTCCCAAATGTAATAAATCTGGTTTTACTATCACTGAAGATAGATCAGAAAATAATAACATTATAAATGGTACTCTTTTCTGTCCTGATTGCAAAATTATGTTTAAAATTCAAAATGATGCTTTAGATCTCAGATACAATCTATCAAAGACATGTCTTGATGAGATCGAAGCTACGAGAAGAGAAACTGAAAAGAGAACAGATCCTGAAAAAGACCAGTTAAAAGAAAAAAAATATGAGAATCTCGATTTCGGAGAGATGTCCCTGGCTAACTACTATGGAATAGATGGTTTCATAAAAGATGGTGACGGTAAAATATCTCTTGATTTAGGAACGGGCGGGGGGTGGCTTGCAGCTTTTTTGTCAAGAAAAGGTTACTTGTCTGTTGGTATAGATCTTTCGGATACCAGGTTTGTCGATGATTTCGGAAAAGAATTCAACCTTATACTCACCGATATGGGTATGCTTCCTTTTGATGATTCTTCAATTGATCTTATCTCATCTTCATCTGCCATTCACCATGCCCCCTCTCTGAAATCGACATTAAAGGAAATCTCCAGGATATTAAAGCCTGACGGTCAGGTAGTTATAATCAATGAACCTGTTTCAGCTTTACTCAGAAGAAGACGTGATTATGGTCATGAAAGGGAAAAAGGAGCGAACGAAAATTGTTATTGGGTGCATGAATATATACAATTTTCGAAGAAAGCGGGTTTGAAACCCAGGTTATTTTTCCCTGGTTATATAGAGAAAAAGCTAAATAATAATGAACTCAAAAACCTTCCTTTTGGAAGAACTGCATCAATCTTTTCTTTTTTATTTAAAACAAAAGGGATTAATAAAATCAGTAAAGCAATGCTCAAATATCCCTTCTATTTGATCTTCGGTCCCCAACTTGTTATGATAGCGAAAAAGTAATCAATTTTGTTTGGAAAGAGTCTATAATGGTAATTTATAATAACGACCGTTAAGATTATTTGCTGATATAAGTGGAGCCTCTGGTCATAACGCATATAGAAACATCAATCAATTTATGAGGATTATACTTTTTGCCATTAAAGCAATTCTTGGATTGATGCTGTACCGCTGAATATTTTTATTCTATCCGAACTGAAACAGAATCGAATCCTATGAGATCATATGTTTTATTTGCAGTTATCGCTGTAAGGAAAGTATATATTCCAGCAGGTATTTCATGGTTTATGGGAATTTCGACAATAGACTGTTCCCATATACCAGCAGGTATTTCTGTTGCATGTGGTGTAACATCCCAAACCGGATACCAGAAAATATAGTCATTAAGGGGAATCGCTGCATAAAGGTCTAGAACACTATTTTCTTTGTTTTCAACCTTTATTGATATAGTGAGAGTGTCCCCTGTTGTTAAATTACCTTGATTAGAATAAATATCCAGGGTTGTTTCATCTCCAGAAGATCCATCCCAACCTGCAAGACGAGCCATCATCCACCAGAAAGCCCTGCCTTTCAGTTTGCAGTTATAAGGATGAGAATGAGCGCAGCTTCCACCGAGATCATCACAATCTTCAGGATGATTCTCGCACCAATCGGAGCACCACGCGCAATTGTCGGATGTGTCAGGGTAGTAATTACCATCGGGATCATAGCTTTCGATGTCTGCAAAATCGAAGAGGACTTTGTTGTTCTCGATGCAGTAATCTCTGACCGCCTGATTGTTTCGCTCCAAGGTTTCCTTGTGCTCATAATCAGTGTGTCCGGTCATATATATGAATCTCATGTCTGGATATTGAGATTCGAGATAATCGAGATTGTCGAGATATCGGATTACTGTCTTTTCAGAATTACCTGATTGTTGACCGCACCAAGACCACATGGAGAAGTTGAATAATCCTGTGTCGGCAACTGCCATTGTCATATTTAAACCTGTTTGTCCATCCCAGTATAAATCAGGTGTGATATATTTTGCTGGTGGATTGCCATCATACATACGCAGTGCAATTGGGTCTTCCTCAGGTGGTAACTCAGCTTTGTTTTCATCTTCTCTTATGGCAACACTGTAAATTGCATCAGCTCTTTCGATTGCCAGGATGCCTGAGACAATTTGAGAGCCATGAGAAGTATGAGCATAATGAATCGTAAGTTCTTTTGCTTTCTCCAACCAGTATTCTGGTATTACATCAAAGTCTGCTGCAGCATTATGATCTGCAATGATTGCAGTGGAATCTGCAAAAACAGAAGAGGTGCTTCCCAATATTGATAGAGTCAATAAAATAATGAAACTAAATTTAATCATTTTAAGCCCTCATCATAGATATTAGTTTTTATTTTCTTAAAGTTATCAATACTTAGTTAAAGTAAATTCTATATATATCCTTATATAGATTCAAATTTTAATTTTGCCTAATGAACACCTGTATCACCACATTCATTATCGATTCCAATACCATGCAATTCTTTTGTCCAGTGCTTGTTATCTTCATAATATAGAGCTGTATAATAATCATTTCCTGAAACATCGAGGAGTAAACCAACTGAACCCATTACCTCCCTGAAATTACCATAACCCTGGTTTGAATGTGTTGGATGGGCAAAATATTGGTCGTTACCGGATGCATCTGCAAGAAGACTTAATGCCCAGTCATTACCACCACCCTGACTCAAATCCTGAGCTATATATATATCGTTGCCACCATTATCAACAAGTAAACCGGCTGCTGTATCATGACCGCATCCCTGGGAGACAGATCTTGTAATATAAGAATCATTTCCAGACTCATCAAGCAGCAATCCCACCGCCAGGTGAATCCCTGCACCTTGAGTGTATTGTCTTGCGTAATAGATATCATCTCCATGGGAATCTACTAGAATTGCAGTGTCAAGCCAATAGGCATTGCCTTGAGAATAAAAATCTCCAATGTAAACATCGTTTCCATAATTATCTGAAAAGATTGCCACACCACCTGATGCTTGAGGTTCGTTAACATAATTGTTTCTTATACCGAAAGCCGCCCCCTGAGCCTGACTTGTGTATCTGTTATATCCGGGTTCAATATCGTAAGGTGCACTTCTTCCTGCACCGGCGAAATAGAAATCGTTGCCTTCGGATTCCTTGAATATGGATGCTCCAAGGCAGAATGCATAACTTTGACATCCTGTTCGAGCGTAATATTCATCACTACCACCTTTGTCACTGAGGATACCAACACCAACCATCGCAGCAGATTGCACATTATATGCCGCATCATAGATATCATCACCGGATTCGTCATGTATTGCTCCTATACCTATGTAGGCTGCTCCCTGAGCAAAATTCATGGCAGTGTAATTGTCGTCACCTTCAAAATCGTATAGGATTCCAACACCGAGCTTTCCGGCACCCTGAGAAAAATCAGCATCTGAGTAATAAGTATCATTACCTGAAAAATCAATTAAGAGACTGACACCATTTTTAATGTCGAATGTTGCACCAGCCCTATTGTAATATTCATCATTACCGCCAAGATCGACAATTAATAAAGGAACTTTTGTTTTGTCGGTTACTGAGTCGAGAGTAGAATTGTATATGGTTTTACCCGGACCACCGATAATAATGCTTCCAACTGGAGTCGGGTAGTAAAATAGAACGTCACCTTCAACATCACCGTTTTGAGTAATTTGGTTATAGCTTTGCTCAGTTTCTTTAAATGAATTACTAACCATTACCGAATTCAGATTATCAACAGCATACGCAAGGATCATTCCAGCTTCAGATAATTTAGCCCTGTCAATTTTTTCACAATAAGATAGGATTTGTAATGCCAGATCTTTGTAATACATGACAGGATCTATCATGTTGTTGTTGAGAAAATTCTTTTCATTTGTCGAAAGGGATAACATGGCTTCATCCCTTATTTTAATTGCTTCTTCGCATGCGTAAATCAAGAATGCTGCAGCATTTTTAGTTGAACTTTCTAAAGCTGAGGTTAAAGATTCTAGTTCTTCAATTTCAGATGAAACAAGTGGTATCCCAAAAATCTCATAAAGTTTTTCGATTGCATCAACTAACGGTGATTCAGGAAGATCTCGAGAGAAGTAAATTTCCTCTACTTCCTGGTCAAGCAATTCAGCTCCATCTTTAATAATGCCATAGATAGTGGTCGCAGGATCATGGATAATTTCAACCTGATCATGAGCGCGATCCAGAATTCTGAACGGATTTTCCATAACATCTTCTGTAATCGATAGAATATATGGTAAAGATGGAAGGAAAAATAAATCCTGTTTGAAATTCATCATATCAAGATGAACAATTTTCATAGCTTCATCAAGTGCATTCGGATACGGTAAGGATGTTCCTTGAAAATTGAATTTATCATTGTAAATTCGATTGTTCGGAAGGTTCAGACTTTTACATGAATTCAGACGGTCAGCAAAGATTCTGGCAATTGAAGGATCGTTTATATCATTTGGATTTGCTGATGTAAATCCGTTTTCCTTCATTTCTTT
>Ga0272441_10011822_pt1 | contig 12879 bp, 6 predicted proteins | sample SSMProp6N_FD_193582 | JGI IMG/M metagenome (GOLD analysis project Ga0272441, IMG submission 193582) | Marine sediment archaeal communities from Little Sippewissett salt marsh, Falmouth, MA, United States - SSM-Prop-6N | ecosystem: Environmental > Aquatic > Marine > Wetlands > Sediment ...
GACGTCAAGATCATTCTCTATCCCATCGTCCGCCTGTTCACATCCAGCAAAGGCGTACAGGTGCTTGGCGTGCCTCTCGACCGCGTCCTCCATTTCGTCGTCGCCGCGGCGATTTTTCTCATCGCCGTGCGCCTGACGGCGCGCTGGAAAGCGGCGGCGGTAACGCTGTGCGCCATCCTCCTCAAAGAAGCTGTGGACGTCCCGGCGAAGCTGAAGATCCTAAGCGAAGGCCAGCCGCTCGCCATTACTATGGAATCGATTTGGGACGCGGTTGCCGGGCTGATCGGCCTGGCCGCCGGTTGGCTGGTGGCACGGGCGCTGGGTGCCCGTTGGCACGCATCACCGATGAAAGAAGAGGGCCGGCCGCTGCCAACGCTGGACGCCGCCGAATTGTCGCCCGGGGTGTTTCGGGCCGCGTGCGTGATTTGCCTGGCGATTGCTGTAGGCATCGTCGTGGGATTCCAGGTCGCTCCGCGTACTGGCGGGGCCGCGGCGCGGCTCTGGCTGCCTCACCTGATCGGCCTGGTAGCGGTCTGCCTTGCCTATCGGTTCGCCGGCCCCGCCAACACCCTCCTCATCCTGATGGCCGCTCTGCCCTTCGCAAACTGGCTTCACCGCAATCTGATGACGGACAAGCACAACCTGGGGACGACCCTGATCCTCACCTTGTGCGGTTGCGAGATCGTTCGGCGCTTGGGTAACCGGGACCGCCGCTCGCCTCTCGGCCTTGCCGATTGGCCGGTGCTCGCCTATACCGTCTACGCCGTGCTGATTGTGTTCTTCAATTGCTGCCGCCTGGGCTGGACGACGGACCGGGCCTACTGGCTCATCTCGCCGACCACCGGCCTGGGCGTGTACCTGCTTGCCCGAAACCTGCTCGCAGAGGAGCGGCACCTCAAGCGAGCGCTGGGCGCCCTCACCGTCGCGTTCCTCGCCATCGTCGCCTTCGGGATCGTGGAGTTCATCGCAAAGCCCATTCAACTGGAGCGCGTCCCCGGGGCGGTGTTCGGCAAGTCCCCACAGTTAAGCGTGTACCTGTCCCTGCTGTGGCCGTTCGCCCTGGCGCTGACGTTCTCGGGCCGGGCATCGCCTCGCGCGTTGTACTGGCTCGGCGCCGCGGGCGGTGCCGCGCTGATCGGGATGGCGTGGGTCCGCACGGGCTGGGTCGCCGCGGCCGTCGCTTTCTGCCTCGTTCTGCTCACGTTTCTGTTCCGGCGAGACTGGGCGCTGGGCCTGGGCGTGTTCATCGGCATCGCCGCCGCGGCCGGCATGCTGATCTGGAGCATCCGGTCGGCCCAGGGCGACCCGAAGCGCCAGTTCAGGTCGCGACTGATACGCGAAGTGACCTCCGTGCTCAGGCCGGGCAGCTATCGCCAGGCCCGCTCGACCGTGGTCGACCAGGCTGAACGGATACTAAGCGAATCACCCTGGCTGGGCCGGACGGGGCCGTCGGCGCACACCCTTCACCACGCTCATGCAATCAACTACGGACTGATCGGCACCGGGTTGGCGCTGGCAGCGATCCTGGTCATCCTGGCCCAGGGCTGGTTCAGCGTGTGGCGCTCAAGAAGCCATCTCCTGTTCGCGGTCACCATGGGCGCCACGGCCAGCGTAGTTGCGTCCCTATTGCAGGGGATGGGCTGGTCCACGCTGGTCCGCTCGTCAATGCAGCCACTGCTGTGGTATATACTGGGCTTGGTCCCTGCGACGACAACCATGCTGCACTCGGGCCCCGCTCCGACCGCACCGGCCGACACGGCCAGGCAGGCGCCAGCGGCGCCGACCCCAAGACCCATAGCCGGCGCGGGACCCTCCAGCGCCCATCGACTGGTGCTGCTGATTTTCACACTCCTGTGCTTCGCCACGGTCGCCGTGCTGCTCTGGCTGATGTTCAAGTAAACACACGGGAGACTCGATGTCTGGACGAACCATCAAGCGGACAATCCTGATCGGCGTGCCGGTTGCGCTGGTCCTACTGTGCCTTGCCGCAGTCTTCTACCTTCGCTCTCTCGCATTGGAGCGAAGCCAGCCGGTCAGCGGACGATATTTTGTGTCAAATGACGTCTCTCTGGCCGCGCTGATCAGCATACGGCCGGAAGACAAAGGGATACGTGAACTGCTGCAAACGGCCGCGGCCGCTTACGACGCGCAGCGGGAAAAGGACCAGGGCACTTGGGATTCGCTGACCCGCTTCGCCCTTGGCTTCGATCGGCCGTCCGACGTAGTAACCCGCCTGCTGCCCATCGAGGGGGCATTGATCGTCCGCTACGACACGCGAAGTGCCCAGTTCCACTCGTTCAGCGTGTGCAGCGTGTCGGGAATGGCCGGCCTCCTGAATCTCCTGACTGACCGCCTTTCATGGTTCTCATCAGAAGCAGACAAGGCCTATGGGAAGCGAGAGCACAGCGACGAGCGGCTCTTCGTACCCCAGGCGGGCAGCGACCCGCCGGGACCACGACTCGAAGCGCGCGACTTCGCGGCAATGCTCCCCACGTCGCTCAAGGCCGGCTCGTGCTGGACGCTGATCCGGAACAACATCCTCATCTCGCGTCGGCCCGAGTCACTCGCCCTGGCGGTCGACCGCCTGAAGGCCATCTATGCCAACGCCGTGCCGAGCGAGAGCGTGTTAGCCGTCCCAGACACCACAGGGGGCGTCGATTGCGCCGCGGCCCTGTCCAACGACCGTGGTGAGTTGGCCTGCCTGCTGGAGATGGTCGCAAGCGGAACACACAGCAAACCGATGCTCACCTGGCTGAAAACAGAACAAGGGCTTCGCGACCTCGCTGCGGTCAGGTATATCACTGCGACGGTCGACGTGCAGCCGGGCGACAAGGTCGCCGCCGTCCTTGTCATTCAGCACACGAATTACGAGAGCGTGCGGAGGATCGTCGCCCTGCTTGGCGTCGCCTTGGAGGACTACCGGCTCCCGCCGCCGATGCGGCTTCGATACGAGACCGGCCTCGCCGCCAGAAAAGTCGAAATCCGGGTTACCTTCCTGGGATTGGGTGAATACGTACGGCGATCATTCACCCCTGGCGCGAAGTGAGGGCGATCACCAGCTTCATCACCCGGTCGCCATCGTGCTCCTCAGGGGCCGCGGCCGGCGCGGGTCGCCCGCCGCCCAGCAGGTCCGGCTCGCGCCCTTCGGAGACGATCTCCAAGTCATCAGCCTGACGAATCGCGTCGCCGACATACTCGTAGTCACGCTCACAGAGCGTGGCAACCAGCCGCTCGCCAAGCTCGGTCTCGCGAACAGCATAGGACACATGGCGCGCCGCAAAAAGCCGCTCGATGCGCTCGCGGGCCGAGGTCGGGTCCGCCGCCGAGACGGCAAGCAGCACGTGAGGCAGCGCGGCTTCCATCTCGATCATCTGTTCGGCCTGCTCCAACTCCTCCTGCAAGGCCTGGAGCCGTTCGAGGATCGGGTCGGGCAGGCTGGTGTGATCGAGTGTGGCCCCAATGACACGACGCCCCGCCATCCGGACGGTCCGGGCGGGCACGCCGACCGCGGTGGAGTCCGGCGGCAGGTCTTTGAGCACAACCGCTCCGGCGCCGACGTAGCTATTATCGCCAACCGTCACGTCCCCCAGCACGGACGCACCGACGCCGATCACGACGTTCCGCCCGACGGTGGGATGCCGCTTGCCGGCCTGCTTCCCGGTGCCGCCCAACGTGACGCCCTGGAAGATGGTGGTCCCCTCACCCACTTCGGCCGTCTCACCGATGACCACGCCCATCCCGTGGTCGATAAACACCCCCCGGCCGATCCGCGCACCGGGATGAATCTCGACCCCCGTCAGGAACCGTGCAAATTGGGAGATGAGCCGCGGGATGAGCGGCAGACCAAGCCGATGGAGCATGTGGGCGACGTCGTGCAGCAGCAGCGCATGAAACCCCGCATAAGACAACACGACTTCGAGCACGCCCCAAAAACCATGTGCGGACGGGTCACGGTCCAGGGCGGCTCTCACCCGGTCAACGATCATGCCCGCCTCCCTCCAACGGCAAGCCTTCGTTCATGCTGCCCGTTCGGTATCCCTGGAGATCGAGCGTTACGTAGCGATAGCCCAGAGCCTTGAGCCGCTGCACCACCGCGCCGGCGCACTCTGATGAAGCAAGTCGCTGTACCAGTTGGGGCTCCACTTCGATCCGGGCCATGTGACCGTGGTGGCGCACCCGGCACTGGCCAAAGCCCAACTCGTGCAGGACACCCTCGGCCCGCTCGACCATCGTCAGGGCCTCGGGCGTGATCTCGTCGCCGTAAGGAAACCGCGACGCGAGGCAGGCATAGGCCGGCTTGTTCCAGGTCGGGAGACCCAGTTCCCGGGAGAGCGCTCGGATATCGCCCTTGGTCAGGCCCGCGTCCCGTAGCGGGGCGAGCACACCGAGTTCCTCCGACGCCCGAGCGCCGGGTCGATAATCGTTTACGTCATCCGCATTGCTGCCGTCGGCGACCTGCGCGATCCCGTGCTGCTCCGCGACCTGCCGGACCTTGGCGAACAGCTCGCGTTTGCAGTGATAGCAGCGGTCGGGCGGGTTGAGCCGGAACCCGGGGATGGTCAGCTCGCTGGTGGAGATAACCACATGTTCAATCCCCATTGCGTCGGCAAGCTCTTCGGCCGTCTTGAGCTCCGCGCTCGGGTAGGTCTCCGAACTGGCGGTCACGGCCAACACCTTGGGCCCAAGAACATCGCGGGCAACGCGGAGCAGGAACGTGCTGTCCACGCCTCCGGAGAAGGCGACGCACACGGAACCCAGGCCGTCAAGGGCGGTCTTGAGCCGGTCGTACTTGGCATTGGTCCGTGCATCCGTCACGCCCAGATTATACCCACGCGTAGTAGGACAAGTCAACGCTCTGCGTCGTTCTGCCGAAGGCAAATCGGGCACAGCCGGTTTTCGGTTGCAGTTGCCGGGACGTTTTTGGATAATGCTTTGTGTCGGGGCCATAGCTCAATAGGGAGAGCGCGGCCTTTGCAAGGCCGAGGTCACGGGTTCGAATCCCGTTGGCTCCACCACCCCCGGTCAAGCCTGCGCAGCTTGCAGGCCACGCCACAGGAAAGTATCGTTCTGCTGATTTCCGGCCGACCAGACAATTGATTTGCCGCGCAGTCGCGGCTATAATCTGGGGATGTTATTGGGACAATTCAGGGCTGTTGCCCATTCTGCAGTACCTCCGGCCGAAGTACCAGGCAGACCATCATGACCCACCGAAAGCTCACGCGTCTCCGGTTCATCGCTGCATGCATCTTCGTCCTGCTTATCACACCGACGGCCGACGCGGTCGTCCCGGTGCTGGTGGGCCCGTTCCAAGCGTTCCTGGCGCTGCTGCCGACCATCCTCGCGGCGCTGGGCGGCCTCCTGGTCGCGCTGTTCAAGCCATCGACCGTCAAGAAACTCATCCTGTTCCTCTGGCACCAGAAGATCTTCTCGCTGTGCTTGATCCTGCTCATCGGCGGGGTGGTGTATGGCGAGAGCGTGAACTGGGGCGTCAAGCCCAAGGTGACCGACGAGCAGACGGGCGACAACTGGCCCGCGTTCCGGGGCGGGCGGTTCCGACGCGGCTATGCCCCGGGAGACAAGGACCCGGTCACGCCGGATCCCATTTGGAACTACGTCCGGGAAAACACCTTCTATTCATCGCCCACCGTAGTGGGCAATCGCATCTACGCGACGTTCGCGGATTACGGCTACTTCAAGGATCGCGGTGCCATCCTGTGCATCGACGCCGACACGGGCGGCGAGGTCTGGCGATACGACGGCGAGGGGTTCCGCGCCACGTTTTCTTCGCCTGCCGTACAAGGCGAGCGCATCGTGTGCGGCGAGGGACTTCACCTCACAAAAGACGCCCGGATCGTCTGCATCGACAAGTCGGGCAAGCGCGTTTGGAGCCACCGGACCAAGAGCCACGTCGAGTCCTCCCCCTGCATCTACAAGGGCCATGTCTACATCGGGGCCGGCGACGACGGGTACTACTGCATCGCACTCAAGCCAAAGGCCAACGGAGAGCCGGACATCAAGTGGCACCTCCTGGGAGACAACTACCTCGACTGCGAGTCCTCGCCGATCGTCTACAAGGACGTGCTCTACTTCGGGCTGGGCCTGGGCGGCAAGGCGATCGTGGCGGTCGAGGCCGATCCAAACGGCAAGGGCAAGGAACTGTGGCGCATCGAGACACCATACCCCGTCTTCGGAGCGCCGGCGGTCCGGGAGGGCCGGTTGTACATCGGCATGGGCAACGGCGACTTCGTGAACAGTGCCGAGCAGGTGCGGGCCAACCTCATCGCCAAGATGGAACAGCAGGGCCGCTCGAAAAAGGAGATCGAGGAAGCGACCAAGAGCATTGTTCCCGCTGGCGAAGTGTGGTGCATCGACCTGGAGACCAAGGACCCCGAACAGCGCATCAAATGGAAGAAGAAACTGGGTCGGACTATTCTGGGCGCGGTGGCGATTGGCGACGAGCGACTCTATGTCGGCTCGCGCGACCGGCATTTGTACTGCCTGGACTTCGACGGCAACATCAAATCCAAGAAAAAGCTGCCCGGCGAGGTCAAGACCAGCCCGGCCATCGGCCTGGAACATGTCTATGTCGTGACCGAGTCGCCAGTCACCGGAGCGGGATTTCTCCACTGCCTGGTTACCGCAGACGACGAGTTGGAGGCGATCTGGGAGGTCCGGCTGGGTGGTGGCGGCAACTTCTTCAGCTCGCCGGCGATCGCTCGCGGACACGTCTATGTCGGCACCTCGATGAACGGGCTTCGCTGCATCGGGACGGACGAGCCGCCGCCCCCGCTCTGGGCGCACGGCGAGCGGGGCGGGCGCGTCGACCTGGCGCCATTCCCCGAAAAGGGCCGTTTCGTCTGGCGCTACCCCAAAACCAACACCGAGACCAAACTTGACGTCACCGCGCCATTGCTCTCGGTGGGTGACGGCATCTGCGTCCCCGCCAAGCGGAACGGGAAGCCGGAGTTCTTCAAGCTCTCGCTCGAATACAAGCGAAACATGCCGGACGAAAAGCGCGTGATCTGGACCGTGCCCTTCAAGCTGGCCATCAGCGTGCCGCCGGCCGGTGTGGGCAACACCGTCCGGGACGAGACAATCGTACAGACCGGCAGTCTGTTCGTGGTGGACGGCAAGAAAGGCGACGAAGGCCGCATGCTGCACAGCATCAACTCACACACCGGCAAACCGCAATGGGAGGTCCCGATTCACTCAGGAGCTTCGGGACGTGTCACCCTCGACCGCCGCCGGGTGTACGTCTGGTCCGGGCCAGAGACGTTGACCTGCTATCCTGTGGCAGACAAGAAGCCGGCCCCGCTGTGGAGCGCCGACCTGGGCCCAGGCGGCCTCACACCTCAGCCGGTCCAAGGCATGGTGTTTGCGGTGACCGACACGGAGTTGGTCGCCCTGGACGCGGCGACCGGCGTGGCACTGTGGCCCGCCCCGGTCAAGCTGGCCGCCACACCGGCCCTTGCACCGATCCGCGCCGGCGAGGCCATCGTGGTCTGCACGCCGGACAAAGTCACGGCCTACGGGATCACCGATGGCGCGGTGCAGTGGACGTCAAGCATCGCCCCCAACCAGGCGGGGATTCCGCCGGTAGAGAACGCCGGCCGGCTGGCGATTGTCACCCGGAAAGGCGAGGTCGCGGCGATAGACGTCGAACGGGTAGAACAACTGATCGCCCTGCGGTCGCTGCTCGAGCCGGCCGGTCCAGAAGCGGGCACCCCGCCCATTCTGCTCGGCCCGGTAACGGAATCACAGAAGGCCCTCAAAGCCGCCGGGGCATTCCTGACCTCGCTCGGCCTGAAAGACCCAACCGCCGCTCAAGTGATGACCGGGTTCAACGCGATGGAGCGCATGCTCCAGGACGCACCGAGCCTGCTGGACCTCACCGGCAAGGTGCTCGACGACGTCGGCCCCGCCCGGCTGGTGCCCGGCGTCGGCCAGCCGATCCCGCCGGTGGTGGCATCGGGCCGAATCGCGTTCGCCACAAAGGACCGGCTCTCGGCGCTCCGCAGCCTGAGGGCCGCTCCAACGCAGTGGCTGAACTCCCGCTGGCTGGGCACCATTATCACGCCGCTCCTCACGTTTGACTCGAACACGTATTTCGCCACGGACAAGAAGGGCGTCATCTGCGTAGGACCCTCCAACCAATGACAGACGAGACGAAATGGGTTTACTCTTTTGGTGAAGGCCGCTCGGAAGGCAACCCGGCCCGCCGGGACCTGCTCGGCGGCAAGGGGGCCAGCCTGGCGGCGATGTCCCGCGCCGGCCTCCCCGTTCCTCCGGGCTTCACCCTGTCGGCCGAGCTATGCCCGCTGGTCAACGAGGCGGGCGGCACATGGCCCGAAGGACTCGAAGCCCAGGTGCGCGCCGCGATGGCCGGCCTGGAAAACGTCACGGGTCGCAAGTATGGCCACGGCGAACGCCCGCTGTTCGTCGCGGTCCGGTCTGGGGCGGCCGTCTCGATGCCCGGAATGATGGACACCATCCTAAACTGCGGAATGCACCCGGGCCTGGCCGAGCACGTCGCACCCTCGCGCCGTGCCACGTTCTGGCAGGACTACGTGGACCATATCCGGATGTTCGCCGAGTCGGTGGCGGGCGTTTCGCTCAAAGTGGAAGGCGACAACCCGGAAACCGTCGCCATGGAACTGATCGCCCACTACGAAAGCCGAACAGGCCGGACCTTCCCGTTGGACCCATGGGACGCCCTGCTTCAATGTATTGACGCCGTCTTCCAGTCGTTCAACAGCGAGCGGGCCGTTGCCTATCGCCAGCACAACGACATCCGCGGCGTGATCGGGACGGCCGTCAACGTCCAGGCGATGTTCCCGTCCGAACGGGCGGGCATCCTGTTCACCGCCAATCCGAACGACATCAACGCCGGCGAGATGGTGATGGAAGCGTCCTGGGGCTTGGGCGAAGCGGTCGTCTCGGGCGCGGTCACACCGGACATTTACATCCTCGACGACCAGACCCTCGAGGTGAAGGAAGTGGTCGCCGGAGAGCGGCCCAAGAACCCCGACGGGACGGACGAGCCGGCCCTCAGCCCCGAACAAATCCGGGAAGTTGCAGAGATCGGCCGAAAGGTAATTGAATACTTCAAGGTGCCCCAGGATATCGAATGGGGCCTGGCCGACGGCCGATTCAACCTGCTCCAGACGCGCAACATCCGAAACCTGGACGTGCTGCAGGACGTCGAAGTCGGCAGGCAAGCCGAGGCCGAACGATTACTCGAAGAGGCCAAGGGCAAGCACACCGTGTGGGTGGTGCACAACCTGTCCGAGACACTGGCCACGCCCACCCCGCTTACCTGGGACATTATCCGCCAGTTCATGTGCGGCTCCGGCGGCTTCGGACTGATGTACCAGGACTTCGGCTACAACCCCAGCCCGGAGGTCCGCGGGCAGGGGTTCCTGGAGCTGATTTGCGGCCGCATCTACGTGGACCCGCGCCGCGCCGCCGGGCTCTTCTGGCACGGCATGCCGCTCGAATATAAGGCCGAAGAGGTCCTCGAAGATCCCTCTTCCCTGGAACGCGCCCCAAGTTCCGTCAACCTGGAACAGGCCGACCCCGCGTTCTTCCTGCGGCTGCCGCGCCTGATGTGGCAAATGTACCGCTCGGGGAAACGAATGAAGCGGGCTCGAGCGAATGCACTTGGCGCGTTCGAGAACAAGGCCCTTCCCAAGTACCTCGCCTACCTCAAGACCATCGGGCAGCAAGACCTCACGTCGATGAGCACCGCTGAACTGCTTGATGAGCTGGACGAACGTCGGCGTGTGATCCTCGACGAGTTTGGGAAGGAGTCGCTCAAGCCAGGGTTCTTCGGCGGAATGGCCCAGCAGGGAGTGCTGGCCCTGCTCACGCAACTGATGGGCGAAGAGCGGGCCGCCGATCTAACACGAACGCTTACCACTGGACTGGCGAACGACACGACGGTCGAGCAAAACATCATGCTCTACCGCTGTGCGCAGGGCGAGGCCACACTCGATCAGTTTATGGAACGCTTTGGCCATCGAGCCGCCAACGAAATGGAACTGTCCAGCCCGCGCTGGTGCGAGGACTCCGGTTACATCCAGCGCATGATCGACAATTTCGGCTCCGGGAAAGGCGTGTCGCCGGAGGAGCGGCACAGCAAGCAAGTGGAGGTCCGCCGGGCAGCGGAGGATGATCTGCCGAAGGTCCTTGCTGACTGGGGCGGGGCCTCGTTCCTCGAGAAGCTGCAGGTTGACCTGAAGGACGCCCAGACCCTTCTGCCGTATCGAGAGTCTGGAAAGCACTACCTGATGATGGGTTACAAGACGATCCGCGATCTGCTGATGGAGCTCTCGCGACGCTGGGATCTCGGCCGGGACATCTTCTTCCTGCGACTGGCCGAGCTCCGTACGTTTGAGGCGGAGCGCCAGGCCCTGTCAAAGCACATCGCGATGCGAAAGCTCCGCTGGAAGTCCACCCAGAAGCTCACGCTGTCCGACGTGGTGGACTCCGAGCGGCTTGACGAGTTGGGCGTCCCCAAGCCACGGGAAGAGGGCGAGGGGCTGACCGCCCGCGCCATCGCCTCGGGGACGACCACCGGGACCGCCCGGATCGTCTTCGACCCTCAAGAGGCCGGCGACCTGGGCGACGATTACATCCTGGTCTGTCCGTCCACAGATCCCGGCTGGACGCCGCTGTTCGTCAATGCGCGCGGCTTGATTGTCGAGCGCGGCGGCATCCTGTCGCACGGAGCCATCGTGGCCCGAGACTTCGGCATCCCCGCCGTGGTGTGCGAGCGAGCGACAGAGCTCATCCCGGACGGGGCGGCGATCGAGGTCGACGGCAGTCGCGGCACCATCACGATTCTCGAAGGAGAGGCCGCTGCCAGTGGAAACGCTTAACCAGATTTCTGAGGCCCTCACCCGCCTGCTCGATTACCCGCTCGGCTGGCTGCTGGCCATCCACCGGGATATCGCCATTGTCATCGTGGCGCTGGGCACCTCGTTGCTGCTCACTCTCGCCCGAAAATGGACAACGAACCAGGACCACCTGTGCCGGTGCAAGAGCGACATGACGCGGCTCAAGCAGCTTCGCCGCGAGGCGAAGCGGGCAAAGAACAAGGATGCCGTGGAACGCATCCGCGCCACGGTCGGGATGATCAGCATCGTCAAGATGAAGGCGGAAGGCCTGCCGCTGCTGGTGTCCATCATTCCCATCGCGCTGCTCGCCATCTGGTGCCTGGCCCGGCTCGATTACTTCCCTCCGAAACATGACGCCGCCCTCACCGTCCGCGTCTACTACCCTCATTCTTCGGTGGGCAAGTATGCGCACGCCAGAGCGCCAAAGGGCGTCGAGCTGAAGCCCAGCACCATCCAGGCAGTGCGCCTCGACCCGGACGGCGAGGAAAACGGACTCGCCGTGTGGGACGTACGTCCGGGCCCCGGCATCGAGGAATTCAACCTGACGGTCTCGCACCTTGACCGAACCGCCACGCACCAAATGCTTGTCGGCGGCAATGTCTATCCGCTCCCCCTCGTGGATCACGCTGCGTCTACCGACGAAAAGATCCTGATGAGCGAAGTGGTGCTGGATCAGGCGAAGTTCCTCGGCGTCGTTCCGGGCATCCCGGAGATCATGTTCCCCCCCTGGCTGGTGGCCTATCTTATCATTGTAGTGCCGTTCGTCCCCTTGCTCCGAAAGGTGATGGGGGTGTACTGACGAACGGACGGCCGCGTCCGGCTACCCTGGGGCCGCTTCACACTGACTTGTTCCGACTCGGTCCCGCCTAAGGCTTGAGCAGCACGTCGACGGGGCCGTCCTCGACGTCCACCGTCTTCTCTCTGACTTCCCCGCCCGGGAACTGCCACCGGACCTTACAAGGGCCGGGCTGGAACAGGCCGAAGAAGACATCGGCCTTCCCCTGGCCGATGGACCACGCACCCAGGCACCGCTTCTGATCCCAGGCCGTTACGCGAATCGGGCCGGCCGGAGCGTCGATCGGCAATGCGGCGCGTACACACAGCGGGTCGCCTTGGGCGCAGTCCCGCCAGAACACCCACGCCTCTCCGTTTTCGAGCACGATCGCCATGTCCTGAGCGCCATCGCCGTCCAGGTCATGCACGATCCCGGCCTGCTGACCGGCCTTTTCGGCGTCGTTCTGCTCCTTCAGATGCTGCTTCTCCGCCAGATCCATGTTGTGGGAGTGGCCGAAGCTATGGAACCCGCGATTGAAGAACAGGTGCGGCCGAATGTCCGTGTACAGAATAAAGATGTCCTGTCGACCATCGTTGTTCACGTCACAGGTGTTCCCGCCGATCCCGTTCGCCTGCGAAATATAAGACGCCTCGCCGGTGAACTCTAGCTTCTCCTCGAACCTGCCCGCACCCTGGTTCTGCCAGAAGTGGCATCCCTCTTCCGAGGGCACGAACACGTCGAGCAGCCCGTCGTGCTCGAAGTCACCGGTAAATGCGCCGGCCCGGCCCTTGCCGGTGCCGACCCCACGAATCACCTTGCCGGCCGCAAACACACCCGGCGACTTACCCTTGTAGAACATCGCTGCCCGCTCGAACGGCTGGAGCATGTCCGGGATGGTGTCGTTGTCGAAATCGGCGACCAGGCACGGCAGCGGCTTCCCGAATTGCGCGCCCTCCCATTTCCCGGCGGCAACCGGGACGGCGGGCTTCACGGCGAACGGACCCGCCGGTGCGGGCGACAACAACAGCGGGATCCCCTCGGTGCTGACCAACAGACCCGGTTTACCCGCTTTGCCCACTCCCACAACAGCGAGACCGATACAGGACGCACCGACCTTCGGGCCCGGCCGCGAGGCAAACGTCCCATCCGCTGCCTGGCACCAGAACGACAGCGCCTTGCCGTCCCAAGAGGCCAAGTCGAGCTTTA
>Ga0272441_10011823_pt1 | contig 12878 bp, 11 predicted proteins | sample SSMProp6N_FD_193582 | JGI IMG/M metagenome (GOLD analysis project Ga0272441, IMG submission 193582) | Marine sediment archaeal communities from Little Sippewissett salt marsh, Falmouth, MA, United States - SSM-Prop-6N | ecosystem: Environmental > Aquatic > Marine > Wetlands > Sediment ...
GTGGCCGAGGGCGTCCAGGAGGATCCGCAGGCCTTGGCGGGGGCCGAGCCGACGAAGGCCGTCATGCAGGCGTTCCGCCTCGAGCACGTGACGACCCCGTTCATGGAGCAGACGATCAAGCCGTTCCTCTCCTCGCCGGGGGGGAACACCTTGGCAGTGGAAGAACGGCGGCTGCTGATCGTGACGGACTACGCGGACAGGGTGCGGCGTGTGGCGGAGATGATCGACCTCTTCGACCGTCCGGGCCCGCCGGCGGCGATCCACTTCGTGGCCGTCGAACACTGGGAGGCGGCGGCGCTCGCGCAGCGGGCGAACGAGGTGTTGCAAGACAAGCGCCGCGTGACAGGGAACAAGACGGCCGAGGCGGGCCTGGTCCTCAAACCCGACCCGCGGACGAACCAGATCGTCGTCATCGCGGCCGAGGGCGCCGAAATCGAGGCCCTCGCCCTCCTTGAGCGGCTCGACGTACCGACCGAGGACGAGACGCGGACGTACCGCCTCGCGAACGTCTCGGCGGGTCGGATCGACCGGCTGGCCCGCGACGCCCTCGGCCCGGGGGCGGACACGCGGTACCGGGCCACCGTGGACGAGGAGGCGGGGCTCCTGGTCGTGACGGGGCCGCCGGCCGTGCACGAGCGGGTCGAGGCGCTCCGGCAGGAACTCGACGTGCCGGTGGACGAGGAACTCAGCCACGTCCGGTTCTACAAACTCACGAACACCTCGGCGGCGGAGGTCCTGGCGACGATCCGGTCGCTGGAGGGCAGCGAGGCGGGCATCCGGGCGCTGGCACGCGGCGAGGGGCGGCCCGATGGCCTCAGCACGTACCAGCGGCTGGGCCCCGGGCCGAACGTGCCGCCGTCGCTGCCGGGCGAGGAACTCCCCAAGCCGCCGGCGTACACGCCTTCCAAGCCGCCGGATGAGCCCACCAAGGAGACCGCGCCGGCAACGGCACCCCCTGCCGCGGCGGATACCGGCGCCCGACAGGCCTACCGGCTGGACGCGGCGACCGTGACGGTGGACGTGAACACGAACACGCTGATCGTGGTGGCCCCGCCGCCGGTTCAGCAGGTGTACGAGCGGCTGATCGAGGTCCTCGACAAGCGCCGGCCCCAGGTGATGGTCGAGGTCACGATGGTCACCCTCGACACCAGCGACGACTTCTCGCTGGGCATCGAGGTCTCCGGTTCGAGCCGGCGTGACGAGCAGCGGTGGCTCACGTTCTCTTCGTTCGGCCTTTCGACGGTGGACCCGGTGACGGGCGGGCTGACGCTCGTTCCGGGCGTGGGGTTCAACGGCGCGCTCGTGGACCCGAACACGGTGGACGTGGTGCTGCGGGCGCTAACGACGTGCGGGCGGTCGACGGTGCTCTCGGCCCCGCGGATCCTCGTCAACGACAACGCCACGGGCCAGCTCCAGAGCGTGGCGGAGTCGCCGTTTACGAGCATCAACGCCTCCGACACGGTGGCGACGACGAGTTTCGCCGGGTACGCCTCGGCCGGCACGACGGTGGCCGTGACGCCAACGATCAGCGAGGGCGACCACCTCAGGCTCCAGTACTCGCTGACGCTGAACAGTTTCACCGGGAGCGGATCGACGAGCGCCCCGCCGCCCCGGCAGACCGACAGTATCGACAGCGAGGTGGTGGTGCCCGACGGGTACACGGTGATCGTGGGCGGCCTGAAGCGAAAGGACGAATCCGAAACGGTGACGAAGCTCCCGTTGCTCGGGGACATTCCGGGGCTCGGGCACCTCTTTCGCAGCACGACGCAGACGAAGATCGAGACGACGCTTTTCGTCTTCATCCGGCCGGTCATCCTGCGAGACGACCAGTTCGAGGACCTGAAGTGCCTCTCGGACCTCGACCACCGGGCGGCCCGGTTGCCCGCCGGGGCGCCGCAGAGCGACGCCATGCTGATGCACTGACCCGGGCGCCGCGGGCCGCCCGCGGCCGGGGCACGGAACGATCCGATGGCCACCGTCAACCAACGGTTTGCCGACGCGCTTCGCAGCCGGCTTAACGGCCGGTTCGAGACGCTGCTGCCTGCGCCGGAGGCATGCTGCCCGGCCCAGGCGTGCCAAGCGGGTGTGGAGGACGACCTCGTGACGGCGGCGGCGGCCGAGGCCCTCGGCATCGAGTTCACCGATTCCCTGGCGGCGCGGCCGGCGAGCCCGGACTTCGTGGCGCGGGTGCCGATCGCGTTTGCGCGGCGGCACGGCCTGTTAGGTCTGGCGGCCGAGGGCGGCGAGGTCCGCGTGGCCGTGGCCGACCTCGCCCACTGGGGCCTCATCGAGGTGCTGCGTCAGGCCCTGGGGCGGGAGGTCCGGGTCATCTTCGCCCCGCGGGCCGAGATCCTCAGGGCGATCAACGCGGCCTACGAACAGCAGGCGGGGCAGGCCGACCGCGCCATCGAGGAACTCGACGGCGACGCCGTCCTGCGGGCGGCGGACGAGGCCGCGTCGGCCGAGGACCTGCTGGACGTGGCGAGCCGGGCCCCCGTCATCAAACTCGTCAACCTGATCCTCTTCGAGGCGGTCAAACGCCAAGCCTCCGACGTCCACATCCAGCCGTACGAGGACCGGCTGGTCGTCCGGTTCCGCCTCGACGGTGTCCTGCACGAGGTGTTCGAGCCGCCAAAGGCCCTGCAGGCGGAGATCGTGAGCCGCATCAAGGTCATGGGCGGGATGAACATCGCCGAACATCGCCTGGCCCAGGACGGCCGGGCGACGGTCGAGGTGGGCGACCGGGTGGTCGACCTGCGGATTGCCACGTTGCCGACGCACGTCGGCGAACGGGTCGTCATCCGTCTGCTGGACAAGTCCGCCCGCCTTTACACCCTGGACGAACTGGGCATGCCGCCGGGCGTCCTCGCGACCTTCCGCCACCTCATCCACACCGACCACGGCATCCTGCTGGTGACCGGCCCGACGGGCAGCGGCAAAACGACGACGCTGTACGGGGCGCTGCAGGAACTCGACGCCGTCCAGCTGAACGTCCTGACGCTGGAGGACCCGATCGAGTACCGCCTGGAGGGCATCAGCCAGACCCAGATCAACGAGAAGAAGGGCATGACGTTCGCCACGGGCCTGCGGCACGTCCTGCGTCAGGACCCGGACATCATCATGGTCGGCGAGATACGCGACGCCGATACGGCCCGAATGGCGATCCAGTCGGCGTTGACGGGGCATCTCGTGTTCTCGACGCTGCACACCAACGACGCCTCCAGCGCCGTGGCCCGGCTCCTGGACCTCGGGGTGGAACCGTACCTCTTGGCGTCGAGCCTGCTGGCGGTTCTCGCCCAGCGGCTGGTCCGGCGCATCTGCCCGGCGTGCCGGGCGGCCTTTGCGCCGACGGCCGAGGACCGAGCCCGGTGGAACCTCTCGGCAAGCGACGGCCCGTCGCCGGACCCGCTGTACCGCGGCACGGGCTGCGAGGCGTGTCTGGAAACCGGGTACCGGAGCCGGATCGGCGTCTTCGAACTGCTCTCGGTATCGGAACCGATCCGCGACCTCATCCATCGCCAAGCGAAGGCCTCGACGATCAAGGCGGAGGCGACCGCGGGCGGAATGACGACGCTACGGGCCGACGGCGTTGCCAAGGTGGCCGCCGGCGTCACCACGATGGACGAGGTCGTGCGGGTCACGGGCCGGGACGAGTTCTAAGGGCGAGCGAAACCATGCCGGTCTTTGCCTACAAGGCGGCGGACCTGGACGCCTCGGCGGTCGCCGGGACGGTCGTGGCCGATACGCCCCGCCAGGCACGGGACCGCCTCCGGTCCCGCGGCCTGACGGTCACCGAAGTCGTCCCCGCCCGCGACGGACGCCGCGCGACGTTCTGGCAGCGGCGTCGTGCCCGGCTGGCCCAAGGCGAGATCGGCTCGTTCGTCCGGGAACTCGCGACGCTCCTGGCGGCGGGTATCCCGCTCCTGGCGGCCCTGGACACACTCGTCCGCCAACACCCGGGCCGCGTCCGGGCCGTGCTCCAGGGGCTCCGGGACCGGATCGCCTCCGGGGCGAGTCTCGCCGAGGCCATGGCCGACCATCCCCTCTGGTTCGACGCCCTGAGCGCGAGCATCGTCCGGGTGGGCGAGAACACCGGCACGCTCGAACAGGCCCTGGCCCAGTTGGCCGAGTTCCAGCAGAAGGCCCGGCGCCTGAAGGGCCGTGTCACCACGGCCCTGCTCTACCCGGCGGTCGTGGCCCTTGTCGGCGTAGTCGTGACGGTGTTCCTGATGACGTACGTGGTGCCGCAACTGTTGTCGATCCTGGAGGAATCGGGCCGCCCCCTGCCGCGGGTCACGTGGCTCGTCAAGGGGGCGAGCGACGTCCTGCTGGCGTGGTGGTGGGCCATCCTGCTGGCCCTTGGGGGCGCCGCGGCGAGCCTCCACGTTCTTGCGCGGACGGCGCGAGGCCGGGTGGCGATGGACGCCCTGGTGCTTCGCGTGCCGCTCGTCGGCGACCTCGTCCGCAAGGAGAACACGTCGCGGCTGGCGGTCGTCATGGCGGCGCTGCTGCGAAGCGGCCTGCACTTCGACGAGGCGATCCGCGTGACCCGCGGCACGCTCCGCAACCGCGTCTTTTGCCGGGCCATGGAAGCGTACGAGACGGCCGTCACGGCCGGCCGCGACGTGGCCGCGTCCCTGGAGGTCTCGGGCGTCTTCAGCCCGATGGTCGTCCAGATGCTGGCGGTGGGTCAACAGGCGGGCGACCTGGAAACGATGCTCCAGCAACTCGCCGCAACATACGACGAGGAGGTCCAGACCGCCACGCAGCGGTTGACGGCGCTTCTGGAACCGGCGTTGATCGTCGTCCTGGCGGTGGTGGTGGGGTTCATCGCGCTTGCCACGATCCTGCCGATCCTGGAGGTCAGCCATGTGCTCTAGACCCACGCGCCGGCCCGGCCGGCGGGCATTCAGCCTGGTGGAACTCATGATCGTGATCGTCATCATCGGCCTCCTGGCCGGGATGGTCACGATCAACGTCCGCGCGTACATGATGCGGGCCCGGCAGAACACCGCCCGGGCCGAGATGGCCACCATCGTCCAGGCCCTCAGCACCTTCTACACAACCTACGGCCGGTACCCGACGAACGAGGAGGGACTGGAGGTGCTCTCCCGCCCCACCGACAAACTCCCCGAACCCCTCCTCGAGGGACGGGCGACCGACCCCTGGGGCACCCCGTACCAGTACGTTTCCCCGGGCACGTCGGGGCCGTTCGAGGTCATCTGCTGGGGCGCCGACGGCCGCGAGGGCGGCGACGGGGCCAACGCGGACCTCTCCAGCGTGAACCTGAAGGAGGGATGACGTGCGGCGGCGAGGCTTCAGCCTCATCGAACTGGCGCTCGTGCTGGCGATAGTGGCCGTAGCGGCCGGGATGGTGGCCCTCGGGGCCCGGGGGACGCTCGGCCAGCTCGGCATGGAGACGTGCGTGGACGGGGTCACGGCCTTCGACCGGGCCACCCGCCGCTTGGCGACCGAACACGACCGGCCCCTGCGGCTGGTCGTGGACCTCGCGGCGAACCGCTTGCGGCGGACGGACGCCGAAGGGCGCCGGGGGCTGGGCGAACCGCTTCGGATGGCAAACGGGTACCGGGTGGCCGAGGTCCGGTTGCCGGGGCGGCGGATGACCTCGGGCACCGTGGCCGTCAGCGTCAGCGCCCGCGGCGTCACGCCGAGTTACGCCGTGCGGCTCAACGGGCCCGGCGGCCGGCGACGTTGGGTCGCCGTGGCGGGCCTGACGGGCCAAGTGTGGGAACCGGAGGACGGCGATGCGGTCCAGACGGTCTTCGAGGCGGTCGGCGCCCGGCGTGACGCTCGTTGAGGCGGCGCTCGGGGCGGCGCTCCTCGGGTCGCTCCTGGTGACGATCCTCATCGGCGCCGCCCGGCTCCAGCGCCAGGCAGCCCGGGCCGAGCGGCGGATCGACGCCCTGCGGGTCGCGGACCGGCTGCTCGAGGGATGGTGGGCCGACCCGGAAACGTTCCCCCGCCGGTCGAGCGGCCGACACCAGGACGCCTGGACGTGGCGGACGGACGTCCGGCCGTACGAGGCGGCCCGAGCCCTCGGCGGCGAAATCATCGTCCTGGAGGTGTACCCGGCGGGCGCCGACGGCGGCGACCCGGCGGCGCGGGTGGAGATCTTCTTGCCGAAGAAGGAGACCCATGCGGCGCGGTCTGACACTCGTTGAGATGCTCGCGAGCCTCGCCATCGTCGCGATGCTGATGGTGACGGCGCTCGCCGTGACGACCTCCGTGGCGCGGTCGAGGCTGACCCTGCGGGCAGGCGACGGCGCCGGGGCGACGCTTCGCCGCGGCGCGGCAGCGCTCCTGGAGACGGACCTCGTCCATGCCAGCCACTGGCGCGAAACGACGGACGGGTTCGCCCTCCAGACGCTCGTCAGCCTCTCAGCCCGGACGATGGCCCTCCAGCACGTGCCGTCGGTCGTCACCTACCGGGTCGTCGAAACGGACGCCGGGCGGTGCCTGGTGCGGGTCCAGGAAACCACCCCGGAGCCGCCGCAGACGGAACTCGTCGCCGTCGCCGTCCAGGGACTCACGTTGGAACCGGGCCGGCAGGTCCGCCCGAACCGATATGGGTGGCGGCCCCTGGCCGGCGGGTGCACGGCAACGCTGACGGTCGGCGGGCCCGGCATCCCGGCAAACCGCGTCCGGGTCCGTGTCCCAGGGAAGGAGCCGCACGCCCCGTGACGCACTGCACCCACACCCCCGGGTTCGTCCTGCTGATGGTCCTCGTCGTCCTGGCGGTGGCGGGGAGTCTGCTGGGCGTCTCGGCCCGCCGCACCGGCGAGGCGGTGCTGGAGGCGGGTGTGGCGGCCCGCGAACTCCAGCGCACTTGGGCGATGCGAAGCCTGCAGGCCGGGTGCCTGCCGCGGGCGGAGGCGATCCTGCTTGCCCGCGCGCCCGAGGATGGTCCCGCCCCGGCGACCGTGTGGACGACGGTCCGTCTCGGGGAAACGCCCTTCGACGTCGTCGTCTCCGACGAACAGGCCAAGGCGAACGTGAACCTGCTGGCCGCCGCGCGCGGCCGGGCAGCCGTACGGGCCAGCGTCTCGCGGCTCAGCGATGGCCGGTGGCCGCTTCAGGTCCTGCTCCGGCCGGTGGTCCAGGCGTCGGGGGCCATCCACACGCCGCCGCGGGTGTACGCGAGCCTGGAACAGGTCTTTGCGTCGGCCTCCCCCGCGGACCTTCTGGGCGACGACGCCGATCGGCGGGGACCGAGCGAGCGGGTGACGTGCTGGGGCAGCGGCCGAGTCCACGTCCGCCGGGCCGGCCGGCCGGTCCTGCGGGAGACACTCCAGGAGACCCTCACCGAGGCCCAACTCGCCCGTCTGGTGACGCTCCGGGAGGAGATGCCGGAGGCGGACATCGAGACCCTTCTCCGCGAACTCGAACTGAAGGAGGCCGAGGCGGCGGCCGTCCGGGCCCGGCTCGTCGAGACCTCCACCTGTCACAGTCTCTGGCTCGTCGCCCGGGGCAGGACCCGCCGGTGGTTCCGGTTGACGGTCGAGGAGCAGGGCGACGCGGCAAACGACGCGGGCCGGTGGACCTTCGTGTGGTGACCATGACGATACGCACCCAGCGGCGACTCCTCTGGACGGCGGCGTGCCTGTTGGGTCTCGCCTGCGCCGCGGTCGGGACGGCGCTGCCGGCGTGGCCGTTGGCGTCGTTCGAGGCGGAGGAAGGCCCGGACGCCGGCGGAGCCGCCGCAGCGGAGACCGTCGAACGGCGTCCGCTTCCGCCCCTCTCAACCTACGCCGTCGTCTACGGGCGGGACCTGCAGCGGCCGCTCGTCGACCCGACACCCCGGACACCCGAGAGGAAACCGCCTCCACCGCCCCCGGTCGCCCTGGTCGGCACCATCGTCGAGTCCCAAGGCACCCGCGCCCTCCTGAAGACCAAGGCCGGCCGCATCAAGATGGCCTCGGTCGGAGAGCGCGTGGACGAGGCCGAGGTGGTGGAGGTCGGGGCCACGTCGGCCACGATCCGCTTCGCCGGCCACACTTACACCCTGAACATCGAGAAGGGGCCCCAGGGGTCATGACGGCACCGGTCTACTTCGTGGCGATGGCGTCCGATCGCGGGTTCGCAGCCCGGGTCGCCGACGGCGGTGCGGTCGAGTTCCGCGAGTTCACCTGGGAACCGGACGAGGAACGGCCGCCACTTGCCCACCGGGCGGACGCCGTCAGGAAGGTGCTGGGCGTTCTGGAATACGACGGCCGGGGCATCGCGCTCGGTCTCGATTCCGGGCAGGTGCTCTCGGTGCAGGTCGCGTGCGATACCCTGCCCCGCAAGGGCCGGCGGCAGGCCATGGTGTACCGGCTTGAGGACCATCTGCCGTTCGATGCCGAACATCTCACGGCCGACTTCCTCCCCGCGGTCGGTGGCCGGTGCCTGGGCGTGGCCGTTGAGACCGACCCGGTCCACGATCTCCTGGATCATTTGGCCGAGGCGGGCGTGGAGGTCGAGGCAATCTGCCCAACCGCCCTGCTCGCCCTCTGGACACTCGCCAGCGAGTACGGTTCGCAGGCCGACTACGCCCTCCTTGACGGTCGCGACCGGGTCAACCTCTTCCGCTTCACCGAGGGCCGGCCCGTCCTCTGGTACACCGCGGCCAGGGATGCCGGCGAGGTGGTCCGGACCGTCGAGGCGGATCTCCTCGCGCGGCCGGCCGACCCCGGCCGGGACGGCGCCCTCCTGGCCACGGCGACGGACCCGGCTCTGCTGTCGGCCGTCACCGACGCGACGGGCCTCGTGTGCGTGCACGTGGCCGAAGAGACCACGACGCGCCTCGCGGTGACCGCCGCCCGGGACCTCCTCGACGGCCGCGGCGCGGGGTGGGTCAACCTGCGGCGCGACGGGTTGGGCCTGCCCGGCCACCTGCGACGGCTCCGACGCCCGCTCAGGGCGACCCTCTTGCTCGGACTCCTCCTCCTGGCGCTCGTCTGTGGCGGGGCATGGTACCGGGCCGGCCGGTACGGGGCCGAGCGGGAACGGTTCGTTCGCGAGCAACGGACGGTCTTCGCCCACCTCTATCCCAACCAGCGGACGCCCACCAGCGTGCGGACCTGGCTCGCGAGCGAGGCCGCACGGCTCTCCGGCGTCAGCGGAAACGCCCAGGGCGTGCCCAAGATCCCGTCCGCACTCGATGGCCTGCGACAGGTGGCCGAAGGCTTGCCGGAGGCGGTGCGGTTCCGCCTGACGCAGATCCGCATCGAGCCGGGGAACCTCTACCTGGAAGGCCAGGCCCTGAGCCACGCCGCCGCCGAGGCGGTCGCGCAGGGCGTCGCCGGGAACGGGGCGCTGGTGATGGAGGCCCCGCGGACCGAAAGCCTGGCCTCGGGCGGTGTCTCCTTCACCCTGGCCGGCCAGCCCGCCCCCCAGGGCGCGACGGACGACGGAGGGGCCGCACCATGAACCGCCGCATGACGCTCTACGTCGTCGCCCTATACGCCCTGCTCGCTACGGCGGCGGGGTCGAGCGTCCACCATTTGCTCCAGGAACGGGCCGCGGCGCGGGCGGCGGCCATCGCCCTGTCCGAATGCCGGCGCCACGAGGCCCACATCCTGCGGCTGCGGGCCCGGCCGGCCCTGGCGACCGACCAGGAACGGGGATCGACCGACGTCTCGGCCCCGATCGAGGCGGCCGCCAAGGCCGCCGGGATTCCCGCCGACCGTCTCGTCCGCATCAGCCCCGAAACCGCCCGGCGGGTCGGCGAGACGCCCTACAAGGAGAAACCCACCCGCGCGTTCCTGAGGAACGTGTCGCTCCAGGAGGTGGTGACGATGGCCCATCGCCTCGTCGGCGAGGACGGCGGGTTCGACCTCAAGTCCCTCCGCCTCGACGCCGCCCGCGGGGAGACCGCCGGACGCTGGTCGGCCGAACTGGTCCTCGTGTACCTGATCTATGAACCGGCGCAAAGCCGGCTGTAAGGAGGTCTTCCGGAATGCCACGATGGATCGCCCTGGCAGGGGTCGCCTTGGTCCTTGCGACCGGTTGCGGCCGCGACGCCGCCCGCACGGACGTGTACCGGACGCGGACCGACGACCCGAACCGCAACACCGAGAAGGCCCGCGCCGAAAACGGAAAGGCCGCCGACCTCATCGAGGAGGCGAACCTGGAGGAAGCCGAGACGGCGCTGCGGGCCGCCCTCGCGGCCGACCTCTTCTTCGGCCCGGCCCACAACAACCTCGGCGTCGTCTATTTCCGGCAAAAGGCGTATTACCGGGCGGCGTGGGAGTTCCAGTACGCCGCCAAACTCATGCCCCACTCCCCCGAACCGCGGAACAACCTCGGCCTGGTCTACGAGGCCGTCGGACAAATGGGAAAGGCCGAACGATGGTTCGACGAGGCCCTCAGCCTCGGACCCGACAACCCCGAACTCATCGGCAACCTGGCCCGCGTCCGCGTTCGATCCGGACGCAGGGACGAAGGGACACGGCAGGTGCTCCAGAATCTCGTTCTGAAAGACACCCGCCAGGAGTGGGTGGCATGGGCACGCCAACGCCTGGCCGTGATGCCTCGGACCGAGGATGCGGAGAGCGGCGAAGGACCGCCATCCACGCCGCGGAACGGGACGGCCGGGCCGAACACGGTCTCCACGCCGGCGCCGGCACGGCCTTCGTCCGTCCCAGACAAAGACGCGGAAACCGAACCTGTGTCCTGAGCATCTGCCGGCCGTAGACCGCCGTGGGCCGTCTACGAAGCAATCAAGGGACATGGATGGTATCTGACCATGTACGGGGCATCGCGGCCCCGTGTGCAAACCCGAAGGGGCATGCCATGCAACAACGTAGGCCGGTCGTGGTCGTCTCGACGTTCATCCTGTGCCTGGCTGCGGTCGTGTTGCCGGGCACCACACAGGGGGCAGCAGCGAACGTCCCGGAAGAATGGAAGACCTTGAAGGCCGACGGACTGACGGCCCTCGGGCGGAACCTTCACGCTCAGGGCAGTAACGCCGCCCAGGAACGCGCCCTGCTGGTCGCCTACCTGGGCGAGACGTACCTCGCCGATTCAGATACCACCCGCAGCGTCGCGCCCAAGACGTGGCGGGAATGGGGCCGGTGCCTCAAGGCGGAAATGGCATCCGACACCCGAGCCAGCTGGCGCGGGGCGCTGCGGATGGCGTTTGCGGCCCCATCCCTCATGGGGTCCTTGAAGGCCGAGGACGCGATGCCGTTGGCGTGGACGCTGAAGGATCTGGGCGACGAGCAGCTCCCGGCGTTCTTCGTGTCCTGGATGACGGCCGGAGCAGACTGGAAGGCCATCCAGCACCCGGGCGACTGGGGCTGGCTCACGCAGAACCTCTCCCGCGGCGGCGAAGCCGCCAAGCCCCTGCGGACGCAACTGGCCCAGCATATGACGGAAACGTACCTGGCGGCGCCCGAGGCGACGAGAAGCCTGGGCCCGTGGGCGTGGTCGGAGATGGGACGGACGTTGTCCTGGCTCCTTCCAAACGAGAGACGGACGGCATGGGTTACAGGGCTCCAGCAAGCGTACGCCGACCCCGGGGCTCTCAAGCCCGACGAGCAACTGAGCCTGGCATGGGCGTACCGGTATCTCCATGCCGGCGCGCCGTGCCGAACCGTCCTCGTTACGTGGATGTCGGGCTGCGACGACTGGAAAACCATGAAGCCCGACAGTCTCGCCTGGCTCGGCCAGAACCTGGCCGCCACGGGAGAAGCGGCCGCACATCTCCGCGGCCGGTTGGCTACCCACGTCACGGCCAAGTACACGGGCACCGCCGAGAAGGCCGCGAAGGCCGGTTGCTGGGCGTGGTCCGAGTTGGCCAGAACCCTTCAGGAAAACCTGACCGAGGCCGGTCGCCAAGCGTGGGCCGAAAACCTGCGTGCGGCGTACGGAGGGCAGAAACTCACCAACCTCAAACCGGAGGACCAAGTGAGTCTGGCGTGGGCCTTTCACCACCTGAAACAGGCCGCCGATTGCGCGCAGGTGCTCGGGGCATGGATGGCCGGTTCTGACGCGTGGAAGTCCGCCGACGGCAGCGCCCTTACGTGGCTGGCCGAGAATCTCGCGAAAGGCGGCGACGCCACCAAGGCGTACCGGGATCAACTGACGCAGCATGTCACGGAAACGTACCTGGCGGCGCCCGAGGCGACGAGAAGCCTGGGCCCGTGGGCGTGGTCGGAGATGGGACGGACGTTGTCCTGGCTCCTTCCAAACGAGAGACGGACGGCATGGGTTACAGGGCTCCAGCAAGCGTACGCCGACCCCGGGGCTCTCAAGCCCGACGAGCAACTGAGCCTGGCATGGGCGTACCGGTATCTCCATGCCGGCGCGCCGTGCCGAACCGTCCTCGTTACGTGGATGTCGGGCTGCGACGACTGGAAAACCATGAAGCCCGACAGTCTCGCCTGGCTCGGCCAGAACCTGGCCGCCACGGGAGAAGCGGCCGCACATCTCCGCGGCCGGTTGGCTACCCACGTCACGGCCAAGTACACGGGCACCGCCGAGAAGGCCGCGAAGGCCGGTTGCTGGGCGTGGTCCGAGTTGGCCAGAACCCTTCAGGAAAACCTGACCGAGGCCGGTCGCCAAGCGTGGGCCGAAAACCTGCGTGCGGCGTACGGAGGGCAGAAACTCACCAACCTCAAACCGGAGGACCAAGTGAGTCTGGCGTGGGCCTTTCACCACCTGAAACAGGCCGCCGATTGCGCGCAGGTGCTCGGGGCATGGATGGCCGGTTCTGACGCGTGGAAGTCCGCCGACGGCAGCGCCCTTACGTGGCTGGCCGAGAATCTCGCGAAAGGCGGCGACGCCACCAAGGCGTACCGGGATCAACTGACGCAGCATGTCACGCAGACCCGAGTCGCCGACCCGCAGGCCACCCGCACCGTCGGGTGTCACGG
>Ga0272441_10011824_pt1 | contig 12878 bp, 16 predicted proteins | sample SSMProp6N_FD_193582 | JGI IMG/M metagenome (GOLD analysis project Ga0272441, IMG submission 193582) | Marine sediment archaeal communities from Little Sippewissett salt marsh, Falmouth, MA, United States - SSM-Prop-6N | ecosystem: Environmental > Aquatic > Marine > Wetlands > Sediment ...
ACCGCAACCAAAATGGGGCCCACGAAAAGTATGGCCGCGCTAGGCGGGTTACTTGCCAGCCAGTTCAGCTTTCAACCTCCTGGTTTTCTCTAGGGACAGGGCGTGCATCTGCTCGCCATCAAGGAATGAGACAGAGTTGTCTGTCTTGTTTGTCACTACCGCACGATTCGAGCACGACATGCATGGGTCAAGCGATGCGAATGCAATCGGGACGTCGGCTATCTGCTGACCCCTCAACATGGTTGGAACCACCTGTAGATTCGCGTACGTTGGGGCGCGGACCTTCCAGGCGCGGAGAGTATCCTCACCCGCCATCATGCGCACGTAGTGGATGTTCTCGCCTCTCGGAGCCTCAACTCTGGATACACCCTCTCCCTCAGCCTTCTTGAGCAGAGCGAGAAGCTTGGCGATCTTGGGCTCGGTGATAATGGGGCCCTCAGGCATGGTCTCGAGGCACTTCTCAATGAGTTCGATGGACTGCTTCACTTCGAGAAGCCTGACTATGATGCGGTCGTATGTGTCGCCGACTACGGTTCCCGTGACGATGTCCGGCGTGATTGCCGTAACTCCCAGGTCTGCGTACGCAGCATAGGGATGATCCTGTCTGACGTCAGTCGGAACGCCACTTGCCCTGGCAGTCGGTCCTGCGGCACACAGCTTGAGAGCGTCCTCGGTGCTGAGTATGCCGGAGTAACGGCATCGGGCCTTGACGGTCGGATCATCGAGGAAGAGGTGTTTCAGCTCGCCGAAGGCCTCCTTATACACATCGAGTGATGCCCTGATTACGGGCAGCTGGTCGGGTGTGATGTCTCGCCTGACACCGCCGATCTGGTACATGGCCTTCGAATTGCGGTTGCCTGTGAGAACCTCCGTCAGGTCCATCACTTTCTCCCGAATCTTCCATACGTAGAAGAAGAGTGATTCGAAACCGATTTCATGGCCGGCGACGCCAGCCCACAAAAGGTGGGAGTGCATGCGTTCGACCTCGGCAACGATGGTGCGGATATAGTCTGCCCGTGTTGGCACCTCGATGCCGGCGGCCATCTCAACCGCCAGGACGAACGCGAACGGGTGGCATGCCGAACAGATGCCGCAGATGCGTTCAGCGAGGTAGATGGACTGGACCGGGTTGTTCCGGTTCATTCCTATCCACTCGATGCCTCTGTGGACCTGTCCTGCTGCAACGTCCACGTCGAGAATCTCTTCTCCGTCGACGTCCAGGTCCAGCCGAATCGGCTCATGGAGAGCCGGATGTACCGGCCCTATGGGCAGCATATAGCTGGTCTTGTGTACTGTGTCACTCATGTTGGATTCCCTGCTTCCCGGGCATTACCTTCAGCATCTTCTCCGGGCCCGTTTCATCGCGTCGCCAGGGGTAGACGCCCTGCGGGAAGTCTTCGGGGATGAAAAGCCGGCGGTCATCCGGTATGCCGACCACTTTGACTCCCATCATTTCCTGGGCCTCGCGCTCGGCGAAGATTGCACCCGGAATGATGTCGGTAATCGTGGGAATGGACAGGTCGGTCTTGGGAAGGGTGATGCGCAGTACCAGTGCGATTGCCTTCCTCAGTTCACCTGTATAGAGCGAGAAATGATAGAGCAGGTCGACTGTGTCGCCAAGGTCGACCTCGGCAATGACCGAGAAATGCGGCCTGTCCTGAAGTTGGCAGGTGTGGTAAATGGCCGGTCGAAAACCATCGCGTTCGATGTCGAGCCAGAGCGAAGTATAGATGTGCTTCTTGAGCCCGACCTCTCTCTCGTAGATGTGGCTGTTCAGCAGAGCCCCGTCGAGTGCCCTCTCGAAACTCTGAATCACCGCCTTAGGGTCTAGTACGTTCATTTCAGGCAGTCCTCTCGGGTGCAACGCCTTCCAGCTTCAACCACGCCTTAACGACGCCATCAATAATGGCCTCCGGGCGTGGGGGGCATCCATGTACGTAGACATCGACCGGCACGATCTGGTCGACCGGGCCTACCAGGTTGTAGGACTCGTGGAATACGTCACCCTCGGTGCCGCAGTTACCAACTACCATCACTACCTTGGGGTCGGGAGTCTGCGCGTATATGCGCCTCAGGCGGGGTTCCATCTGTCGCGTCACAGGGCCCGTGACCAGTAGCACATCAGCGTGGCGCGGTGAGCCAACAAGCTTGATGCCGAAGCGCTCAAGATCGTAGCGAGGCGTCAGTGCGGCGACAATCTCGATGTCGCACCCGTTACACGAGCCGGTGTTAAGGTGATACACCCACAAGGCTCGTTTGAATTGGTTTATTCCCATGCTATGTCTCCGCGGCTAGAACAGCCCGGCCGCAAACAATGCCACTCCAATAAGGGCAACAAGCCCGAACATCCATATCAGGTAGTCATTGACTATGCCGGTGTGAGCGCGCACCACCGGGCCGTAGTAGCGTTTCATGGCTTCGAAGAAGCCCCAGTACATGTTGTGGGCACGCACATGGCGCATGCCTGCCTCAGGCTCATCCTCACCTGAGAGGAACACCTTTGTCTGCTCGGTGCCTTCCTTGTAGCTGCTCTCTCCCCTGTTCCTGTACAGGTAGGCGAGTATCGTCACAATGACGAACGCGATAACGACTAGCAGAGGCGCCCAGAAGGTGAGAATTGGTGCGCTCATGAGGTTATGCTCCCCCCATTACAGCACTGACATAGCCCGCCTGGTTCAGCAGGGCGTCGGCTGCAGGGTAGACAATAGTGTCGACCACGAACTGCGGGAAGAGACTGAACAGCACGGTTGCGCCGGCAAGGATTCCCATACCTATCTTCATCGAGAGAGGCACCCCTTGGACCTGTGCGTACTCAGGCTGTTCGGGTCCCGTGAACGCCGCCTGGAATACCTTTGTGAAGGAGGCGAGCGTCATGACGGAGACCACCAGAGCGATGATTGTGAGCATCGGATTCAGGTGGAACGACGACTCGTAAATCATCAGCTTGGAGGCAAAACCATTGAACGGCGGCACACCAGAGATGGCGAGCGCTCCAATGATGAAGAAGGCGCACGTCCATTTCATGTTGCGGCCCATGCCGCCCATCTTGTTGAGGTCACGTGTACCAAGCTGGAAGAAAAGGGCTTCACCAGTGAGAAGGAGAAGACCCTTGAAGAATGCATTGTTGATGACGTGGAAGATGCCTCCGGCGATGGCTTCGCGGCCGTAGGCTGCGACGGCCTGGGGGTCGCCAAGGACGGCGAGTCCCACACCCACGCCAAGGAGCATGTAGCCTTCCTGGGAGATGGCATGGTATGTCATGAGGCGTTTCACGTCGGTCTGACGCAGGGCCATCGTGACTCCGACGAACATGCTGAGGAGTCCCGCAATGATGACTACCCATCCGATGAGGGACAGGCTGAGTTTGAGTCCGTACAGTGAGAATACAACCCTGAACAAGGCGGCGAGGCATGTTAGGGATGCACCGTAGATGATGGGGCTTGTGCCGCCAGCCGCGGGTGTGTAGGTGTCCGGTACCCACCAATGAGATGGCACGGCACCGCTCTTGGTTAGCAGCGCGACCACTAGCAGCGCGAGTGCAATCTTGTCGATTGCCGTGTACTGCATCGCGTCGGCGAGAGCTGCGATGTTCAGCAGATTGTACTGTCCGTAGAACATGCCAATGGAGATGAGGACGAGCAGGGCTGCCACCGTAGAAACGATGACGTACTTGAAGCCACCCTCAACTGCATCGACGAACCGTGTCCTGAAGCCGGCAAGAGCAGCTCCGGATATCGATAGAATCTCGAGGAACACGAACAGGTTGAACAGGTCGCCGGTGTACTGGATGCCGACCATGCTGGCTGCGAGCAGGAGCAGCAGTGTGTAGAAGCGGTCCTGGCCTGTCTCCAGCTTCATGCAGGAGATGGAGTAGATGGCGCCAGCGAGCGCAACCGTGGCTCCCATGAGTCCCATGAAGGCGCCGAGTCCATCCACCTCAAGGATGATGCGGACGGGGACCATGTGGGTCTCAGGTATGGCGAGTGATGGGAGTGCGGCACCCAGCGTATAGACATGGATGCCATTGGCGTACACATCCCTGGCTACGATGATGACAAGGATCTGTACGATGGCCAGTGCCACGATGACAAATGTGTTGCGTGCCTGCGAGCCGATTCGCCCCACAAGTGGGGTAAGGAACGCAGCGAGCAAGGGCACTGCGATAGCCAGTATTGGGGAGTGGGTTATCAATGCCTCCAAGTCGCCTACCCCTTCACCCTTCGTGATTTCTTGGCGTCAGTCTCGCCGGTGTGGCGATAGATGAGCACGATGAACGTGAGCATGAGCGCGGTTGTCGCGACTCCGATCACGATACTTGTCAGTGTGAGCGCCTGTGGCACGGGAAGCACCATGTGTGTGCCTGTGGCGTTGGTAAAGATCGGCGCAATTCCTTCGTTCCTGTAGCCAAGCGAGACAAGGAACAGGTTGACTGCGGACTCGAAGATGGTAATTCCCATCACTATCTTGATGAGGTTGCGTTGCGCCAGCATGATATAAAGGCCCACGCACGCGAGAGCGGCGACGCCGATGAACGGAGCATTCGTGACGATGGTGCTCATTCTCCGTCCCCCGTCTTGCTTGAAGTGATCGCCATCACCACCATCACGGCCGTGAGACCCGCGACCACGTTTAGTGCTACGCCTATGTTCATTATGGGAATGACACCGCCGGTCCAGATATCCTCGTGTGCAGGCCCAAACTCAGGGACGTGGCCGAAGATTGCCGAGCCGACGAAGAGATTGTAGAAGAAGGTGGTCGCGATTCCTGCGAAGCCGGCGCCAATGAACACAAGTGCGCCACTGGCGGAGATGACCGTAAGGTCGGGTATCCTCATGTGGTCCTTTATGCGGTCCGAGCCGAACGCGACCAGCAGCAGCGCGGCTGCGGAGGCAAAAACTGCGCCCCCCTGGAATCCTCCTCCGGAAGTGACATGGCCATGCATGATGACGTACAGGCCGAAGACGAGAATCGCGGGGGTCATGAGCCTGGTAATAGTGCGAACAACTTTGGACATCATTCCGGCGCCTCGTCCTTGCGCTTCCGCAGAAGCATCACTACAGCGGTGACCGCAGTAAACAGCACAGTAGCCTCACCGAGCGTGTCGTAGCCTCTCCAGTCGAAGACGACAGCAGAGACGGCGTTGTTCGCCCCGGTTACCTGTTGGGTGTTCTCGATGATGTAGTCGTCCATGACGGAGACTGGTTCGCCGAACGGTCGCATCATGAGGGCGACAGCAAACAGCATCATCCCTACGATGACCATGGTCAATCCGATGACTACCTTTCTCGTCATGTTGTCTCTACGTCCTCTTCGTTGCTCGGATAGCGAACACGAAGATAGCTGTCGTTATTGCTGCACCTATGCCCGCTTCCGCGATGGCTACATCGGGAGCGGATAGGAGATAGAACTCAAATGATAGAAGGAGACTGAGTGCCGCCAGCATGATGACCGCAGTGATGAGGTCGCTGGAGCGCGCAACAAGCACTGCGCAAACCACGACCAGCAGCGGGACAACGGCTCGCAGAAGCTCAAGTTCAGTCATTGATCTCTGCGTCCTCCAGATCGTCTACTACCGCCTGTGCCGGCTTGATGCCGCTGCGGTAGCCCGCGCGCGCAATTGCGTGTGCGCCAGTGGGATTAGTAACAAGCAGTGCGAGCAGTGCGACTGCCGAGTGCGTGACTATCACTGACTCGGATGCGTCCCATCCGCCCTGTATCCAGGCGGCGCCGAATTGCAGCAGTACTGCACTAATAAGGAAGATGGAGCCGAACGTCGTGCACTTGGTGCCCGCGTGAAGTCTGGTGAAGTAGTCAGGGAACCTGAGCAGGCCGATACCAGCCATCAGGTTGAAGAACAACCCTATGCCAATCAATACGTACGTTACCGTATTCAGCATCTAGAACTTGCCCTTTTCCATGTACTTGGCGATGAACATCGTGGTTACGAACGAGAGCAGCGCATATACGATGGCAACATCGATGTAGATGGCCTCGTGGAAAGCCGCTCCAAGGACGACCATCGCTACCACTATGATGGTGTTGATGGTGTCCAGCCCGACGATTCTGTCCGGCGTGGTCGGGCCGAGCGCGACCCTGACGAGTGCAATAACGATACAGACGCCGAGAAACACAACTGCGGGAAGCCAGTTCATTCGGCTATCCTCCTGGCCCACTTCGGAAAACCACCGCACACGGGTTCGCAGTCTCTGGGCATCTTCTCCAACTGCTTCTCATCCACGTTGATCCAGTGGATGTACATGTCGTTGCTCTGCTCGTCGACCTCCACAGTCAGCGTGCCGGGGGTAAGCGTTATCGAGTTCGCAAGCAGAGTGACGCTTGCGTCGTTCTTCAGATTCGGTGCGATACGGACGATGCCGGGCTTAATCCTGCCGGTGATGACTCTGTAGACAACGTCAAAGTTGGCAACGGTCATTGCCCACAGGAAGGGGCCAAAGAAGTAGATGATGAATAGGAGCCATCTCCTGGGGCTGAGCAGGCGCTCCCAGTTCTCGCCAATGAGGTTGCGGGTCAGGGCGGCCACAAGGATAGCGGAGATGACACCGATTGCAATCTCGATGCCGTTCCAGATGGCAACCGCGCCTGTTGCGGTAGTCAGCACGAGATAGAGAACGAAGCTGAGAAGTGCGGTTGCGGCAAAGCGTGCCATTAGGTTCGAGCTACTCCTCTGGATGTGAACTGGACGGCGAGAGTGTACAGGTGTCCCCAAGCTTCATCAGTCACGCGCCCGGCCCTCCTCCGGGTAGGTTGAGCTTTATGCACGGCAGTCAGTACCTTACACGCCCGGGTAAACTGACGAAGTATACATTTCCCAAGTGGGGTTTGAAAAGCCCTCGTGAGTAGAAAACGGGCCGACGCGGCACTTGATTTGTGAATCGTACGTGAATAACATTGGGCAATTCCCGCACGGAGTTAATACAAGGAGGGCGTATGTCTAATCTTCGTATCACTGACATTGAAGCCATCATGTGCGGACCGCTTCCCTTTACCAAGGTCTACACGAATGAGGGGATCACCGGTCTCGGCGAGAACGTGGTGAATCATCCAGCCACGTTGAAGGGCCAGGTGGAGATGCTGAAGGGAATCCTCGTAGGCGAGGATCCGTTCAACATCGAGAAGCTCTGGATTAAGATGGTGCAGCAGACGTCATTCGCGTACATGAGTTCGCTCATCAGCGCGGTGGACGTGGCACTGTATGACATCAAAGGTAAGGCCCTTGGCGTGCCGGTGTATGACTTGCTCGGCGGGCTCTACCGCAAGCATATCCGCCTCTACCCGCATCTGAAGGGCACATGGAACTCGTTCCCCGACCCCACGCAGGCTGATCTCTTCTCCGAACCCTGGGGAATGGTTGAATACACCCCCGAGCAGATCGGTCAGCATGCAAAGGCCCTGGTCGATGAGGGCTACACCGCTATCAAGTTCGATCCATTCAGGCCCGGCGTTGATGGATACCATGGCTATCGCCCCTACGAAATCGATGCCGTCGCCGAGCTGGTCGGCGCCGTGAGGGCAGCAGTTGGCCCGAAGGTCGACCTCATGGTTGAGTGCCATGGCAAGTTCAATGCCGGCACTGCTATCAAGATTGGCAAGAAGCTCGAGCAGTTCGACCTCTTCTGGTATGAGGAGCCCGTGCCGGTTGGCATGGTCACCTCAATGAAGAGAGTCGTCGACGCTGTAAACATACCTGTGGCTTCCTGTGAGCGTCTGAACAGCAAGCTCGACCTCAAGGAGTACCTTGAGAAGGGCGCAGTGGACGTTGTGATGTTCGATGTTGGCAAGGTTGGTGGCCTCACTGAGGCCATGAAGATTTGTGCGCTTTGCGAGACCTATCAGGTCAAGGCCGCTCCGCACAACCCGTTCGGTCCCGTTGCCGCCATTGCGAATGCGCACCTCTCGGCGGCCGTGCATCCGTTCCTTATCCAGGAGCATGAGCAGATGGCGCCGTGGGCGGTCACGCCGGTCCTGAAGATCGTCGACGGGTACATGGAAGTCTCGGATGCGCCCGGTTTTGGTATCGAGCTGAACGACGAGGCTATTGCGGAGGCCAACGCGAAGGTTGCATCCGGCCAGTACAAGCCTTTCAGCAATGCGCGCGACCTCGACTTTGGCAAGTTCGTACCGGTCCTGTAGCCCGAATGGCAGTTCGTTGCTACATGACCCGTTGATTATGTGTTTCGTACGAGGAGGCTGACGAAGAAGCATAGGTAACTGTTGGCTGCTTGGTCGACATCTATATACAGACAAGAGACTGGTTCCCAAAGTAAGGAGAGGAGGACTCAGTGAAACGAAGTTTCGCGCTATTACTGGTTACCCTGTTGGCTATTGGCGCCTTCGTGTTCGCCGGCTGCGCGCCGGAAAGCGCTCAGCCTGCTGACGAAGGCAGCACCCCTGCACCGGCGGAGGACGAAGAGGAGGCATCCGCCCCTGCAGCCCCCGAGGGCGAGGTCATCAAGTGGCAGTATCAGGGCCACCCCCCTGTTTCTGACTACTACTTCAAGGCCGTTGAACGCATCGCCAACCACGTCACCACCATGAGCAATGGCAGACTCGTGGTTGAACCGTACGCGGGTGGCTCCATCGTTCCTGCGAGCGAAGAGCTTGACGGCGTGCACCAGGGCGTTCTGAACATGGGTTCGGCGTGTCCGATGTACGCAGTCGGCAAGTTCCCCCAGGCAGCTCTGTTTGATGCTGTGTCGGGCGGAATGACCGCAATGCAGATGACTCTGTGGCACACCAAGGGCAACGGTGATGCACTGGCAGCCAAGATGTGGGAAGACAAGATGAACGTGAAGTACGTTGGTACTTGCGGTCAGCTTCCGCCCGAGATTTGGGCGCACTCTAACAAGAAGATTGAGACAGCGTCTGACCTTAACGGTCTGAAGATGCGCTGTGCCGGCGACGGTGGTGAGATTCTCGCCAGCCTTGGCGTTGCCACTGTCTACTTCCCCGGCGCCGAGATTTACGAGTCGGCCCAGCGCGGCGTTATCGATGCATTCGAGTACGCTTCGCCGTTCCTGAACTGGGGTATGGGCTTCCACGAGGTTACCGATTACCTCTACATGTCTCCGTCCCGAGCCCCGACGGACAACGCGCACGTGTGGGTCAACAGGGATGACTGGGAAGGTCTAAGCCCTGACCTGCAGCAGATTATCCTGGATGCCTGCGCTACCGTCGGCATCGAGTACACGGCCGAGTCCTATATGAAGGACGATGAGGCATTGGTTGAGTATCTCGCCTACGGAACTGAGGTCATTGACATGCCTGCAGCCGTTGAGGAGGCCTACCTCGAGGCTGCCATGGACTTCTATGATGCCAAGGCAGCGGCTGACCCGCTCTACAAAGAGATTGTTGACGACCACTGGGCATTCAAGGCTCTCTGTGACCGCGCCGGCATCAGGTAGCACGACGCCGGTTGCAACGTAATCGCTGTATGGTGCTCCCGCCCCGGTATTGCCGGGGCGGGAGCACAGTTATGAGAGGACAATGAGGACATTTCTGAAGACCGCAGACGCTATCAGTAGGTGGTCTGGTCTGATATGCAGATGGGGATGTCTTGTGCTGGTTGCGGTGCTCTGCTACGAAGTCACATCGCGGTACGTGTTCGACAATCCGACAATCTGGGCGCACGAGCTATCGATGATGCTCGGCGTGTTCATCGTGACGATTGGGTGGTCGTACGTACACTCCAAGCGCGGTCATGTGCGGGTGGACGTGTTCTACGCGCGCATGTCGGCGAAGGGGAAAGCGATCATCGACGTGTGCTGTTTTATTGTGTTCTTCCTGCCGCTGATGCTGGTACTTATCTACGCATCGGGCGTGATGGCATGGGAGGCGTACATCTTCGATGAGGTACTGATGGCGAGCTTCTGGTATCCGCCGGCGCTGCCCATCAGGCTTGTAGTGGTATTCGGCCTGTGCACATTCCTACTGCAGGGGCTCGCAGACTTCACGCGGGACGCGTACCTTTTGGTGAAGGGGGCCCCCATTGATTGATATCAGTCCCGAGCTACTTACGATCATTATGCTTGCGGGCGTGCTCGTAGGCGTACTACTTGGTTATCCCCTGGCGATTCCCGTCGGTGCGATGGGGTTGCTGTTTGGCTACCTGGTGTATGGCAATGCCGTACCGAACCTGCTGTATGGCAGGGTGTTCAACCTGGTGCACTCATACACACTGCTGGCGATTCCCCTGTTCGTGTTCATGGGAGTGATGCTCGAGAAGTCGGGGATAGCGGAGAAGCTGTATGAGGCGCTGTATGTCTGGCTGAGCGGCTTCAACGGTGGTCTTGCCATCGTGACGGTGCTACTCGGCACGATACTTGCGGCGTGTGTTGGCGTGATTGGTGCATCGGTGTCGATGCTGGCGATCTTCGCACTACCTGCGATGCTGAGGCGAGGGTATGACAAGTCGCTTGCCAGTGGCGCGGTGTGCGCAGGAGGGACGCTTGGAATCCTGATACCGCCGAGCATCATGCTCGTCATCTATGGGCCGATGGCCGGCGTGTCCGTGGGCAAACTGTTCATGGCTGCGTTCATCCCTGGATTCATTCTGTCCGGCCTGTACTGTGCCTACATCGGCATCCGCTGTGCATTCCGCAAGGACCTTGGACCTGCGGTGCCGAAGGAGGAGATCCAGATAACGTTTGGCCAGAAGACCAAACTGCTTGCTGTCGCGCTTGGACCGACGGCAATCATCATCATGGCGGTGTTGGGAAGCATCTTCCTTGGCATCGCGCCGCCGACCGAGGCTGCGGCAGTTGGCGCGCTGGCATCTGTGCTGTTGGCGGTTGGCTACAAGCGATTCAACTTCCAGGTGCTGAAGGACACGGTGACGCAGTCGATGCAGGTGAGTTCGATGATCTACCTGATCGGCGCGCTGTCGTTTGCGTACGTTGGCGTGTTCATTGGAGCAGGGTGTGGAGACGTGATCGAGGAGTTCATCCTTGGTGCTCCCGGAGGGCGCTGGGGTGGCTTCTTCGCCATCATGTTCATCGTGTTCCTGCTGGGCTTCTTCATCGACTGGATAGGCATCGTGTTCATCATGGTGCCGATCGTGGCGCCGATTGCGCCCGCGCTTGGATTCGATGCACTGTGGTTCGGCATGATGCTGGTCATCAACCTGCAGATGTCGTTCATGACGCCTCCGTTCGCATCGGCGATCTTCTACTTGAGGGGGTCGGCAGATCCGAGTCTGGGCATCACCATGGGGCACATCATCAACGGTGTGTGGCCGTTCGTAATCTGCATCATCATCGGACTGGTGCTCTGCACAGTGTTCCCGCAGCTCATTCTATGGCTGCCGAGCATGATGATTGCGTAGTTTCAGTTTCACGGCTCGAAAGAGGGCGGCGGCATATCATGCCGCCGCCCTCTTCTCTTTTGTTCGTGGTTGAGAATCTGTGCAATACCAGTTGACAGTCGCAAACTGCTCCGATACGATGCTCGCATAGACGTGCGAACGGAAGGCCGCCCAACGTTCGTGTGGCAGCGTTGCAATGACTCCCCCGTTGTAGCGATATTGTTGTCTGCGTTCAGGCTGTCCTTCCTTCGTATTCGCTCGGCAGTCATCAGGGGCAACCCTGTGACAATAGGTCAAGGGACAAGTTAAAGGAGGAGAAAGTGAGAAGAGGCTTTTTAGTGCTACTGGTTACTCTTGTGGCGCTCGGAGCTCTGGTTGTGGCTGGCTGTTCACCCGAAGCTGCGCCGCCTTCTGGTGAGGAGGAGGAGGGCGCTCCGGCTCCGGAGGAAGAGGAAGAGGAAGAAGCTCCCGCTGCGCCGGAAGGCGAGATCATCAAGTGGCAGTTCCAGGGCCACCCCCCGGTATCTGACTACTACTTCACCGCGGTGCAGGGTATTGCCGACCACATCACTGCCATGAGTGGCGGAAGACTTGAGGTTGAGGCCTTCGCTGGTGGCTCCATCGTTCCTGCGAGCGAAGAGCTTGACGGCGTGCATCAGGGCATCCTGAACATGGGTTCGGCGTGTCCCATGTACAACGTCAACAAGTTCCCGCAGGCGCCGTTGTTCGACATGGTCTCAGGAGGCATGACCGCTCTTCAGATGACCCTCTGGCACACCAAAGGCAACGGTGATGAGCTCGCTGCGAAACTCTGGGAACCGATGAACGTCAAGTACATCGGCCCGCAGGGATTCCTTCCCCCCGAGGTGTGGGCTCAGTCCAGTAAGCGCATTGATGATCCTAGTGACCTTGATGGTCTGAAGATGCGCTGTGCCGGTGACGGAGGCGAGATTCTCGCCAGCATGGGCGTTTCTACCGTGTACTTCCCCGGTGGTGAGGTATACGAGTCGGCCCAGCGCGGCGTTATCGATGCATTCGAGTACGCTTCGCCGTTCTTGAACTGGGGCATGGGTTTCCACGAGGTTACCGACTACCTGTATCAGTCCCCCTCACGCGCCCCGACGGATGTGGCGCACGTCTGGGTCAACCAGGATGACTGGGATGCCCTTCCGTCTGACCTGCAGGCTATCGTCTACGATGCGGTCGCAGCTGTTGGTCTCGAATACACTGCCGATTCGTACATCCGCGACGATGAAGCCCTGGTCAAGTACTATGACTACGGCACCGAGGTCACTTGTCTGCCGGTCACGGTGGAGGAGGCTTACCTCGAGGCTGCCATGGACTTCTACGATGCCAAGGCAGCGGCTGACCCGCTCTACAAAGAGATCCTGGACGCCCACTGGGCATTCAAGGCTCTCTGCGACCGCGCCGGCATCAAGTAGCACGACGCCGGTTGCAACGTAATCGCTGTATGGTGCTCCCGCCCCGGTATTGCCGGGGCGGGAGCACAGTTATGAGAGGACAATGAGGACATTTCTGAAGACCGCAGACGCTATCA
>Ga0272441_10011825_pt1 | contig 12877 bp, 10 predicted proteins | sample SSMProp6N_FD_193582 | JGI IMG/M metagenome (GOLD analysis project Ga0272441, IMG submission 193582) | Marine sediment archaeal communities from Little Sippewissett salt marsh, Falmouth, MA, United States - SSM-Prop-6N | ecosystem: Environmental > Aquatic > Marine > Wetlands > Sediment ...
GGGTTATTGACACGCACGCCACAATCAATTAACCTTCTGTTATACATACATGGCCTTAAGGCCATTTTGTTGGTGGAGATGCCGGTATGACAAAGTTTTTATACATAATGGCCGCCGCAGCCGCATGGAGTTCAGTCCAGGCGACGGGTGGCTGCACCTAATTTACCATACAACGCAGTTACAGACGCCATGGGCTGAGGTACTCGGCCCATGGCGTTTTTGATTATAAGCCCCGGGCCGATCGGTTCGGGGCTTTTTTATGTGACGAGGAGGGCATAATGTATCAAGACAGTATCATTCAGTGTGCACCGCGCATGGCGCAGTTGCCGCCGTATCTGTTCGGCATGATCAATTCTATGAAAATGGAGAAGCGCATGCGAGGTGAGGATGTGATTGACCTGGGGATGGGAAATCCCATCGATCCGACACCGGACCCCGTCATCAGAAAACTCTGTGCCGTGGTGCAGGATCCCAAGAGTCATCGTTATCCCGTTGCGACGGGCCTGCGAAACCTGCGACGTGAAATCGCTCGGCACTACCAGCGCGATTACGGGGTCGCGCTGGACAGCGAATCCGAGGTAATCTGCACCATCGGCTCCAAGGAAGGAATCTCTCATCTATGCCTTGCCATCGTGGGACCGGGCGATACCGTGCTGGTGCCTTCTCCGGCATTTCCGATTCACATTTATGCCTCGGTCATTGCCGGCGGGAACGTGCTCCGCATTCCCCTGACATCGGAGGCAGAGTGTATCGCGCGGATTGCCCAGGTCTGTGAGACATTCTATCCACCTCCCAAGGTTCTTATGCTCAATTTCCCCCACAACCCCACGGCGGCCCTTGCCTCGGTCGATTTCTTCAGGGAAGTGGTGGCCTTGGCGAAGCGTTACGGATTCATGGTGGTCCAGGACTTTGCGTATGCCAAAATCACCTTTGACGGATACGTGGCGCCGAGTTTCCTGGAAATACCGGGTGCGATAGCTGTGGGGGTGGAATTCGGATCATTTTCAAAATCGTACAACATGGCCGGCTGGCGGATTGGCTATTGTGTCGGCAACCGCACTATCATAGAGGCCTTGGCGAGGATAAAGGGCTATTATGATTACGGAATATTTTCGCCGATACAGATTGCGGGAATTGTGGCGCTGCGCGAGTGTGATGCGACTGTCTCCCGCCAGGCGGGAACATATCAGAAACGTCGTGATATCCTGTGCCATGGACTGGCTCAAATGGGCTGGGAAGTGGAAATACCGGGTGCGGGAATGTTTGTCTGGGTAAGGATTCCGCCGCCGTATGACAGCCTGGGATCCATGGAGTTTGCGCTTCGCATGATCGAGCGGGCCAATGTGGCTATGGCACCCGGTATCGGGTTCGGACAGGAGGGCGAAGGTTACCTGCGCCTGGCCCTCGTGGAAAATGAACACAGGCTCCGCCAGGCCTTGAAGCAGTTCCGCCAGGTCCTGCAGGAGATGGATGACAGTACGTCGGATGCAGCGAAATGGACGGCGGTACGTTGAGACGGCGGCATAATACCGCGGTGATAGAACCTGCCGTGCAGGTGCTCCCTCGGTGATGGACCGAACATGATAAGGCTGCAGCGATTTCTCGTTGGAATCCCGTATACTAACTGTTCAACCGCATGGCGAAGACATCGATATCAAAAAAATATTCAACCAATTCGCGGGAAAACAATACGTATTCCTGATGACAGTATTCACATTTGACATAGGGCCATTCCGAGAGCGTGAGTTTGTGGACACCGTTCACGGGACAGCGGCCCTGCAGTTCCATATAATTTTTAAGATCTTTCATTGGCATTGTCTCTCTTATACTGGTGGTGAACCGTCCATCCGCAAGAGGCACCTGGCGGTACCGATGGTGCATGTGACGTCGTACATGGACTCGCGGCGAAAGACGGATCAGTCCGTTGCTCGCGTCAGCCATAGTTCAAAAACAGTTCGTTGGCGATGGGGGAAATCCTGAAAAAGGGGGTTAAAATGTCTGAGATGCACCTCAGGAAAAGGTGAACGAGCAGGCTTGTCCGTGAAGAGAGGTATCGCGAACGACGGTCAGAGACAGTGTCATGAGATCCGGAAATGTGATATACGGGCAGGGTATGCGAAAGGACACGCGAATACTGTGAAGATGAAGTGTATGAAAGCCTCCGCCGCGGCGTGTGATGTGACCGTCATTGGTGCCGGAGTGATCGGTCTTGCCGTCGCGGATGCCGTGAGCAGACACTGCGGGAATGTGGTGCTCCTGGAACGGCATCACTCGTTCGGTCGGGAAACGAGCAGTCGCCATAGCGGTGTGATACATGCGGGTATTTACTACCCGGCGGGGTTATTGAAGGCCCGCTTATGCCGGGAAGGAAATCAGCTGCTCTATGAACGTTGCAGTGCCAGAGGCATCCCGCACCGGCGAGTGGGGAAGTTCATCGTGGCGGTTACTGACGACGAGGGCGATGCATTGACGGCCATCGGTGCCCAGGCCCGTGAAAATGGGGTATCGGATCTGGTCTGGCTTTCTCCGCGGCAGATCCGGATGCACGAACCGGCGATACGCGCCAAGGCGGCCCTCTTCGCGCCGTCCACCGGCATCATCGATGCGCACGGTCTCATGCGGTCGTTGTATCTGGATGCGGAATCCCGGGGCATGATCTGTGTTTATCGCTCGACGGTAACCGGCATTGCGTATACGGGCCGTGATTATGACGTGGAAGTCAACGACGGCGAATACCGGTTCCGGACCCGGGCAATCGTCAATTGTGCGGGGCTCCATGCGGATCGTCTTGCGGCCATGGCCGGGATCGATATCGACCGGGAAGGCTATCGACTGCACTACTGCAAAGGCAATTATTTTACGGCTTTCCCGAGTCCCCGGCTCACCCACCTCGTGTATCCGGTACCGCAGAAGTACAATGAGGGGCTGGGTATTCATGCGACGCTGGATCTGGGCGACCGGGTGCGATTCGGTCCCGATACGCAATATATCGAACAACTCGATTATGACGTGGATGCGAGCCGTCTCGAGGCGTTTTATCGGTCAATCGCAACATACCTTCCCGGAATCAGGCGAGAGCAGCTTGCAGTGGACATGTGCGGCATCAGACCGAAACTCCAGGGGCCGGACGAGGAGTATCGAGACTTCGTGATTAAGGAGGAATCGTCCCTCGGCCTTCCCGGATTGATCAACCTGATCGGCATTGAGTCTCCCGGACTGACGTCCTGCATACCGATCGGTCGTCATGTGGCGACACTCGTGAAACGATATCTTTAACGCCGCAGGCCATGTGTAGTTTCAAGGACTCAAGGAGGAATGAACAGGAGACTCGGCGTGACTCCCGCGGAGGGACGTCCCGGATTGCTGAAAACCGAAGCTGAAAGGACAAGGGGGCCAGGCAGGTATTACAGGGACGCTGTAAACCATTTCTCGACGCAAAAGTAGAAAAAACCGGAGTAGGCAGAGATACCTGGCCCTCCTTGGGATTATATAGAAGAGGAGACTTCTATAACTTACAACGCTCTTTCAGCTTTCAATGTGCCATGTATGCTGTAGCGTCCTCGCAGACGTTATCTATAAGGACGTTGCACACATCTTGCGTTTTGACTTATCACTGTCTCTTCACTAACGGATTAGGTAAAAATATGCTATTCGGCAAACACTGAAAATCACCTTCGAAATCCCTGATTTTGGCATCAGGATAAGGATAAGGCGGGAGTAACGTGCTCCGGCACTCGAGGGGTGCGGTACCGGGGGTACACATGTATGCGGACGCATCGTGTGAGCCGTGCAGTGTCTTCTCAGACCTTCCTTCGGAAGCTCAACCATTTGATTTTATGAGACTTGTAGCGTCAGTGATCCGTGGTCGATAACACGGCGCGAGGGCGTTTTCCCGCTTGACATGCAACGTGTGCCTCCCTATACTCGAGTGCAAAAACGGTTTCTTTCCATATTCGGTATGTGTGAAGAATGGGGAGTTTCAGGACGCTACTATGGCAAAACTTACCATGCATGAATGGTTGTCGCGGATGGCAAAGGACCGCCGTTTTATGGAGAACGTGCGAGCCCTCAGACATTTTGAAGCGCAGGATGGGAGCTTTGCCCCCTTTGCCGATCGGGTTCACCCGAAGATTCGTGCTATTCTCGAGCGGCGGGGTATCGATCAACTCTACAGTCATCAGGCAAAGGCCATCGATCTGATTCGTCAGAATCACAATATTGTACTCGTGACCCCGACGGCAAGCGGTAAGACACTCTGCTACAATATACCAGTCCTCCAGCGTATCCTGGAGGAGCCCGAAACGCGGGCCCTCTATATGTTTCCCACCAAAGCGCTTGCCCAGGATCAGATGCACGAGATCCACGGTATGATTCGGGAGCTCGAGGCCGATATCAGGACGTTTACGTATGACGGCGATACACCGGCCGATGCCCGCCAGGCGATTCGGAAACAGGGGCATGTCGTCGTGACCAATCCCGATATGCTGCATACCGGCATCCTGCCCCATCATACGAAATGGCAGAAATTATTCACAAATCTTCGGTATGTGGTCATCGACGAACTGCACGTCTATCGCGGGGTGTTCGGCAGTCACCTGACAAATGTGATCCGGCGTCTTGTCAGGATCTGCCGCTTCTACGGGTGCGATCCCTTGTTTATCTGCTGTTCCGCCACGGTGGCAAACCCGCAGGAACATGCCGAAAATATTCTGGAAAGATCGGTGCGGCTGATTGACAAAAGCGGGGCCCCGACGGCCGCCCGTACCTTCGTGCTGTACAATCCGCCCATCGTCAACCGCGAACTGGGTATCAGGCAATCGGCCCTGACACCGTCGCGAAAGGTGGCAGCCGATCTCATCAGGAATGATATTCAGACCATCGTGTTTACCACGAGTCGACTCAATGTGGAGGTGCTGACGAAATATTTAAAAGATCAGTTCGCCCGTGGCAAGCCCCAGGACACGCAGTTCGTAACCGGTTATCGGGGCGGGTATCTTCCCACGCTGCGTCGCCGAGTGGAACGGGGGTTGCGGAACCGCGATATCATGGGCGTAGTCAGCACCAATGCCCTCGAACTCGGCATCGATATCGGTGATCTGGAAGCGTGCGTGATCGTCGGATATCCGGGGACGATTGCCAGTACATGGCAGCAGGCGGGTCGTGCCGGGCGGCGAATGGGCGACAGCCTGGCCCTCCTGATTGCTCGGAGCAGTCCCATGGATCAGTTTGTCGTTGAAAACCCCGAATATTTCTTTTCACGATCACCCGAACACTGCCGGGTCAATCCCGATAACCTCCTGATCCTGCTCCACCACCTGAAGAGTGCCGCCTTTGAGCTTCCTTTTGAAAAGGGGGAACATTTCGGCGGTGAAGAGCTTGAGGAACTGCTCGACTACTTGGGAGAGAAAGGCATCCTTCACCGGGTGGCGGATCGGTGGCACTGGGCTGCTGAGAGTTACCCCGCCGACGAAGTGAGTTTGAGGAGCATCAATCCCGAAAATGTAGTGGTGGTCGATACGACCGACACGGCCGGCCACAGGGTTATCGCCGAGGTTGACTGGGACAGTGCCTTCTCGACCGTGCACAACGAGGCAATCTATATGGTCGAATCTCAGCAGTATCACGTGGATAAACTGGACCTGGAGCGACAGAAGGCCTATGTGCGAAAAGTCGATGTGGATTACTACACCGATGCCATGACCTACACCAATGTACGGGTCATCGACGGCTTTGAAAAAAAGTACCATCACAGGCTTATTGTAGAGCATGGTGAGGTTCAGGTGGTGCAGAAGGTGGTGGGATATAAAAAAATCAAATTCTATACCGCGGAAAATCTCGGTTACGGAGATGTGAATCTTCCGGAAAAAGACATGCATACTACGAGTTACTGGTTCACCATTCCGCGGGACCTGCTCGAACGGTTGCCCTATACGCAGGCGGAAATCATCGACGGTCTGGCGGGGCTCGCATACACCCTGCATCATCTGGCAGCGATGATGCTCATGGCCGATTTGCGCGATATCGACCGCTGCATCGGCGACAAAAGTGGCGAGTGGTTTGTGCGCCACGGCAGAGACCGGCGGACGATCACCGAAACGCCGCACGCTGAGCGCGGCGGAGTCACACGGCACGATGCCTTTGATCCGACCATTTTCATTTTCGATGCCTATCCGGGAGGGATCGGATTTTCCGACCTTCTTTATGTACGGCATGAGCAACTGCTGGCCTCCGCGTGGGGGCTCATTCACGGCTGTCCCTGCAGCCACGGCTGTCCGACCTGTGTGGGGCCAACCCTCGAGGTGGGGCCGACGGCCAAGGAAGTGGCGCTTGCCGTGTTACTGCTGGTGGAAAACGCATGAGTATCAAAAAGCGACTGCAGCGTCTTACGGGTGAACGCCCACCAAACAACAGGGACCTCCACCGCGATGTCCGGATCGACGCATTGAAAAAGCGCATTGATTTTATTATGGCGCGCCGTCCGGCACACACGGCGTTCTCGGCGCCTCCGGTGGGGGGGGCACCCGTCGACATTGCCGACATCGTGGCAGGTGAAGAGCGGTCGAACGAGCACGGGCGGTTTTTTCTTGTCCGGCACACGGCAGGGGCATCCGTCACGCACGGTTGCCGCTGTATCGGGGACCTGGCATCCCTTAACATGCAGGCCGCCGCGCTGCTTGCCAATGATCCCGGCCTCGCATCTCTGGGTTGTACCGACGGCCTGTTTCTCGATACCGAGACGACAGGTCTTTCCGGTGGATCGGGGACCTTCGCTTTTCTAATCGGCGTGGGGTGGTTTGAGGGCGCTACCTTTGTGACAGAGCAGATATTCGCGCGGGATTTTTCGGAAGAACGGGCGGCCTTGACATTTCTTCAGTGTCTGGCGCAGGAGAAAAAGTTTCTGGTGACATTCAACGGCAAATCATTTGATGTGAGCCTTCTGGCTACCCGCTATATCATGAATCGCCTGCCCGATCCGCTCGCCGATCTGCCCCATCTCGATCTCCTGCATTCTTCCCGCCGCCTGGTGGGGCATCGTCTGGACAACAGCCGCCTCGGTACGCTCGAACGGGAAGTACTGGGATTGAGGCGTCGGGGAGATATTCCGGGAAGTGAGATACCACAACGCTATTTCGACTGGCTGCAAAGACGGGACGGGCGTCTGATGGGGGATGTTTTCGAGCACAACCGCCTTGACGTGATTTCCATGGCCACGCTCATGCTGCATCTGACTGAAATTCTCACACTCGACCCCGACCGTGAAGGCTATGTCGCGCATGGCGATATTCTGGCTGCGGCCCGTCTTTTGGTTGACCGGGGGTGCGGACATGAGGGGTGTCGGTTACTCGCGGTTCTGATGTCCTCCGATGATGCACACAGTGCCGGAGAGGCCGGCAGGATGCTTTCGCGTGTGTACAAGCAGGCCGGAAGATGGGACGAGGCCGTTGACATATGGCACACACTGCATGCGAAAGACCCCGGCGATCTCTTTGCCGTGGAAGAACTGGCCAAATGGTATGAACATCATGAACGGGACTTTGCACGGGCACTCGCGCTTGTCCGTGACACCCTTCAGGGGTCCGTCCACCTGTCGCCTGTCGCAAGCGACGCGCTCACCCACCGGCTGCGGCGTCTGCAAAGGCGTCTCGGGATCGATTCATGACAAAGGCCCGTATGCGATGGTGTCGTCGCAGGCAATCCGCGCAAAACGGGTGAGGGCCATACTGAGGGCTGCCTTCGACCAGTTCAAGGGGGCAATGGGAGAGGGCAGCAGATATCGTTTCCCGCTTACCAGAATCGTATTGATGCTCTCGGGCAGTATATCGGGTGCGATAGCTGTCCCGTCCGCAGCGATGAGCGGTGCATCGCTGAGATTGCCCGTCAGCTGTCCGAGAGCCCGTTTCAGGTGCAGTGCGGCCCGGTGAATATCGTTTTGCCGCATACCTTCGGTGCCGGTAATGGCGGCCAGATGCAGCCGTGCCTGTGCAAGGAGGCTGTCGAAAAACCACTGCGCTTCGGTATGGGGTATGAAATGTGCGTGTCGCCGCTTGAAGCCCGCGATTGTTGAGGCGTCATCTGTTGGTGTCCGCTGCCGACCGTACGAGCGGTTGGTGGCTGTCCGAAGCCAGAAATTGCCCGACTGGTAGCTGTCGCCCTCATAACGCAGGATGCCGGCAGGGCGCTGCAACGTACCGACAATGTCGAGAATCCTGCGCATTTCCGATTCACACAACCCCGCAAGCGGTTCCGGGGTGAGAAGAAATAACAGAGCCGCATCGGCTCGCCGAAATCGCAGGTCCGACGGGTCGTATCCGGGTGATTCACCCCCCGCATGGAGCTGCTGTCTCACGGCGGCCAGTCCCCGTGCACTCAGGAGGCGCAGATGCGACTCCTGCCACCAGCGTGCAAGAGAGGCCTCTTCCGCGCCCATCAATGTGTGAAACCTGGCCGCAAAGTCTCCGGTGCCCCAGGGCGGGTCATACAGGAGTGTCGTCCATGACTGGAGGCCCCGCGTTACGAGGGCAATGGACGAGGTGTTGCGGCGATCAATTTCTTCCCAGGCACCGGCGTCTTCGAAGGTCTCGAAATTGATTGCGGCGAAATAAGAAGGAAAGCGCGCCAGAACCGCGGCACGGGCGGCTGTCAGATCGTGGACCTTCACGAGTCCCCGAATAGCCGCATCTGCAAGGGCGACAAGAAATAGGCCATGGGCATCGTTCTGACGGTGATTCCACACCTGTGGGATTCCATCGACGAGCACATCGCCCAGGTCGGGGGCGCGTCCGTCAAACCTGACATGGGGTACTTTCATCTTGTCGGAGGCGCGCTGAGGATGACCGATGATCTCGTCGAATCTCAGGCGCTGGGCATCCGTTGCGTAGTAATCCCAGAGGGCAAGAATCAGCGTGCGGGCGTCGTGTGCCCGTTCCCGTATTTCCGCCAGTGCGTGATACACCCAGGCCGAATCCCGTACCCAAACCGCGTCGTAGTGGGTCACGTCTTGAGTGCCGCCGCCGACCCGGTCGGCGGCCTGCGCATATCCCGTGGAAGTGAGGGTGATGTGCATGATCGGGGCAAAACGGGTGCCGATATGCCTCACGGTTGCAGTCGTAAATGGGCGTGCGATTAATTCTGCAACCTCAGGGTTGAAGACCACCACGAATTCGCCTTCCGGGGCGCGCACACGTGTGCAGGTCCTGTGGTGTGCCACGAATTGTGTGATTTTGTCCCGGCGTGTCATGATTCCCTGCGCTCCCGCCTGCCTTGAGTGTAGCACGGTGACAATCGTGTGCAATGATCTTTTTCGTGTTTATCTGGCACGCATTTCTCTCCGCTATGATTTTCAAACGATACTTATCGCTTTTGCAAGGGCATCGTTTCTGGTAATCTGTATAGTCTGCAAAGGGGTGGTATCGTGCCGGATATCATCCATACGTGCGTGGAGGAAGAAGAGAGCCATGAATGTCACAGACGATCGTGTATATCATCTCGGTCTGGTACGCCACGACCTTGAGGGGGCGACAATCGCCCTTCTGCCGGGCGACCCTTTCAGGGTACCGGCAATCACGGATGTGATAACGAGGGTGTTCGGCGGCACGGCCCGGGAAGTCGCCTGGCACAGGGAATTCAGAACATGTGTGAATGTCATCGGCCCGGCCGGGATCGTGGTAACGTCAACCGGTATCGGTGGCCCGTCCGCGTCGATCGTCCTGGAGGAACTGGCCATGCTGGGAGTGACGACGTTTATCAGAGTTGGGACGTCTGGAGCAATTCAGGAATTCGTGAAAATCGGCGATGTTGTCATTACAACGGGCGCCCTGCGGCTTGAGGGGGCGTCCACGCACTATGCGCCGCGCGAATATCCGGCAGTCGCCCATTTCGATATCGTGCAGGCCCTCAAAAGAGGCGCCGAAGAGGCACAGATTCCGTACCATACAGGGGTGACCGCGTCATCGGATACCTTCTATCCCGGGCAGGAACGCTATGAGTCCTTCACGGGATATGTCCCCCCACAATTTCGGGGGGCGCTCAAGGAATGGCAGCACCTGCATGTGTTAAATTGCGAGATGGAATCGTCGGTAGTGTTGACATTGACATCGGCCATGGGGCTCCGCGGCGGGTGTGTGTCGGGGATTCTCTGCAATCGGCTTGCCGGTGAGACGATTGACAGTCACGCCCTCAAGACAGGAGAAAGGAATGCCGTGACCGTGGCGGTGGCCGCATTGAAATTTCTCGTCGGGGACTAGCGGCGGGTTCCCGGATTACATAAGATGCAGATCCTGTGGAACGTTGTTCGCCTTGGCCACGTGAGGTGTGGCCTCGGTTGCAGGATTTTCCAGTTTTTCTTTCAATACAATGGCAATTCCTTCTGCGGCAGTGTTCGGATTTTGTCCGACTTTGTAGTTGATGGTGACAATCATCAGCGTCTTGCGATTCTTCACACCGATGATTTTCATGGACGCACTCTGCACGACCGTATTCATCCTTCCGACACCCAGCACTCCATAAGATTTATGCTGCGCGGCAGTGACGTTGCCGGTTACGATTGCCTGCACGCCGAGTGCTTTACCGATCGCCGCGATGCGGGGGGAGGTGTAACCTGCCCCCGCAAGTTTGGCGACAATTGATCGTTTCACTTTACTGCCGTCGCGAACCTGAAATCCCCGTTTGGATAACTGGACACACAGATTATCACCGACAACCGCGCCAAGATCACCAATGCGCCCGTACGGCTCTTCCTGATTTTCCCGGCCCAGGAACACGGCAACGCGCTTGATTTGCCGCAGCTCCCGTTGACTGACATCCGATACAACCGCCGCATTGATATCCGCCTGTTCGATTGATTGATAGGCCGTCGCGCCGAGCTGGAGCGCGGTGAGTGGTACCGACACTACCGTCAGCATCTGTACACAACCCATAAGGAAAAACACAGCCGCAAGAGACAAGGCCGCAAGGTAAACCGTTCTTATTATACGTGTCATGAGTTTATCCTATTCAGTATCCTCAATAGCACAACACCTGATATTGTACGTTAACATGCCGTAATGCCTAGTGTTATATAAATAAACGGACACGCCGTTTGTGCCATCTGAACATGCTGCACTGCCAGGAACCACTTCTTTGCAAGAAATATACGCAAAAATCGACTTGCAGAGGTATGGTGTACTTCATGCGTAAAGTGTGAAAGTTTTCACCCCTATGTGTCGGATGTTGCTCCATGCCCTTGATTTGCAGCGCCAATTTTTCTATGATGAAGGAAGGGACGGCATGACCTGAATTCCGTCATCCAAATACGCATATGTGAGGATGGTCATGGATTTCGAACCGGCAGACGTGGAATGTTACAGCGGCTACAAGGTCAACGAACGCCCCGTGGCATTCATCCATGCGGGCCGGCGGCGGGCCGTGATCGCAATTGTCGATCGCTGGTATGAGGGAGGACGCGAGTCGGGACGTCCCGTTATGGATTACTTTAAAGTTACTACGGATACCGGGAAGGAATTTATTCTCAGGTATAATAGTCTTTTCGATGCGTGGGCCGTTAAGCCGGCGGCGGGCCATCACACGCGATAACCGGCAATGCCGGAAAACGGACCGGTACCGAGGGCGCGGTGAGGTGCACCTCCGGTGGACATCGGACAGGGTCCAGCCGGCTCGCATGTGCCGGTGGTGCCACGAGGATTACGATCATGAAGCGCAGATTCAGACCGGCAATGATGCACTCTGCCTTATCGTCCGGAAGGGGCGACACCGGCGAGCGGTCGTTGGACGGCACAGTGGATCTGCAGGGCCACAGGGGTGCCCGCGGCAGGCGGCCCGAGAATACCATTCCCGCCTTCATTTATTGTCTTGAACATCACATGACCACCATCGAACTCGATACGAATGTAACAAAGGACATGCAGCTCATCGTCAACCATGACACGAGTGTGAACAGTACACTCTGTATCGATGCACAGGCGGTGCCGGCACGCTCTGTCCCCATACGCGATCTCACCGTTGCCCAGTTGCGCCGGCTTGACTGCGGTGCCGTCAGGAATGTCGAATTTCCCGAACAGATACCCGTCGAGAACACCCATCTCATCACGTTGCCCGAATTTTTTGAATTTGTCAGGCACTACGAACAGACGCATGCTGTGCCGCACGCGGTGCGCTTCAATATTGAGACCAAATTTCCCGAAGACTACTCATCGCAGGATGTTGTTGTCGCGAGCGCACTTGTTGTCGCGGCCATAGACGATGCAGGTATGACGGCGCGGTCTACAATCCAGTCGTTTGTACTGGATGTGCTGCTGCAGGTGAAAAAGCTGCATCGCACCATCAAGACCTCGGCGCTCTTCGAACCGAAGGTCCTGCAGCGATTCCTGCTGCAGCGTGGGCTGAATGCCGGACGGTACGTGCCGATTGCCAGGGCCCTAGCCATGGATGCGGACACTGTCTCACCCCACGTGACCTATGTGAATGCCGAATTTGTCCGCCGATGTCACAGGGCGCACGTAAGGGTGCTGCCGTGGGTCGTCAATGAGGAAGCCGCGATGATACGGTTATTCGACATGGGTGTGGATGGTATCATTTCAGATTATCCCGACAGGCTGTATCGAGCGTATATGTATTGGGTTGCGTACAGCGGTGTCAGAAATTCGCGGTAAACGTCACATTCAACTTGACGCCTCATTGTTCATAATGTTATGAAATTACTTATATTATACAATATTAACCTTGGGGCTATCTGTTGTCATTCACACGTGAGTTAACGCGCAGAATCCGGCGGGTATCAAAAATTACCGCCCAAACGTTTCGGACCGCATCACCCGGCACTGGTCCGCTTTTTCGGATCTTAGAGACTATATGACCGTCAACGACCGAACATGTGATGATT
>Ga0272441_10011826_pt1 | contig 12877 bp, 7 predicted proteins | sample SSMProp6N_FD_193582 | JGI IMG/M metagenome (GOLD analysis project Ga0272441, IMG submission 193582) | Marine sediment archaeal communities from Little Sippewissett salt marsh, Falmouth, MA, United States - SSM-Prop-6N | ecosystem: Environmental > Aquatic > Marine > Wetlands > Sediment ...
ACGTGGATCAAGCCCATGGCTGACGTGTACGAGCGCGACCTGCCGGCGTTTTCCCCGGACGCCGTGGCGTTCCGCGCGATCGAAGCGATCGTCCGCGCCCAGGCCGACGCCCTCGGACGGCGGGGCCTGCTGTCGGCGCCGCCGCTGCTGGACGGGCTGACCACGCTGAGCATGCTGCGGGAATCCGAGCCGCTGCTGATGGACATGATCGACCGCCCCGACGACGTGAAGCGCGTCGCCGCGGCCCTCGACGAGGTCGCCCTGGCCGCCCACGCGGCAGTCTTCGACCTGCTGACCGAACTGGGCCATCCCCAGACCGTCACCTGGGCCGACATCTACGCCCCCGGCAAGGCCGAGATGGTCCAGTGCGACGTCGCCATCATGCTCTCGCCGGCGATGTTCGACGAATTCGTCATGCCGTACCTTCGGCGGGTGACGGCGTACTTCGATTATTCCTGCTATCACCTCGACGGCACGCCGCAGACGCGGTTCCTGGATCAACTCTGCTCGCTGGACCGCCTGCACGCGATCCAGTGGAATCCCGAGCCGCCGGCGAAGCCGCCGATGGCGTGGCTGGACTTTTTCAAGGCGGTCCGCGGGCGCGGGCGGTCGCTGTGGATCGCCTGCGACGCCGAGACGGCCTTGGGGCTGACCCAGGCCCTCGGCCCGGACGGGCTGATGCTGTCGATCAAGGACCTCAAAGGCCGCGATCAGGCCGAGGACCTCATCCGCCGCATCGAGGCCGCCTGCTAGAGACGCCACGCACGCGTCTTCCGGAGGCGCTGGAGACTTTCGGCATGAAGGACTTGACGTCGCACGAACGCTTCAAGCGGATGTTCGAGCACCGCCAGGCCGACCGGGTGCCGGTCATCGACAGCCCCTGGGCGGCGACCATCGAGCGCTGGCGCCGGGAGGGGCTGCCCGCCGACGCCGACTGGGTGGACTTCTTCGGCTGCGACCGCGTGGCCGGGCTGCACCTGGATAACAGCCCGCGGTATCCGGTCCGCACGCTCGAGCAGACCGACCGCTACAAGATCTGGACGACCGCCTGGGGGGCGACGCTGAAGGAGTGGACGCACGCCGGCGGGACGCCGGAGTTCCTGGACTTCACGATCACGGACCGCGACGCCTGGGCCGAGGCGAAGCAGCGGATGACGCCGGCGCGCGACCGGATCGACTGGACGCGTCTGGCGGCCGACTACCGCCGGTGGCGCGACCAGGGATGCTGGATCGAGGCGGGCCTGTGGTTCGGCTTCGACGTGACGCACTCGTGGACCGTCGGCACCGAGCGCCTCCTGATGGCGCTGATCGACGATCCCGACTGGTGCGTGGACATGTTCAACACCGAACTGGACCTGGGCATCGCGCTGCTGGAGATGGTCTGGGAGGCCGGCTACCACTTCGACGCGATCCGGTGGCCCGACGACCTGGGCTACAAGCACAACCAGTTCATGTCGGTGCCGATGTACCGCGACCTCCTGAAGCCCGTGCACAAGCGGGCGTGCGACTGGGCCCACGCCCGCGGCGTATTCACCGCACTGCACTCCTGCGGGGACGTCAACCCCTTCGTCCCGGAGTTCGTCGAGATCGGTATCGACTGCCTCAACCCGCTGGAGGTCAAGGCGGGGATGGACCCGGTGGCGCTGAAGGGGCGGTTCGGCGACGACTTGGTGTTCCATGGGGGGATCAACGCCGTCCTCTGGGACGACCTCGACGCCATCGAGGCCGAGATGCGACGCGTCGTGCCGGCGATGAAGAGCGGCGGTGGATACATCTTCGCGTCCGACCACTCCGTCCCCACCAGCGTCAGTTGCGGGACGTTCCACCAAGTCGTGAACCTGGCCAAGGAACTTGGGTCGTATTGACGCTCGGCGCCGCTGACGTGGGGGTGTGCGGCGGGGTGGCCTTGGGTGTTCTGCAAGCCCTGGGCTTGGAGCCGGGGGCAGGGGACCCGGGGGGTGGGGGATATTGCGCAGTCGTTCCCAGCCCTGCGGGGGTCATGTACCCAACAGAACGGCCCCTATCGCCCCGCATAACCCTATGGACGAATTTGCTCACATTGCATAAGGCCTTGTTGAAGCAAGGGCGTAGCGTACTCTGTCTCTCTGAAAGACGGGCCTGTTGTGTGTCTCGGCACAGGGTGTGCGAAGGGTTCCTATGTCGTTGCAGGGCTCCGTCGAGTGGATGCTTCGATTGACGAGCCGGCTTCGGGCTGGGCTCAGGAAGCCAAGGAGCGAAGGAGCGTGGGATGTTTGGACAAGAAGACAAGACGCTTCGCACGGAAGCCATGAGGCTGGGCCAGACGGCGATCATCGCGGTCCGAGGCCCGGCCGGGCTGCTGGAGGCCGAGGACGTGGGGGCTTGGCTGGACCAGATGGCTGGCGATGGGGTGGCGAGCGTCATTCTGGACTTGTCCGACTTGGACCGCACGTGGGCGATCGCGGTGGCGGTCTTGGTGGCGGCGCATCGAAAGAGCGATCCAGGCGGCTTGGACGTCAGCGTCGTGGTCCGCCAGCCGGGGGTGTTTGACACGCTGATCCGGAATGGCCTGAGGAACTTCGTGGGTGTGTACGAATCGGTGGATATCGCCGGCCGGGCCGAAGCGGCGGGCACCCACGCGCCGCGGCTGGAGCGGCAGGAAGCCCTCCAGGCCGAGAGCCGCCAGGCCCGCGCCGGCGCCACCGACGGACAGCACGGCGCCTTGTGCAGGCGCGGCCGAGGTGCATGGCGGTCGCGCGGATTCGAGGATGCCCCGGCTCCGAGACGCCGGAAGGCGGACCTCTAGAGAACTTGTGTTAACCCGGTCATGCGACCGGTCAGAGCGCGCAGTTGTAGAGGTGTGAGCCGCTTTTCCCCGAGCGGCCCACGCACGGGCAGGCTTGGCTCGCCCCCGCCAGGCCTGTTTTTTTTTGCGCCACCCCGAGGCGGGCGCCGGCGAACACTGATCGGGCGGGGTGGGCACTATTCTGCGACCGGTCCGGCCGGTTTGGGGTCCCACAGCCCAGGCGCCGCAGACGCGACGGGCGACACATGAACCGAGGGGTATTCGCTTCGATGTGCAGGGGTTTGGGGCCGAGGGAGTTGCGGCCGTCGGCCAGCGCGGGCGGGCCGTCGCGCCGGCCCGCTGGCACGCGGTGTGCGTATCATTACCAGTGTCGAGACGTTGCGGACAGCGGCCAGGATCCTGCGGCCGGGTGTGTTCGCCCTCGCCTTGAGACCGTAAGAGTACCTCGTCGGCAGGTATCGGGTCCGAGGGTTCCTCGCGTGAGGCCACGGGGGGAAGCATCGGCCGGTAGACGGCAGGCGTTTCAGCCGGAAGCCGACGCCGAAGGCGACAGAATGCACGCCGGGAGGGACGTGCCTGAAGGGGAGGCGAACATGTTCGTCTCCCCTTTGGTATGCGCCGCCCGAGCCGGTGGCCGGGCTTATTTCGGGATGGGGATCTGGTACTTCCGGATGCGATATCGGAGGTTGTCGCGACTGATGCCGAGGCTGCGGGCGGTGCGGCTCTGGTTGCCGTCGCACCTCCGTAAGGCTTGGAGGATCAGGTCGCGTTCGGCCAGGGCCAGGGCGTTGAGCCCGGCGGGCGCCTCGGCGGGCGCGTCGGTGACGGGTGTCGCCTGCGCGGCGGGGCTGGCCGGCCCCAACGTCAGGTGGGGCACGTCGATCACGCCGGAGTCCGCCAGCAGGCACGCTCGCTCCAGGATGTTCTGAAGTTCCCGAATGTTTCCCGGATAGGGGTAGCGTCTGAGAATGTCCAGGGCTCCGGGGGTGATGCTTGGCCGATCGATGGTCATCTCGGCCGAGAGGACCTTCAGGAAGTGCTCGACCAGTATCGAGATGTCCCCGGTCCGCTCGCGGAGCGGGGGGATGGTGATGGGGAACACGTTCAGCCGGTAGTACAGGTCGTCGCGGAAGCGCCCGGCGGTCTTCTGGGCCTCCAGGTCGCGGTTGGTCGAGGCGATCACGCGGACGTCGCAGCCGATGGTCCGCGAGCCTCCAACGCGGACGAACTCCCGCTCCTGGAGGACCCGGAGGAGTTTGACCTGGATGGCCGGATCGATCTCACCAATCTCGTCAAGGAAGATAGTGCCCCCGTCGGCCAGTTCGAACCGTCCGAGGCGCCGCCCGGTGGCGCCGGTGAACGCGCCGGCCTCGTGCCCGAACAGTTCGCTCTCCAGCAGCGTCTCCGGCAGGGCGGCACAGTTGACCGCGATGAACGCCCGCTCGGCCCGGCGGGAGTTGTCGTGGATCATCTGGGCCGCCAGTTCCTTGCCCACGCCCGACTCGCCGAGCAACAGAACCGACGCGTTGGAGGGCGCGACCCGCCGGATCAGGTCCTGGACGTTCTGCATGGCCGGCGAATCGCCGATCATTCTCGCGCGGCGCCGGAGGGTCTCCTTGAGCCCGCGGTTTTCGCGCGCGACGCGGTCGAGGTTCTTGGCGTTGCTGGCGGCGATGGCGGCGAGGTTGGCGAAGATCTGCGCCAATTGCTGGTCCCGCTCGTTGAAGCGCTCGGCCGAAACCGGGTTGATCACCTCCACGACGCCGAGGACCTCGTCCTTGTGAACCATCGGCGCGGCGATCAGGCTGCGCGTCTGGAAGTCCATCAAGTCGTCGATCTCGCGGTAGTGAGCCTTTTCGGACGCCACGTCGTGGTAGATCTGCGATTCGCCCGCGGCCATCGCCTTGCCGCTCAAGCCCACGCCGAGGTCGTATTCCATCCCGATCAGTTGGTCGGACCGGTCCCCGACGGCGGCGACGAAAACCTGCTTGCCGCGGGTGTTGTCCAGGACGATGACGCTGGAGGCCTCGGCCCGCATGACGGCGGCCGCCGCCCGCGCGATCGCCCCGAGCGTCTCGTCCAGGGCCCGGGCGGAGTTGATGGCCGCGGAGGCATCCAGCAGCGACGAGAGCGTCTCCGCCGGTAAGTCCCTTGTCGATACCATTTTCGTCCCGTCTGTTGACACGCCGACGAACGCGAGGCCTGCCTGAACTTGCCATCCCCGTGCCGGGACTGCAAGGGGAATTTGACCCAGCCCGGCACCGGGCAGGCGCCTTCGGGATGGACTCTTACGCGCGAGCCACGCCCCGTGCGGGGCGCAAGGCGGCGGGCGAGGCCGATGGTCCCGCCCGCGGTATGCTGCGGTCCGTGATGTTCACGCGGCGCTCAGCGCCGCCGTCGGCGCGTTAGCGCGGCTGGGGCCGGCAGGGCCAGCAGGGCCATCGTTGCGGGTTCGGGAACGGGCGGCGTCCAGACGCTGTCGGACCAGTGGAACGCCATCGCCGACAGGTCGGCCAGGTCCACGTCCCCGTCGTCGTCGAAGTCTCCGTCCAGCCAGCCGGCGCCGGTGGCTTCCCAGTTAAAGGCCAGGACCGACAGGTCCGCAAGGTCCACCACGCCGGAGAGGTTCGCGTCGCCGGGGATCAGTTGGTCGATGATCCGCAGCGTGGCGGTGTCCCAGTCCACGATCGTGCCGTACTCGTCGGTCGTCGCCATGCGGACCTCGATGGTGTACAGCCCCGGCGCGGCCAGCCCCAGGGCGCCGATCAGGTCTGAGTAACTGAGCGCCACGGTCGCCCCGCCGGCGTCGTCAAAGACGCGGTCGCCGTCGAGGTCCCACGTGTATGACGCCGTTCGGGTCGTGCCATAGGAGGGCTGTCCGAGATAGGAGCCCGAGGCGTCCAGCGTGATCCCAAAGCCCGGGGCCGCGCGGTATTCGGGCTGCCCGGCGTCGGCGTCGGGCTCGTATTGCTGGGCATACGACCAGGCCCAGGCGAAGCGGCTGGTGTAGGCCGCCCAGGCCGCCTCCATCGCCGGCGCGTGCGCGCCGTAATCGCGGGCGGCGGGGTTTTGCGGCAGATACTCGGCGTTCAGTTGCGGGTCGCCCACCACCCCGCCGGTCTCCGGGGCCGGAAGCGTCGGCGCCTTCGACCAGAAGTTCTCGGCAAAGGTGAAACTCGCCGGGTCGGTGTTCGGCCCCGGCCAGGCCACCGTCGCCCCGACGTACTGAACCAGGTTATTCGAGAACGTGTTCTCGCCCGTCGGCGGCGTCGGGGTGCCTTCGTTGAGGATGCGGATCACCGCCCCGCCGGCGTTGAGGTTCTGAACCGTGTTGTAGCGGAATTCGTCGTAGCGGGCTGTGGTGTACACGACCGACTGCGGGCTCGGGCCGACCAGGACATTGCCCATGGCGATCTGGTCGTAGTTGTACAGCCCGTTGCCGCCGAACTGGAAGTTGCGCTCGCCCACGTTGTTGAAATAGTTCTTGTAGAAGCCCATGTTGTGCGAGCCGTTCTTGGCATGGATGGCGCAGTTGCCGCCGGTCGCCTCCGACCGCATCACCAGCCCGCCGGTGGTGCCCATGAAGTCGAACCCGCAGTCCCCGTTGACCTCGGCCTTGCAGTTGTAGAACAGCGTGTCGGTCGTATAGTCCGACTTCCAGTTGTCGGTGTTGCCGGACGTCGACGGCATGGTGACGGTGCAGTTCTTCATGATGATGTGGTTGCTGGCCGGGCCGCCGGCGGACTGGAGGTGGATTCCCTCCTCGGTCGCCCCGCGGACGATCAGCCCGTCGAACAGGACGTACGAGCAACTGGCGATCTGAAGCCCCTCGCTGCTGGCCCCGCCCAGGTCGAAGACCGGGCGGTTCATCGGGTCCTGGGCGATGACCTGGATCAGGTTGCCGGGCGACCCGCTCTTGTTGGACAGCCAGTAATGGCCGTAGGTCCCCGGGGCCAGGATGACGCGGTCGCCCGGGGCGGCGGCGGCGAACTGGCTGTAGAAGTTGCCGGGGTTGGCGTAACGGTCCACGCCCGACGCCGTCGCGCCGCAGACCAAGACAACAGTGATCACGCGGGTGGTACAGGTGATGAATCGACTCACGGCGGCGTCCTCACTTCTTGGCCGGCGAGCGCAAAACCCAACCGGCGCTGATCGAGCCCTGTAGAAGGCCTCCTACATATTACCTAAGCCACCAGTTTGATTGTACCACAGTTGCCCTTGGTCGAGAGGCGGCTTTTTCGGTCGCCGGGGCCTCGGACGGCGGTGGTTCGGGCGTGGTTCAGACGCGCCGAGCCGCCCGACCGGTCAGGCCCGCTTCGGACACGCGCGTGACCGTGATCGGGACGACCTGCCCGGCCAGGTCGGCGGCGGCGGGGAAGACGATCTCGACGTAGCGGTCGGTCAGGGCGCGGGCGTGGGCGGGGGGTGTGGCGGCGTTGGGCTTCTCGGCCAGGGCCTCGACGATCCGCCCGACGAAGCGTTGCCGGAAGGCCTGAGCCAATTCGCGTTCGGCGACAGCGAGGCGTCGGCAGCGGTCTTTGACGACGGCCCGCGGCGGCGCGTCGCGTCGCCACGCCCACGCTGCCGTCCCCTCGCGCGGCGAGAACGGGAAGATGTGGATCTTGCTGAACTGCGCCGCGCGGGCGACGGCGAGGGTCTCGGCGAAGTCGGCCTCGGTCTCGTGCGGGAAGCCGACGATGACGTCGGTGGTCACGGCGAAGTCATCGGCCGTGGCCCGGAGTCGCGCGATCGTGTCGAGGAACTCGCCCGGGGTGTAATGGCGATTCATTCGCCGCAGGACCGCGCGGCTGCCGGACTGGAGCGACAGGTGCGCGTGCGGCGCGACGGCGGGACATTCGCCGAATGCCGCCAGAAGGTCTTCGTCCATGTCGGCCACGTGCAGGCTGCTCAGGCGGACCCGCCACAGACCGGGGACGACGGCGACACGGCGGACGAGGTCGCCCAGCGACGCTGCGCGTCCCGGCCCGCTGCCGTCGCGCCCGTAGGCGCCGAGGTGCGCCCCGCAGAGAACCACCTCTCGGTGTCCGGCGGCGACGAGGGTCTCGACCTCGGCGACGACCTCGTCAGGCCGGCGCCACCAGAGGTGCCGGCGAACGTGCGGGACGATGCAGTAGGCGCAGAAGGCGTCGCAACCGTCCTGGACCTTCACAAAGGCGCGCTGGTGGGCGGCGAAGCGCCCGAGGGGCCCCAGCCCGGCCGTGCCGATTTCGTGCGAACGGCACTTGACCTCGGCGGCGCCGGATGCTTCAATAGAATCAGAGGTCGTGGGTGTGCCGGGCGTGTTCGGGCATTGGCCTGGACTGGCCCTCATCGATCCTTCATTCCTGCAAGGCCCGGCGTCCTCGGCCGAGAGACCTTGAGCCGCGGCGCGGTTGGCCGCGGGCCTACCCAACGAGGATGAGGCGTCCCCCGGACGCCCCGGATGTTCGCGTGACGCAGTGGCGCGGGCCAGGCAAGCGGCGACGTCGTCGTCGTGCCCGACGACGTGGACCTCCCCGCCGGCGCCGGCCTCGATGGCCAGACGCCGAAGCGCGTCGGGCGACCGCGTGGCGTAGCAGCCGAAAATGAATAGGTCAGCGCCCGGATGGTTCCGGACGGCGCGCCGGATGGCGCGACGGCTCTTGGCGGCGGCGGCGCTCGTCACGCAGCAGGTGTTCACGCAGACCAGGTCGCCCCGGCCTAGCGCTTCGCGCGGCGCGGGCATCAGGCCGAGGCGCTCCAGCAGGGCGCCGGCGGCCTGGGATTCGTACTGATTGACCTTGCATCCGATGGTTGTGATGAAACACCGAGCCACGAGCGACCTCCGTCGGGCGCAGACGCCGGACATTAGGCTTGACGGGCGCGACGCCTCGGTTACAAGGAAACATTATAGACGCGTGTCCGGGATTGCCCAAGCCGTCGCAGCGGGCATTCCCCGTCCGATCAATCCGGGCCCCGCGCCGCCACGCACGGCGGCGCGACAAGAAGGATAGGGCAATGGCATCAGCCAAGACCGTCTGGGGCATCGACATCGGTCAGTGTGCTCTGAAGGCGCTGAAACTCCGCGCCGTGGACGAGCAACTGTACCTCGAGGCCTTCGATGTGGTCGAGCATCCGAAGATCCTCTCGCAGCCGGATGCCGACCGCGACCAACTCATGCGGAATGCCCTCGAGCAGTTCCTGGCGAGGAACAACGTCGCCGGCAGCCGCGTCGTCGTCGCCGCGCCGGGCCAGTCCGGCTTCACCCGCTTCGTCAAACTCCCGCCCGTCGAGCCCAAGCAAATCCCCGAGATCGTCCGGTTCGAGGCCGAGCAGCAGATTCCCTTCGCCATCGACGAGGTGATCTGGCGATGGCAGGCGTTCAAGGACGCCGACAGCCCGGACACCGAGGTGGGCCTGTTCGCCATGAAGCGGACGGACGTGTTCGAAGTCCTCGACCGGTTCGGCGAGGTGAGCATCTCCGCCGACGTGGTCCAGATGACGCCGCTGGCGCTATACAACTTCATGGCGTTCGACAACCAGTGCGCCCCCGACGGCGCGACGCTGCTGGCGGACGTCGGGGCGGACAAGACCGATCTGGTCGTCTCCGATGGCGCGCGGATCTGGACGCGGACGCTGCAACTGGGCGGCAACAACTTCACCCAGGCGCTGGTCAAGGCGTTCAAACTGTCGTTCACCAAGGCGGAAAAACTCAAGCGCACCGCGGTGACCAGCCCGCACGCTCGGCACATCTTCCAGGTGATGAGGCCGGTATTCGCCGAACTGGTCCAGGAAGTGCAGCGGTCGATCGGCTACTACACGTCGCTGCACCGCGAGAGCCGGTTCAAGCGGGTGATCGGGCTGGGCAACGGGTTCCGCCTGCCGGGACTCCAGAAATTCCTGGAGCAGAACCTGGGCATCCCGGTCGTGCGGGTGGATGCGTACAACCAACTGGCCCCGTCGGCGGCGGTGAACGCCCCGGCGTTCACGGAGAACGTGCTGTCGTTCGCGGTGGCGTACGGGCTGGCGTTGCAGGGGCTGGACCTGACGCGGATTCAGACGAGCCTGCTGCCGGAGGAAATCGCCCGCCAACGGCGTTGGGCGCGGAAGCGTCCGTGGTTCGCGGCGTCGGCGGCGATGGTCCTGGTGGCGCTGGGCGGGATCACGTGGCGTGCCTACGCGGACCGGCGCGTTCTGGACCCGGCCGGCAACGAAACCCTGGAGAAGGTGGGCGACCACATCGCCGAATGCCAGGCCCTTCGGGCCGAGCGAAACCGCCACCAAGGCTTGGACAAGGCGGAGGAAGACAGAATACTGAAGCGCCGCCAGGTTCTGGCCTACCGGAACTTCTGGCCGGAGGCCCACTACATCATCAGCCGGGCCGTTAGACAGGTCGCCGCGGACCAGCCCCTGGCCAACGAGGCCGGCCTGAAGCGCCTGCTCGCGAAGCCGCGGCACCTTCGGCTGATGATGGAGGTCAGCGCGCTGAACACGCAGTACCACGAGAACGCCGCCGGCATGACGGACCAGGAACTGGACGGGATCTGTTCCCGCCTGGGCATGGCGAGTCAGGCCGGCCCGACCGGCTACCGCCCGCCGACGGGGATGGGGCCTCCGATGGGCGTCCCGGGCTTTGGATCGGGGATGGGTGGCGCGGGCGCCGGCGCGGCGGGCACCGACGCCTCGGGCGCCGGAGCGCCCGAGGCCGCCACGATCGGGGAAGGGCGCGGCTTTGTCTTCGTGATGCTGGGCAGCACCACGCAGCGCGGGTATGAAGCCAACCGGTTCCTCACGTCCGTCAAGAAGGCCGTCGAGGACATCTCGAAGAACAACCCGACCCTTCAGTTCATTCGGGGCCAGACTGGCATCGTCTCGGACCCCGGGGCGCTGGCGGGGGGCGGGTACGCCACGCCGACGGTGGGAGGGACGACCCAGGTGACGCTGGACCCGTTGACGGGCGAGGACGTCAGCGGTGACACGAAATTCTTCGTGCGGTGGGTGGTTGTCGTCAAGGGCGACGGCTTGCCGGCCTTGGCCACCAAGACCCCCGCGGCTCCGGAAGGAGGTGCCCCGTGAGACTGCTGAAGGAGAACGCCTTCATCGTGTCGTTGATCGTCGCGGTCGTGGTCGTCGGCGGGATCCTGGTGGTGATGCAGCGCTCGGCGAGCGCCGACGCCGATTCCGGCGCCAAAGTGCGAATCGACAGGAGCGAGGACATGAATCGCCTCGCCGCCGCGCCGGTGAACCGCCTGACGGTTGACGCGGCGATCGCGCGCGAAGACGCGATGCGAGACGAAGCCGCCAAGGTCGCGGCGGACTTCCTCCGGAGCAATCGGAAAGACTACAAGATCATCGCCTTCGCGCTGCCCAACAAGACGGTGCCCGCGTTCCCGATCGACAAGGAGGTCTACACCCGCGAGGACCTGCGTCTGCTGTTTCCTCGGGAGTACGACAAGCGTGTCAAGGCGTTGCTGGCGTCGTTGAAGCCGGCACGTCCACCGACGGCCGAGGAGATCCAGGCCGAGCAGGAGCGCGTCGCGGCGGCGCTGGCCGCGACCCCCGCGACGGGCGCCCCGACGGGCGTTGCGCCCAGCCCCACACCGAGGCCCGTTCCGACGGGAACGACATTCCTGCCGTCCGGATCTTACGGGCTGCGCGGCGGCACCCGGCGCCCTCCACCGACGGGCGGTCCTCGGACCGGCCTCCAGGCCGCCACCCAGCCGGCCAAGACGCCCGAGCAGCGTGCCGTCGACAAACTCATCCGAACCTGCGCCCACCGCGGCCTGGTTTATGCCGACGAGCAGTCCATGGACCCGATCATGATCCCGGGGTCCAGCATGCGCTACAGCGATAGCCAACTGTGGATGGCGCAGGTCAGCCTGTGGGTGCAGAAGGACGTGGTCGCGGCGATCGTCGCCGCCAACGAGGAGGTCCGTCGCCGCGCCGCCGTGGGGCAAAAGGGCGTGCCGGCGTCGGCCGTCAGGCACCTCAAGGCCATCAAGGTCATCGGCTACGTGGTCCAGGATGCGGGCGGGCCTGGCCTCGGCGCTGAAGGCGGCGGCACGCAGGGCGTGGGCGGCATGTACGGCATGGGCGGCACGACGGGGGGGATCACGGGCGTGGGCGGAGCGTCCAATCGCCTGGTCTATGTCGGTCAGGCGCCCAGCCTCCAGCAAGTCAGCCCGGAACGCCTGTCCCGACGCGTGTGCGACACCAGCTACGACGTCGTGCAGTACGAGTTCACCGTCGTGATCCCCTTCCGGTATCTCCCGAAACTGTACCGGAAACTCCTGGAGCGCCAGTATCACACGATCCTGAAGGTGCAGGTCGGGGAATCCACGACGACCCAGCAGCCTGGGATGAACACGGCGGGCGTCGGACAGGCCGCGACGGCGCAGGAGTACTACTATTATGGCACCGACCCGGTTGTGCAGGTGACGCTGACCGGCGAACTGCTGCTGGCCGCCGAGTGGACGCGAGGGCGTTGGGACGAGAAGACCGACGCCTGGGACAAGGCCTATCCGGCGTTGATGCCGGACGCGTTCCTGGCGGCGATCCAGCGGTACGACGCCTCGGCGCTGCGCCCGGAGGACGCCAAGCGGGCCTCGGCCGTCATGCTGGCCGGCCCGGGCTACGGGACGTTTCCGTAGAGGCGATCGGCAGCGATGGCGCCTCGCCGCGGCGGGGCGCGGAAGGAAGGAGTGTTGCACATGGCCAAGACAAGCGAGAGCGGATTCGTCGAAAACCACATCGAGAAGATCGTCTTGGGCGTCACGGCCCTGCTCATGATCGGCGCCTTGCTGCACTGGGTCGCCTCCAGTCCGCGGACCATCGAGTTGCAGGTCGGGCGCCTGCCGATCCCCCAGAAGGCCTATCCGCCCGACCAGGTCGACCAGGGCCTCGAGGAAATGTCCGAACTGCTGAAGACGCGGATCAAGGACCAGGACGTCTCCGTCGAGCCCGTGCCTCCGTACTTGGCCCGCCTGCGGAGACTCCGCGCCAGCCCGCTGGACCCGCGCATCGATCTGTACGTGGACCTGGGTTCCGCGAGCAAGTCCCCGACCGAGGACGCCGGCGATGTCGGCGGGCCCAAACTCAAACTCGCCCACCTGA
>Ga0272441_10011827_pt1 | contig 12876 bp, 8 predicted proteins | sample SSMProp6N_FD_193582 | JGI IMG/M metagenome (GOLD analysis project Ga0272441, IMG submission 193582) | Marine sediment archaeal communities from Little Sippewissett salt marsh, Falmouth, MA, United States - SSM-Prop-6N | ecosystem: Environmental > Aquatic > Marine > Wetlands > Sediment ...
ACCGCATATTTTCCCGATCCTTCAGTATCCATGTATCGATGGCAATGAATGGGACAATTACGACAGGCAATTTTAGCACATTTCGCCAAATCAACATTCAAGGCTTCCGAATAGTAAGGATAACTTAATTTTTCGGCTTGTTTTACCCAGACACCACCGGAATCTCCACGCCAGTATTTAATAGGCAGATCACCCAATTCTTCGCCGGGAGTAGTTTCACCGGTAGTACCACCTTTTAAAAATCCTTCAGGGGCATTTTTCAGGATTTTCTGGTTCAGTTCTTTTGCCAATTCCAGGACTCTCTTGGGATCGGCGACTTCCGATTTTTGGGTTCCTTTAACTGCTACAGCCTTTAAGTTCTTGGATCCCATGACAGCTCCTAATCCGCCTCGTCCGGCATAACTGTCTTTATCAACAGCTATGCAGGCAATAGCCACCAGCTTTTCTCCGGCAACCCCGATATCGGCAACGCTGGCTTTGGGTTCATCCAGTTCTTTTCTGATTACATCAACAGTTTCTGCAGTATCCTTTCCCCATGATGAAGCAGCATCTTTGATTTCCACTTTACCGTCATTGATCCATAGATAGACTGGATGTTTTGCTTTTCCCTGAACGATCAAACCATCATAACCGGCCCTTTTTAGCATGGAACCAAAACTGGCACCTGCAATACTATAACAGATGGCATGGGTTAAGGGTGATTTAGCGACCACGATCCATTTACCGCTACCCGGTACGGCACTGGCCTGGAAGGGCCCTACGCCAAAGATGAGACGGTTTTCCGGATCCAGGGCACCTACTTCTTTGCCAACTTCCTTTAACAAAATATCAGCTGCAAATCCTACACCGCCGAGATACTTTTTACAATACGCTTCCGAGAGCTGGTCTTTACTGATTTGACCAGTTGATAAATCGACTCTTAATATTTTTCCCCAATATCCTTTAGACATAATTTTTCCTCCTTGTTTAAATGATTTCATTGAACTGTTTGCAAATATGCAAAATTGCCAATTATCCCCCTTTCTCTTTATTGCATATTTTAGTTTTGCCTCTCCTTTCCAAATACGGGAGGAAGAATCGTTTCCTTTTTTTCCCTATCGGTCAACAGGCCATAGATAAAACTTTAGGCCAATTGACTCGGAGATTTCCCGACACCTATTTGTCGAAATATAATTTGAGAAAATAGTATGACATTCATCATCCTGTTAGTTTTCTTTTAGCTCTCTTGCTGAACGATACATGGCAGTAATGTTTTCAGGGAGGACTTCGGGTTGAATGTTATGAACAGCAGAAAGAACATAGCCTCCATTTTTTTTCATAATTGAAACAACTCTCTTAACTTCTTGAAATACCTCTTTTTCATTACCGAAAGGAAGTATTTTCTGAGTATCAATACCTCCCCAAAAAGTTAGTTTATTACCAAAAGATTTTTTTAATTCTTCCGGATTCATACCTTCAGCGGAAACTTGAAATGGATTCAGTATATCAATACCAATTTCTATTAAATCACTTATAATGGGTGCTATCGCTCCGCAAGAATGATAAAATATTTTTGCACTGGTATGTTTTTTTATTAATTCAATGACTTGAGCCAAAATAGGCTTTATAAGTTTACGAAACATTTGAGGAGAAAATAAAAGAGAACTTTGGGTTCCGAAATCCCCTCCTTGAACAACAACATCTAAATATTCACCACATTCTTTTAATGCGTTTTTTAGAAATTGCATATGAATATTTGCTACTTTTTCTAATAACGCAACTGCAAAATCAGGATTTAGGGCCAGATCCATATAGAACTTATCAAAACCACGAATTTTCCAGCTTCTTTCGTACCAGGTTTCCCAAGCAAATTCTCCAACCAATGCAAATTTATTTTGTTTATAGATTTTTTCAGCATTATTCTTCAAATTATTAAAATATCCAGAATCATGCGGGTCAGGCCATTTTACCTCATTAATATTTTTAATATCGACATCTTGCTTCTGTAAGGGACCACTGATTGCATCAAAATAATATCCACCATTTTTTGGTTTATGGTATTTTACTCCCCATTCATCGATTACTTCCAAATGTTTACCATTTTCCCTAATTTTAAATTTCCATTTATTCGGTTTTCCCGGAAAGATGTGCCTGAAATCAATACCTAAAAAGTTAAGTATTTTCTCATCAGGAATCACTGTTTGTCTAATCCAGTCATGTACTTCTTTTTTCGCTTCAGGAATCCCTATAAACTGAATTAAATTATTATATGCCTTTTGGTGTATAGTGGTAACCCACCCACCAAGGTCAAGTGGAACTCTATCGACTCTACGATGGTTGAGTGCTAGCAACACTCTTTCTTTGGAATTTAACATTTTTCTCCTATTTCTAGAAATAGCCAATTACCTTAAACTTACATGCGCAACCGAATACTCTATTCCCTTCAAGGTTATTTTCTTCACGTCGGCTTCAAATATTTCTCTCTCTTTTTCTTCAACAGCATTTTATATTATAGGAGGTCCCTCATTTTTTTTCTTGCTTCTTAAAGAAATAAATGCCACTGCTGCAATGATAATGAGGCCTTGTATAATGTATTTAAAGTAAAAATGTACATTAAGCATGATTAATCCGTTTTCAATAACGCTTAATAAAAATATGCCTAAAATAGATCCTCCAATATTGACCAATCCAGGTCTAAAAACAGTTGCACCTAAAAAGGCAGATGCAATGACATTCATTTGAAATCCGTCACCTCCGCTAGCCGGACCACTGCATAACTTTGAAGCTAATATAATGGCGGCAAAACCAATTAAAGAACCTTCGAGTAAAAAGGCAATCATCCTGGTTTTCTTACTATCTATACCAACATATTCTGCTGCTTCGCTATTATTTCCTACGGCATACATGCGTCTTCCAAATTTACTATAATTTGCGAGCAAAATAATCATAATAGTGATAATCATAAAAATTATAGAACTAATAGGGATTATTCCTATAGTTCCTCTTCCTATAATAGATAAACTTTTGGGATAATCACCATAATAAGTTGCCCCTCCGGATATCCAATAGATAATTCCCTTACATACTGTCCAGGTGGCAATGGTAGCAACAAAAGCATGCATTCCCAGCTTAACAACCAGGATACCATTGATACCTGCCCATACAATTCCGGCTATAATTGCAAAAAGAAATACAAACCATAAGCTAAATCCTTTATCTAGAAATATCAATATGAAAATATTGATTAAACCGACAGCGCTGGCAAATGAAAGATCGAAATCACCAGTCATCATCACCAATGTTAATCCTAATGCCAAGACTCCTCCAATAGAAGTAGTTAAAAGTATATTAGTAATGTTTGAGGTAGTAAAAAAACTATTTGACAAAACAGAGAAAAATATAACTAATAAAACAAATCCAAATAACAATTCCCTGTTTTTAAATAATACTACTAAGCTATTTTTTTTATTATTGTTCATTTTTTTAAACCAATATCCCTTTCTTGGTAATTTTATTTATAATTATAAAATATTCTTTAAAATATTTTCCTGGGTAATTTTTTCTTTCTCCAATTCAGCAGTTATTCTGCCACGACGCATGGTATAAATTTTATCAGATATACCAACAATTTCATTAATTTCTGATGAAACCATTAATATGCCTTTATTCTTTTTTGTTAAATCTCTTAATAGATTATATATTTCCCTTTTAGCTCCTATATCTATTCCAACAGTAGGGTCAACTAAAATTAATATTTCACACTCTTTAAATAACCATCTTGCTAAAATTATTTTCTGCTGGTTTCCTCCGCTCAATTCTTCTATCAACTGTCCTATGTTTCCATATTTGATATTAAATTTATGTGCTTGTTTCTCTGCTTTTTTATTTTCTATGACTTTAGAGATAAGTAATTCTGGAAAAATATCGTATATATGGGCTAAGGTTATATTTCCGGCTACAGTAAAAGTGTCAAATAGACCATACTTATGCTTATCGGGAGGAATAAGAAATACTCCTTTTTTAATCATGTTTGACACTTCGACTTTATGCATTTTATTTCCATGAAGACTGATTGTACCTCCTTTTAAATCATTGTGAATACCAAAAATTGATAAAGCAATTTCATTCATTCCGGCACCCATTAATCCATATAATCCTACAATTTCACCTGCTTTTACTTCAATATTAATATTTTTTAAAGCCTCCGTATTTAAATTTTCAACCCGCAAGATAGTATTTCCAATATTTTCTGATTTTTTTGGATAAAAATGTTCGTAATCCTGATTTATCATCATTTTTATTAATTTGTTTTCTTCAATATCTTCTTTTTCTAATATACCTACGTTTTCTCCATTTCTTAAAACCATTATTCTATTACATACTTTAATCGCTTCTTCTAATTTATGAGAAATATAAATAAACGTTTTCTTTTCTTTTTTACTGAGTTCTTCTAATAAACTTAGCAATCTTTCACTGGATTTCTTAGGTAAACTTGCAGTTGGTTCATCCAATATTAAAATATCAGGCTCATATGAAAGAGCCTTTAATATCTCTACAATAAATTTTTCATCCAGCAACAATTCATCAACGTTTTTGTCTAAAACAAGATCTGGATAAATGGGATATCTCTTCAATAATAATTTTGCTTTTTTTAATACCTCCTCTTCGTCTATAATAACGCCCTTTGTATGCTCTTTGTTTAGGAATATATTATCTGCACCATTCAATGAAGATATTAACAGGGGTTCTTGATGAACAATTGATATTTTATTTTTCAAAGCATCAGATGATTTTTTCCATTTTACTTCTGAATTTTTATAAATCATTTTACCGCTATCAGGAATACATTCACCGCCAATCATTTTAATCAAAGTGGATTTGCCAGCTCCGTTTTCACCCACCAACCCAAATATATCACCTCTATTTAAAGAAAAACTAACGTCATTGACTGCATGGGTGGCTCCAAAATGTTTATCAAATTTGGTACAAGTTAAAATGGGCTTCTCATTTTTCATTTATATATGCTCCTTTATGTGATTACAAAAAGTCTAAAATTTAGTTAGAGGGTATTTTTTATTTTACAGAATTTTATTGAATATTATTTTGTCTTAATTCTTTTATTCAAACAAGCCAATATAGTTAAATTCTACACCTTCACCCTTTGCAGGGACATTAGTAGCATCTATCCACATATACGGAACATAGACAGTTTTGCTTGGTGGAACTACATCTTTAGGATCTTTACCTTCAACTACTACAGCTTGAATTGCATCGCCATCTACTTCTGACCAACCTGCAAAATTCTGAGCAATTACACCTACAAAAGGATCACCTTTTCTTATTAAATCATAGGTTTGCTCTGAACCATCAATAGCCATGGTAAATATATTATCTTTATTAAGTCCAGAATCAGCTATAGCTCTTGAAGCGCCCCAACCAATTCCATCCCAAGTTCCTAAAATAGCATCTATATCATCTCCATATTTCACTATCCAAGCTTTTACTATATCATAGGGTGCGGTCTGCCAATTGCTAACACTACAAACCTCTGTCGCTAATATATTTACATCTGGATTTTCCGGACTGTTAAATACAGCTTCCATCATCTGTTGTCTTTGTCTATGCACATAAAGGTCAGGCATACCAATAATACATACATTGTGTACTTTTTTATCCGGATCTACAGCTCTCATTCTATCAACAGTCTGACTTGCTAAAAAAGCTCCCATAGCCCAGCAATTACTCGTTCCGTTTATAATCGTATTTCCAATATTTTCTGTATCTGATAAAAATACAGGGATACCAGCTTTATCAGCTGCCATTACTCCTTCTTCAATTAGAGTTTTTTCTCCACAGGTTAGCACTACAGCATCTACTTTGGCACTGACAAGGTTTATCATATTGGAAGATAATTTTGTTAGGTCACCCTGACAATCGGTCAGCTGAAATTCCCATCCCATTCTTTCACAATAGTCTTCCATTCCTTTTGCGGCTAATACATTAGAATCGGCTTGCATGTTGTTTGCAACAAAACCCACTTTAATAGCTACGGCAGATATGGTAAAAGCAAAAATACTAACTAATAAAATGGTCAATAATAAAACAATCGATAATTTTTTCATAGCATTATCTCCTTCTTTTTTATTTTGAAATTGATAAAATACCCTCTAACATTGTATCTTATTTAATGATGCTGACAATAACTTACATTATATATTCGCTACAGCAGGACTTTGAGATTCAATTATTTTCATTTCTTCGTCATGTATTTACATCCCAATTTTATACTTATGAATGTTCATAAAATTTTTAATCCGGTATTATAATTGAAACTCTAAAATTACCTGGGGTAGAAGCTTTTTTAAAAGCTTCTTGAATATCACAAAGTGCAAATTTTTGTTCAATTAACGGACTTATTTTTAGTTCTCTACTGCTTAATAAATCCGCTGATTCCTGGTAAGCTTTTAAAGTAGATCCATAAGCTCCAATAATTTCCCATAATTTATAATGTACTAAATTTGGAGTAACATCCCATTCAGGTTCAGGAAAACAAGCAGCAAATATGAGAATTCTGCATTGAACCGGAGCAATACGAAATACCTGTTCATAAGCTTTCGTTGCTCCAACAGCTACAATAATTGCATCGGGTCCCTGACCATTCGTCATTTCTTTTAATGTCTTTTCAAAATCTTCCTTTAATGGATCCAAAACTTTTTCAAAGCCAATTTTTTTCGCAGTATTTCTTTTCTTTTCTAATAACTCGGAAATGATAACTTTTGCACCATAATATCTTGCTACTTGTGCATTCAATAAACCCATAGTGCCAGCACCAACAACCAAAATATTTTCTCCACCTTTGATTTTTAATCTATGAATTCCTGATATAACAGTGGCCAAAGGCTCGCAAAATCCTGCTTCTTCAAAAGGTAGATCTTTGTCAACCTTGATTAGATATTTTGGTAATACTGCTTTATATTGACCACATCCATACATACCATAATATCCGTATTTGTCTTTTACTTTCATAACATATGCACTTAAATTTGCTTCACACATCTTCATAGGTAATCCCTTTCTGCAATTATCGCATTCTAAACAGGGTCGATAAATATTTTCAACAACATGATCTCCTACTTTAAAATTTTTTACTTCCCTTCCAACCTCAGCCACTATACCTGAATTTTCATGTCCCCAGGCCATTGGATATTTTTGTTGTGGTCGAAAACCCTGCCATTGCTGATAGTCAAATGTGCAAATATTGCAGGCTTTATTGTGAACTAATACTTCATTTGGTGCAATTTGATAAATCTCGTGTTCGTGAACCTCTGCTTTTTTGTTATCAACAAGCACTCCGAATTTCATGTTTTTTTTCATATTCACTCCTTTATTCATTCATATTAAATTTTTTTGCAATTAATTTGTAGATACCCACGGGCATGCCCGTGGTATTCTGTCCTTCGGGTTAATAAAAATATCAAACAAATTAAAAAACTGTTCTTGCAAGATTTATAGATATTAATCCTTAATTGTGAAAATGATATTTGAGCTATATTTTTTTACTCATTTTGCTATTTTAGAATAACACTTATTTACATCTTTACAAATAAATTTGGAAATTCTCTCGATAATATTTATAAATACTGTTTAATAAATGTTTAATACAATATTGTGCATTTAAAATATTTACATTATCCATTTATATGATTATTCTTTTTTCGTATAAAGGGCTAATTTATGCATATCTTCTTTAATATTATTATATATGCTGCGATATAATTGATAATATTCCCGATAGATTTTGTGTTTTTCAGGATCGCTCTTAATCCGTTTAGGATTTTTTTTCTTAATAAACTTCTTAATAGAATTTAAATCAGTGACCAATCCAATTGCAATTGCAGCAATATATGCCGAACCTATTTCCGCTCCCAGAGAGGAGTTGGGGATAAATTGGTCATAGCCAATAACATCACTTACAATTTGAGGCCAAAGATTTCCTTTTGTTCCCCCGCCACAAGCAATAACTCTAGAAACTGGAAAATTATTTTGTTTAAAAATATCCAAGTGATGTTGAAAACTATAAGCAGTTCCTTCTAAAAGTGCTCTATAAATATGCGCTCTATTATGATACACTGTTAAACCTAAAATAAGTCCTCGGGCTAATGGATCATTTATTGGAGTCCTCTCACCACTAAAGTAAGGAAGAACAATTAAACCATTGGAACCGACCGAAATATTTTCCGCTTGTTTTAACAACAAATCATAAGCATTAATGCCAATTCGTTCCTGCATTATCTCTTCGACAGCTCCAAAATTATTTCGATACCATTTTGTTAGTGCACCAGTTGCTACGGTACCTCCGGCAACAACATATTCATTCTTAGTTATGGGATGAGGTAAAATCCATAAATTTTTCATCACAGGACATTGATCGGTATTAATAACGATTATACCGGTTGTACCATAAATTAATGTAAGTTCACCTTTACCAACGCCTCCTGTACTGAATATATCAGCAAATGCATCAGCAATACCGGAAATGACTGGGGTTCCTTCTGCTAAACCTGTTTCAAGCGCTGCTTTAGCAGTAATTGTGCCTGCAATATCAATTGAATTTTTTAAAGGAGGAAACCATTCATATGGAATTTTAAATAAATCACACATTTTTTTATCCCATGAATTGGTATTGAAATTATAAAAAGGTCCAAACTGGGAAGCTTGTGTATAGTCAAGTATGTATTCTCCAGTTAATTTATAAGCAATGTAACTCGTAGTAGTAAAAAATCGAGCAGTTTGATTAAATTTTTCAGGTTCATTTTTTTTATACCAAAGTATCTTCGGTCCCACAGTTTGTGTGGTTATTGGTTGTTTATTTTTATTTAATATTTGTTCTTTCCCAAGTAGACCAATAATTTCTTTTATTTCTTTCTCTGCCCTGGTATCAATTCCATACAAAATGGCATTTCTTAATGGCTTATCCTCTTTATCGATTGGTAAAAAACAAGGTGAGAGACCACTATATCCCACTCCAATAATTTTGCTGGAAGAAAAATTAATCTGTTGTAATAATTTTTCAACAATCTTTTTAAAGCCACCCCACCATATTTTTTCAGCGTCATGTTCATACCAATTAGGATATGGTTGGTAATAATCGTGCTCCATATATGCCTTTGCAATTAATTCCAGGTTCTCATCTAAAATAACACCTTTATTTCCTTGAGTGCCAATATCAATACCCAAAATATAATTCATTCAAATCCCCTTGTATCTTTTCTTTTGCATTTAGGTCTTGTTTGCTTCCTATTGTTCGCCTTTCTTTTGACACTAATTATTTTATTTAATTAAATATTTTTACATATTGTTGAATAACACTGCATATCTTACAGATTTATAACAAAATTACCCATAAAAGCTACTCATTTTTTCTCTAAATTTTATATATTTCTCATATTTTATTTTATACAATTCTTCTCTTTTTATGTTCGGGATATATATTTTATTTGGAGTCGAAGTAGCTTCTATGCCTTCTTCAAGACTGGAAAATATTCCAACACCATAACCGGCTAAAATTGCCGCTCCAATCGCCGGGGCATCAGGAAACTCACTTGCAACAACTTTTCGACCCAGAATATCTGCCTTCAATTGCAACCAGAAATCTGAACGTGCTCCTCCACCAATGCATTTTATCTCATCAATAGGAATTCCTATTGATTCCATAATATTCATATTCAGTTTTAGCTCAAAGGTATTGCCTTCCAGGATAGCCTTCCCTATATCATATTTATCAGTCGATAAAGTAATTCCAAACATACTACCTTTTGCCTTTGGATTCATGGAAGGTGTTCCACTCCCTGATAAATGAGGTATAAACAAAATATCCGTAGGTTCAAAAGAAAATTTCGATGTAATAATGTCATAAACATCCTTATTGGTTTTGTCAGCTTCTAAGCAATCTTCGAAGCCAAATTTATCCCTGAACCATCGAAAAGCTGCCCCTGAAGTATATACAATACCTATGGAACAGTATTTTCCCGGATAGCAATGAGGATAACAGCATAAATCCGTTTCAAGCATACTTTTGTCAAAAATTGCGTTATCAAAAACAACAATCAGGCACTCTACCGTCCCGGTTGCATCCAATACTGAACCCTCTTTAATTGCTCCTCCTCCTAATGCTCCACATATCTGGTCATGACCACCAATTACCAAAGATGTATTTTTTTGAAAACCAATTTCCTTGGCAACATCTTCGTTTATTTCACCATATTTTTTCCCGGAAGGCTGTGGGGAAGCAAGATAATTATCATCTATGCCGCAGGCAGAAAGAATTTTTTTATTCCATTTCTTTTTTTGAATATCAAACAACATCGTTCTCCCTGCACAAGAATAACTGATGGCAGGTGTTTCTAATCCAAGCTTTGTTAAAATATAATCCTCGTAACAGAGAAATTTGGCTGTTTTTTTAAAAACATTTGGTAAGTTTCTTTTTATCCATAGTATCTTCGATGCAGAGTAAGTTGGATGCACCGGCATACCCGTTATTTTAAAAATCCATTCTTTCCCTAAATAATTTTTTAAAAAATCCGCTTCAGCGGTAGAACGTGTATCAAAAGAAAGGATGCTATTGTAAGTAGATTCGATGTTTTTATCAAAAGGTGACACCGTATCTCCCATGGCAGAGATACTTATTGCTTTAGCAGGATCTTTTATATGCGTATCTTCAGAAATTTTTGTTAATACTTTTTTAACAGAATCCCATACACTTTCTGGATTTAACTCCCTATAACCTGATTGAGCTTTTACTGGTAAATACTCTAACATGGACTTTGAAACAATTTCGCCAACATCATTAATTGCCACTGCTTTACAAGCTGTAGTACCTAAATCAAGACCAACAACACTCATTGATTCTTTATCCTCCCCTACTTTTACCTTATACTTTTGTTATATAAAGATAAATCATATTGTGAATTTCTATTTAATGTAATAAATTCTAGTGTCTTACAAATAAACATTGAAAAAGTATGCTAAAATCCATCAAAAGCAAATATCATTAACTTTTTCTTTAATCTTTGACCTTTTTTTAAATCTTCGATATTGCTGCATTTAAAAAATCTATTTTTTTATGTTATATTGATCAATGGCAACTGCTGCCAGAATAATAAATCCCATTGCAATGGTCTGCAAATAAGAAGAAACTCTCATTAAACTCATACCATTATTAATAACGCCTATTGTTAATAATCCCATAATAGTATTTCTAATCTTCCCTTTTCCTCCGGACATACTAATCCCTCCCATAACAACCGCTGCAATGGCAGTAAGTTCATACCCCGTAGCCGCTGCCGGCTGTCCGGAGATTAATTTGGAGGCCAAGCAAACACCAGCTAAAGCAGAGAGAACTCCACTAAAAATATATACCATAAATTTTACTTGATGAACATTCACCCCGTTTAGCTTGGCGACTTCTTCATTGCTTCCAACGGCATACACATATCGGCCGGAAATCGTTTTATCTAAAAATATGTGAGCAATTGCCAAAACTAATATCATAATTATAATCAAAACCGGAACAGGCCCTATGTAGCCCTGCCCTACCCATCCAAAGGAATCTGGAAGCCCAAAAATAGGTTTGCTACCGGTATAGAAGAATGCCAGACCGCGGGCAATACTTAACATTCCTAAGGTAGCAATAAAAGGATGTACGTTAAATTTTGTAATCATTAGCGCATTAAATCCTCCGCAAACAGTGCCGACAATAAGGCTCACTAAAAGCCCAATACATATATATATAAAAATAGATGCTTCGGGAAAGTTTTTACAGATAGCTGTTACAACTATACCCGATAAAGCAGCAACAGAACCTACCCCTATATCTATTCCTCCGGTCAATATAACAAAGCTCATACCTGTAGCAATCAAAGCATTGATAGAAACCTGTACCATGATGTTTCTTATATTTTGTGGCAGTAAAAATTTTGGAGTCATAATAGAAACGAAAATACATATGGCGATAAAAGTTAATAAAAGACCATAATCTCCCAGTTTATTTTTTCTCAACTTCATAAATTTAAAACTCCTTCTTTAATCACTTATTCCAAGGCAGCTAAGGTCATAATTTTTTCTTCGCTTGCCTCTTTATGATCCATAATGTCTGTAATCATCCCTTCACGCATCACAATAATTCTATCCGCAATGCCTAAAATTTCCGGCAGCTCTGATGAGACCATCAGAATGCTTCCGCCGGATTTTGTAAAATCATTCATCAAGTGATAAATTTCAGCCTTGGCATTGACATCAATCCCCCTGGTGGGCTCATCAAGTAATAATATCTTTGAATCAGCCGCTAACCATCGGGCAATAATGACTTTTTGTTGGTTGCCACCGCTCAAGGATTTGAGCATCACTTCTATGGAAGGGGTTTTTACCTGCAACTTCTTTTTATACTCTTCGCTGGCCTTTATTTCCCATAACTTATCTACAAATCCTTTTTTTGCGTGAATATTTAAACTTGGCAAGGCAACGTTTTCTCTCATGGATTTATCGAGCAATAATCCCTGACCTCTTCTCTCCTCAGGCACTAAGCCAATTTTGTTATGTATGGCTTGGGCTGGATGATTAAAATCAGTTAATTTACCATTTAAAAAAATACTCCCACTTTCTATCTTATCCGCACCAAAGATGCTCCTCAGTAATTCGGTCCTTCCGGCACCAATTAAGCCGGCGATACCTAAGATCTCTCCTTCTTTTAAATCAAAAGAAATATCCTTGAAGTGGGATTTTCTGGTGATGCTTTCTACTTTCAATATGATCTTGCCGGTCTTTTTATTCTCCCGGTGGTAATAATTATTGATTTGGCGACCCACCATGAGCGAAACCAGTTTACCCTCATTTGTTTCC
>Ga0272441_10011830_pt1 | contig 12874 bp, 13 predicted proteins | sample SSMProp6N_FD_193582 | JGI IMG/M metagenome (GOLD analysis project Ga0272441, IMG submission 193582) | Marine sediment archaeal communities from Little Sippewissett salt marsh, Falmouth, MA, United States - SSM-Prop-6N | ecosystem: Environmental > Aquatic > Marine > Wetlands > Sediment ...
CCGGATGAGGAGGGCAGGCCCGTGCCGCTGGCCAGCTACATCGCCGCTCTGACGCCTATCATCCCGCGCTGCCCCGGTCATGAACGCGTCGAGCTGGCGGTGGACAAGGAGGGGCGCATCCACCTGCTGGGGCGCGAAGAGACGTTGCGCGACCTGCCCGTGGTGACGGCCTGGGCCCGGGCACACCGCCACCTGCTGGCCCTTGCCTGCCCGGACCACCACTTCGAGCCGGCCGGCGAGATCATCTGTCACTGCTTCACCGATGAGCCGGTGAAGGTGGCGGACCTGCACGGCAGCGACATCCATCTGCACCTGCTGGTTCCGGTCGAGGTCGAGGGCAGGCGTGGCTGGTACGCCGCTCCGCTCAACGCCCCCGGGCAATGAGGCCACCTTCCGGTCCGGCGGCGGGCCGCCTGAGCGGGAAGGGCGAAGAATGAAGCATGCCCCCACCGAGCCGCGATGAGCCCGACGAGGTCCACTTCATCTCCGAGCCGATCGAGCCGGAGGCCGGATCGTTCGCCGCCGAGATGATGACCCAGGCCCTGGCGGGCCTTCCCGGCGCCTTCACATGGCGCGGTCGGCGCTATGAAATCGTCGAGTGCCTGCGGCATGTGAAGCGCTCGGCGCCGGAAGGGCATACCCCCGCCGGCCAGCGCTACCTCCGCCGACAGCAGTTCCTCGTCCGGCTCGATACGGGGCAAGTGGCGAGCATCTACGTGGAGCGCCAGGCGCGCCGAGGGGCGGGCCCGCGATCGGCAAAACAACGGTGGTTTCTTTACACCATCTCGCCGGGCGGCACAGCCGGGGGCGGCGAATAGGCCGGATCGTTGCCCCGGCCTGATCCGGGGAGTACCGTACTGGTCGATGCCAGCACCGCCCGTCCAAGCGTCCGGGGCCGGGGCCGCGGGGCAGCCGGCCTTCTCGGCCGTCCCCTCCGCCGCCCGCCGCCGGCTCGTTGCCGCACTCGTGGCCATCGCCGCGCTGGCGGTGCTGGTTGTTGCCGCCGTGATCGAACCGTCCCCGACCGGGCTGGGGACGCACGAGCAGTTCCATATGCCCCGGTGCGGCTGGATCACGCTCATGGATACGCCCTGTCCCACCTGCGGGTGGACGACCGCCTTCGCTCATGCCGCGAACGGCAACATATTGGCGAGCTTTCGGACCCAGCCGACGGGGTGTCTGCTGGCGCTGGCCACGGCGATGGCGGTGGTCCTCGGCCTCTACGTGGCGTTCACCGGCTCGCCGGTGGCCTCGGTGCTCAAGCGTCTGTGGGGTCGATCGACCGGCTGGCTGGTGGCGGGCGTGGTGCTCGTGTCGTGGGGGTACAAGATTCTCAGCCACAAGGGAGTGCTGTGATGCGCCGCCATCTTCGGCTCATGCTCGCCCCTCTGGCCGCGTCCGTGCTCGGCGGCTGCGCCGTGGCCCATCTCGTGGCCGGCATGGGCCAGAATTACGAATACCAGAAGCGCATCGAGGTACTCGCCAAGTATGAAGGGCTGGAGGGCAAGCGCGTGGCCGTCGTCGTCGATGCCGAGATGTCCATGCTCTACGAGTACCCGGATCTGGTCGGGCAGGTCACGAGCGGCGTGACCGCGCGCATCGGTCGTGATGTGCCCGGCGTGCAGGTGATGCGGCCGGCGGACATCATCGCCTGGCAGTGGCGCACGCCCCAGTGGAACGCCATGCCCTATGGCGAGGTGGCCGAATCGCTCGGCGTCGATCGCGTCGTCTTCGTCAACATCTACGAATATCGCCTCAACCCTCCCGGCAACCGCTGGCTGTGGGAGGGCGTCTGCGGGGCGAACGTGGGCGTCATCGAGCGCGATGGCTTCGATCCGGACGCCTTCACGGACTCGTTCAACGTCGTCGGCGAGTTCCCGGCGATCAAGGGCGTCGATCGATCCGGGGCCACCGCCCGGCAGATCGAGACCGGCGTCCTGGCGGAGTTCATCAAGCGGACCGCCTGGCTCTTCCATACCCATCTCGAGCCGAAGTATCCCGACAAGTACAGGCCCGAGGCCGAGGCGAGAAAGTGAACCACGGCCGATTCATCACGGCATTGATCCTTCTGCTGCTCGCGGTGGCGCCCGGCGGCTGCAATATCCTCGGCCCGGTGGCCTATTTCGTCGAGGGGCCGCCCACGGTGGATGCGGAATACCTGCTGCCGGATCGGCCCACGGTGGTGTTTGTGGACGATCGGGCCAACGTGATCGGCTCCAACGCCCCGGCCCTGCGGCGAGCCATCGCCGACAAGGTCTCCGAGGAGCTGATGGTGAAGAAGCTGGTGACCGTCACGTTCAGCCCCCGCGATGCGATGGGCGCGGCCGCCTCGACCGATCGACATGAGGAGTTGATGCCCATCGATGCGATCGGCCGGGCGGTGGGGGCCGAACAGGTCATCTACGTGGAGATGCTCGCCTTTACCGGATCGCCGGACGGCGTGACGCCGCGGCCCACCGCCGTCTGCCGCGTGAGAGTCATCGATGTCACGGAGCGAACGCGGCTCTACCCCCCGGAAGACAGCCAGGAAGCCTCGCGCCTGCTCGAGGTGGGCACGCGCCCGGTGGATCCGGCGATCTTGCAGTCTCCGGCCTCTCGCCTCAAGGCGTATCAGGCGCTGGCCGAGGAAACGGGAGACCAGATCGCCAAGCTGTTCTACAAGCACGAGCGCAAGGAGCTTGGCGGCAGCCTCCAGCCCAGGTGAGGTCCACCGGTGAACGTGCTCCATCTGATTGACCCCCACTCGCCCGGCGGCGGTGCCTGTACCCTGAGACTTCTCGCCGAGCCCCTCCAACGCCTCCAATCCGTCAACCAGGATGTGCTCATCATCGGCAACCGCTCGCACGCGGATCTGGCGCGGCGGTGCGGGGTGGAGCCGACCGGCCTGCTCACGCCGCCGATGAATGAGCCGGCCCTGGCCCGCCGGGCCCTGGCGCGCACCATCCGGCTTCAGGAGCAGGCCCGCGGGCCCTATGACCTCATCCACGCTTGGACGATGCGGGTCGCCTCGCTGGCCGTCATGGCCGCCCCGAAGCGCAGGCGGCTGGCGACCCTTGCCGTCGGTCCCATCAGTGGCCTGGCCACCCAACTGTTCCTGATGCTCACCGAGCAGAACCCCACGCCCCTTCTGGCCTCCTCCACCGCCGTGCAGCGCGAGTATCGCTCGATGGGCGTCGACCGGCGGCTGCTGTCGGTCCTTCCCCCGGCCGTCAATCCCCCGGCCGTGCAGAGCGTCGATCGCGCGACCCTGCGCCGGCGGTGGGGGTTCGATGATTCATCATCCGCCCCGTTCGTCGTCGGCCTGCTCTCCGAGCCCGTCAACTGGGCCGATGCCCGCACCGCGGTCAACGTGATCGTGCGCGCCGCCGCGACCGGGCGCGACATCAGGCTCCTGCTGCATCACAGCGCCCCGCGCCGTGTCGAGGCCGAGCGGTGGGCGGCCAGCCTGGGATATCGCGATCGGATCATCGTCGAGGACGAGGTCGCCGAGCCCTGGCGGATTGTGCACGGTCTGGACGCGGCACTCCTCATCGGCGGCGAGCTGAACTCGATGGACCTTTCCGATGCCGGATCGCCCTTCGCCGTCCTCACCGGAGGCGGGCGCCGCTTGCGCCCCATGCCGGGCGTGATGCCCCTGCTGTGGGCGATGTCGGTCGGCGTGCCCGTCATCGCCGAGGCCTCCGACGCGGTGAGCGACATCATCGAGGACGGCCGGAGCGGCCTGCTCGTGGACCAGGACGACATCAACGCCGCCGGCGACCGCATCATCCGCATCTACGACGATCCCACCATCGCCGGGCGGATCGGAATGGAGGCCCGCTCGCTCGTGCAGAGGCGATTCCATGTCAGCGCCTACTGCGTGCGCCTCAAGGAGGCCTATCAGCGCCTCGTCGAGGACCGCACGGTGCGGGTGATCGGCGATGCGAGCGAGCCCCTCGTCGAGCACTACCAGCGCAAGACCCTCTCCTGGCACGATGTCGAGCAGCGCGTGGAGCAGGTGTAAGAGGCCCTGGCAGAATGAACCAGGCGCAAGGTGGGACGGGCGTCCCGCCCGTCCGTTCGGTACGGCCTCGGACCCCCGTGCCACTGTTCTTTCAGGGGCGCCAAGGGGTGTCGGCCGCGGCGGAGATCGGCGACAATGACCCGCGATGATCGAGATCGGGCCTGTCGACGACGGCGACCGGGCGTGGGTCAGCGACCTTCTTGCTCGCTGGTGGGGATCGGCTCAGGTTGTCTCGCGCGGCCGGCTGCATGATGCGGCGGCGCTGCCCGGCTTCATCGCGCGCTGCGACGGCCAGCGCGCCGGGCTCGTGACGTACCGCATCGAGGGCGGGCAGTGCGAGCTTGTCTCCCTCAACAGCACGCGTGAAGGGCGGGGGATCGGCAGCGTCCTGGTCCAGGCCGTCATCGCCGCCGCGCGGGAGGCGCGATGCACGCGTCTGTGGCTCATCACCACCAACGACAACCTCGCCGCACTTCGCTTCTATCAGAAGCGGGGGTTTCATCTCGTCGCTGTGCACCGCGATGCGCTGGAAGAATCGCGCCGCCTCAAGCCCCAGATCCCGCTTACCGGCATGGAGGGCATCCCCCTGCGCGATGAGATCGAACTGGAGATGCGCCTGTAGTGCGCGCGCGCGTGCGCACGCGCGTTCAGCGATAAGCGATGAGCGATGTACGATGCGCGATGTCATAAAGCGACGCGGCTCCGCCGCGCATAGTGCGTGGGCTCCTGGCGCGACGCTTCCCGCCGCTGGCGACCTGTCCACCAACCAAAAACCAAGCACCAAAAACCAAAAACCACCCACCCTCCGTCCTCGGCTGCGAAAAAAACATCCAAAACCCTGTCGCGGAGCCCTCCGGATGACGCGTTTGCCTGTGGAGCCGTCTGTTTCGGCGGGAAAACCTTTGACCGAACCGGGCGGCTGACGGACACTGACCCTTATGGGTTACGGGTGCGCAGCGGCCCCTCCGGCCGCCGCCCCGACCATGTGAGAGGCGGGCTGCGCACGACGTTATGTCGTCGGCCCAATGTCGCGAGAACGGTGGATCCGCCATGGGCGAAGTGAGGACTGACATGACCAGCAACCGGAACAGGAGAATACTGTGGACCTTTGGAGCGGAAGTCCTGATACTGGGCTGCGCCGCCTCGGCCGCCCAAGCTCAATGCGGGACCTTCCCCGCCGATGCCACCTACGGCGTGGGCGATTATGCGAGATCGGTGGCGGTAGGCGATCTGGACGGCGACCTTGACATAGACCTCGCCGTGGCGAACCTAGTGAGCGACAACGTCTCGGTGCTGCTGAACAACGGGGACGGTACGTTCGCTGACGATGTGACCTATAGCGCGGGCGACGCGCCGATGTCCGTGGCGATCGGTGATCTGGACGGCGACCTGGACCTGGACCTCGCCATCGCGAGCAGAGAGCACGACAACGTCTTGGTACTGCTGAACAACGGGGACGGTACGTTCGCCGACGATGTGATTTACGGCGTCGGCGACGGGCCGTGGTCCGTGGCGATGGGCGATCTGGACGGCGATCTGGACCTGGACCTTGCCGTGGCGAACGAGGGCAGCGGCAACGTCTCGGTCCTTCTGAACAACGGAGACGGTACGTTTGCCGCCGATGTGACCTACAGCGCGGCCGGCTATCCGAGGTCCGTGGCGGTGGGTGATGTGGACGGCGATCTGGACCTGGACCTCGCCCTGGCGAACTCCTATGGCGTCCGGGTGCTGCTGAACAACGGTGACGGTACGTTCGCCCCTGCCGTCAGCTATGGGGCCGGCGCTGCTCCACTATCCGTGGCAATGGGGGATCTCGACGGCGACGTAGACCTGGACCTTGCCGTGGCGAACGAGGGCAGCGATGATGTTTCGATCCTGCTGAACAACGGGAACGGGACGTTCGCCGACGATGTGACCTACGGCGTGGGCGACCATGCGAGATCGGTGGCGGTGGGCGATCTGGACGGCGACCTGGACCTGGACCTCGCCGTGGCGAACGGCGTCAATGATGATGTTTCGATCCTGCTGAACAACGGGAACGGCACGTTCGCTGACGATGTGACCTACGGCGCGGGCGTCGGGCCGTATTCCGTGGCGGTGGGCGATCTCGACGGCGACCTGGACCTGGACCTCGCCGTGGCGAATTGGGGCGACAACGTCTCCGTGCTGCTGAACAACGGGGACAGGACGTTTGACGCCGATGTGACCTATAGCGCGGGCGACGAGCCGGTGTCCGTGGCGATCGGTGATCTGGACGGCGACCTGGATCCGGATTTGGCGGTGGCGAACTGCTACTACGGCACCGTGTCGGTATTGTTGAACAACGGGGACGGTACGTTCGCCCCCAATGTGGTTTACGGCGCGGGCGACGGGCCGTGGTCTGTGGCGCTGGGCGATCTGGACGGTGACCTGGACCTGGACCTCGCCGTGGCGAACTCGGGACACGACAGCGTCTCGGTGCTTCTGAACAACGGGGACGGTACGTTCGCTGCCGATGTGATCTACGGCGCGGGCGACACGCCGTGGTCCGTGGCGATGGGCGATCTGGACGGCGACCTTGACATAGACCTCGCCGTGGCGAACTACGCAAGCGACGACGTCTCGGTACTTCTCAACCTGGGCAACGGGACCTTCGTTCCGGCGGAGACGTACTATGTCGGAGACCAGCCGCGGTCCGTGGCCATCGGCGATCTGGACGGCGACGTAGACCTGGACCTTGCCGTGGCGAACGAGGGCAGCGGCAACGTCTCGGTGCTTCTGAACAATGGGGACGGCACGTTCGCCGACGATGTGATCTACGGCGCGGGCGACGGGCCGCGGTCCGTGGCGATGGGCGATCTGGACGGCGACCTGGACCTGGACCTCGCCGTGGCAAACTCGGGACACGACAACGTCTCGGTGCTGCTGAACAACGGGGACGGTACGTTCGCCGCCGATGTGACTTACGGCGTCGGCGACGGGCCACGGTCCGTGACGATGGGCGATCTGGACGGCGACCTGGACTTGGACCTCGCCGTGACGAACGTCTGGGACGACAACCTCTCGGTCCTGCTGAACAATGGGGACGGTACGTTTGCCGACGGTGTGACCTACGGCGCGGGCGAGTACCCGTTTTCCGTGGCGATGGGCGATCTGGACGGCGACATGGACCTGGACCTCGCCGTGGCGAACGAGGGCAGTAACAAGGTCTCGGTATTGATGAACCAATGCCCGGAGTGTCCGGCCGACTTCGATGGCGACGGCGATGTTGATACCGCCGATCTTCTGTTCCTTCTCGGCGCCTGGGGCACGCCGGACGGTGATGTGGACTTCGACGGCGACACCGACACCGCCGATCTGCTGGCGTTGCTTGCCGCGTGGGGGGATTGCCCGTAATTGTGCCCGCTTCGCCGGCTGGCGCGGGTACAATACAGGCACAAGCGGCGGTGTCTTCCGATGCCGGCGGCCGGCGAGGCGAGGCATCGAAAGGCGGCGATCTTTCACCCAGCGGTGCATTCGCGCGCTGAACGAGGAAGGGAAAACGGAAATGCTCAAGCACATGAATTATCTGATCTGCCTGCTCGCCCTGACGGGCGCAGCGCAGGCCCAGCGCCTGTTCGTAGGTCTGGAGAGCGATGAGCCCATGACGCGTTCGACGGATCTGAGCGGCTTTCCCGATGTGGTGTACGAGGATCATTTCGCCTTCGATGTGAGCGGGGCGGCGGCGACGCCCGAGGGCCTGCTCTATCTCTGTAACGGCGCCTTCACGACCAAGCTGTATTCCTCGACGCTCGAGGGCCCGCCTCAGCTTCTGGCCACGCTCAGCGAGGACATCACCGCCATGGCCTTCGGGCGCGGCAACCTCTACGGCTATTCCAATTACGCCGACCCCAAGGGGATCTACGAGATCGACACGACCGACGGCGCCTGCACGCTGGTGCTCGATGTGCACACCGGCACGAACTTCCGCTTCTTCGCCCTGGACTACAACCCCGTCGATGATTTGTTCTACGGCTACACGGAGTACGGCGTTTCCGGGCTCTATTCAATCAACATCGACACGGGCGAGATGATCAAGCTCGCCGACACCATTCCCGCCGCCAACGGCCAGGGACGCGGCATGGCGGTGGGGAACAACACGGTCTATCTGACCGCGACGCGCGGTGATGACGGCATCCCGTTCTTCGCTTACGACTTGACGCAGGGTCCACGCGGGGAGTGGGAGCCCTTCACCAACGCCTACCCGAACTATCACTCGACCGGCGGGGCGGCGTGGATCCCCGATCCCTATCCCTGCCCGGCCGACTTTGATGACGATGGTGATGTCGATACCGCCGATCTGCTGCACCTGCTGGGCGCGTGGGGCACGCCCGACGGCGATGTGGACGGCGATGGCGACACGGACACCGCCGACCTGCTTGACCTGCTGGCGGCATGGGGTGATTGTCCCGGCCCGCCGTGCCCGTGGGATTTCAACGATGACGATGTGGTGGATGATCTGGATCAGGACATTCTCATGGCGCACTGGGGCGACTGCCCTGAGCCGCCGGAAGAGTGTCCGTGGGATCTCAACGGCGATGGCATCGTCGATGGCCTGGACCTGATGGAGCTGCTCGATCATTACGGCCCGTGCCCGGAGTGAGACAAACCACCAATTGAGGTGCGGCCGTCAGACGCGTCGCGAGCCGTTCCCCCCTCCCTCGCAGGGAGGGGGCGCGGGGGTGGGTTGCGCCTGTTGAACAGGCCGTCTGATCCATTGCGCCTCACCCTCTCCCTCGCCCTCCCCCTCGGAGGGGGAGGGGATCGCCCGTCCGAGTCCCGGGCGGGAACCGTACGGGACGCGCGCCGCCGGCGCGCGATGATTCAGCGCGTCCGCGGCGCGCCGGATTTCTCCGTTCAACCGGATGAAAGTCTGTGATTCCGCGTCGCCCCCGTCGCTATTGATCGAAGCCGATGTCGAATGGGTTCCACTTGGACATATCCTGGGCGAGGTTGTTGATGTACTCGGTGGTGACCGAGCCGTCGAGGTGTCCGACGGGAAGCTTGCTCTGGTCCCAGCGCGCGATGGGCCAGCCGCCGCCGATGTGCCGGGTCTTCGCATCAGTCGCCTCGAAGTCGCCGTCGGCCACGACCTCGTTGTTCTCAATGTGCCACTGCCTCAACCCTTCGATGAAAGGCGGGCGCAGTTCGGGGTAGCCGAAGTAGAGATTGCCCACGGGCCGATTCTTGATGATGTCGTTATCCGGGTCGTCATCGCGCTCGCCGTAGTGAACTGAAGGCGCGAAGATGATCAGCCTGCTGGGGTTCTTGACCTCGGAGAAGCGGGTGGCGGCGAGCTTGTTGCCCGGGTTATCCCAGGGGTTGCGATCGGTGATATCTGTGCCGCCGTGCACGTTGTCGCCGCCGACGAGGATCGAGTTCAGGCCGAAGGAGGGAATGAGGCTGATGCCCATTCCCGCAGTACTGGCCGTCCCCGGGCCGTAGATGCCATCGTCGAACTCGCCGGTGAGCTTGCCCGTCAGCTCCCGGGAACGGTAATCGACGAACATCACCTTCCAGTCATGCGCCAGGTAGGGGGCCAATCGCCAGACATAGCTGCTGGCGTCATTGGGGTCATCCCAGTCGGGATCGGTCGGATCGTTGAGCGGCACGCCGTTCCACATTCGCGGGTTGATGCCGAGATCTCTGAGCTTGGTCGTGCTGACATAGCCGGGCATGAGCTGCTGTTCGTTGTCGGCGGAGTAGGTGTTGTAGGCCGTGCACATCTGCCGCAGGGCGTTGTTGGACACCAGCCGGTTGGCCGCCCCGCGCACGCCGCGCAGGGCGACGATGATGAGCGAAGCGAGCAGGAGAATCAGCCCGATGGTGATGAGCATCTCGATCAGCGTGAATGCGCGGCGGGGAAGTGGCATGGCAGGCTCCGTTCGATTCTGACCGCGGCGCGGAGGTTCGGCGCCGCGCGGTGACGGAGGGCGGCGCATCAGTCGCCGCCGAAGATCAGGACATCGTCGTATTCGCCGATGATGCCGGCGTCATAGTCGGTAAGAATGTCGGAGACGGGGTTGCCGGGGCTGCCCGGTCCGTCTTTCTGGGAGAAGAACACCCCGTCGGGCCCGGCGGACAGGAGCATATACGCGCCGCGGGCCTGGCCGATGACGCGTTCGTTGGGCGCATCCCAACTGCTCAGCGACGGGTGGCCGAGGATTCTGCCCAGCGTGTTGAGCGGATCGGGAGCGGTGTTGAAGATACTGTCCTGAAGCTGGTTGCCGCCCATGCGACCCAGGCTTTCGGACTTCGTGTACGACGCGATCGGCCCGAGGTCGAACTGGGCATCGCCGTTCAGGGCGGTGATCGGACCGAGGGAGCGCATCCGCCTCAGATAGATGATGGGCTGGCCCCAGGCGTCAAGCACATCGGGCAGGGGCCGCATCTGCGGGCCCATTCCGACCGAGAGCTGCCCGGCGGCGACGCCGAACTCCTTCTCACCCGGCGTGAAGTAGGGGGCGTAGGCCTTGCCGTTGATGACCGGGCCGTCTCCGATGCGGCCGATGTTGACCTTGACGGGGTAGATGCCGTTGTTATTCGGCTTCTGGAAGAGGTGCGTCTGCCAGCCTTCGCCGGCGGGGTAAAGGTCGTTGAAGTCCGCCGTCCCCACGTCCGCCTGCCGTACGGCGCTGCCCATCAGGTGCAGGCAGGCGTTCTCGGTTCCGCTGAACCCCGAGATGCCGTTGGCGTTGGCGTCGGCATCGGAGGCCATGATGTTCTCGGGCACGACACCGGGGTAGAAGCCCTGTTCCTGCTGGAAGGCATCGCAGGCGTTGGCGAAGGCCTGCATGGTGGCCACGGTGCGGGTCTCCCGCGCCTTGCTCTGAACGGCGCTGAGAGCCCCCAGCAGCAAGGTCACGAGCAGCACGATGAGGGCGATCACGACAAGCAGCTCGGTCAGCGTGAATGCTCTCATCGCCGATGACAGTCGTCGTCCCGCGCCGAGCCGTGTGCCTTCAGTGAAGTGGATGGCGGTCATGAGCGTCTTCCTTACGGTCCCACCGGGCCGGCGGGGCGGCTCGCCGCTGCTCTTGCAGGAAATCGGCGCACCTCCACGGCCCGGTGAACGGGGGTGTTGCCCCGTCACGCTCATCCGCTCTAACTTCAGCATACCCCGATCTTTGCGGATGTCGAGCGGGGCGGCCAAAGAGCCGGTGTTTTTTGCCGCCCGCCGCGGCGCTCCAGCCGGCAATACCGGAGCGGGCCGTCCGGCACCGAGCGCCTTCCCCTACCCGGCGTCCTGAGCCGTCTGGTGGACATTCGCCAGGTAGGCATCGAGATAGCGCTCGATGAACTGGTCCATCGCCGCGGACGTCGCGCGCCAATCGCTGCCCCAGATGCACGCGTTCACCTCGACGTATTCCGGATCGAGCTGGATGCAGTAGCGCTGCTCGATCATGAACGCGCTGGGCAGGCGCCGGGCCAGGTAGGCCGTCGCCGCGTTGATCTCCGGCCGGCCGATCGAGATCGTCGGCTGCTGACGCAGCGGCTGGCTGTTGAGGTACCACAGGTCCGTGCAGACAACCGGCCGCAGGTGTCGCCGGCCGCCCGCCCTCGCCTGCCAGGCGAGGATCTCCTCCCGCAGGCGATAGCCCAGCGCCCGGTCCGTCGTTTCCGACTCGAGGTGGGCGCCGACGACGAGGAGCAGAAGCTTCGTCGCACCCAGTTCTCGGACATGCTCGTCGAAGAAGTCTTCCATAATGTGCTGCCGGGCGGGGGGAGGATCGCCCGAAGCATACACCCGCCACCACGGGCCGTGCAATGACGGGCGGGACTGGATTCTCCCTGCCGCCGGACCGAAGAGGCGGATATGCGCCACTCCGTGGGACCACCGGCAACGGGGAGCGATCGGATCACCCCGATCCGATCGCGCCGCTGCTGCGGTTTCACCATGGTCGAGGTCCTGATGATCGTGGCCATCATCGCCATCCTCGCCGCGACCGTCATCGCCGAGTATCAGAGCCTGCTGGGGATGGGCAGGGCCGAGGCGATGTCCGTCACCGTCGCCCACGTGCGCCGGCTCGTCGAGTTGAAGACGGCCAGGCGCGAAGGGCCGCTGGCGCCCAGCGGGTTTCCCGCCGCGATCGATCCGAACTGGTTCAACCGCAACAGGCTGCCCTGTCACACGTGGACGGATAAACCGATCATCGTGGAGACCGTCTCCGCCGGCGCCGATCAGGTCTACCCGGCGGTGAAGATCTTCGATGAGTCGGCGCCGGGGGCAAAGAACGCCTGGTACAACACGACCAACGGCGTCTTCTGCGTCCGGGTGGGCGACACCATCAACGATGCCAGGAACCTGAAGCTGTTCAATATGGCCAACAGCGCTCGGGCCACCACGATGGATCAGACCACCGAGTAGAACCGGCCGGCGACGTGAGATGAGGTCGTCACCGAATGGTGGCACGGGCGTCCCGCCCGTGCGGAATGGATGCGTTTCAGCGCACGGCCCGAATTGTCTGACTTCTTATGTCTGGAGTTGTTAAGCCTCCAGCCGGACGACTCGCTACAACATCAACCCCGTCCTGGATGAATGGACAGACCATGACTACCAGTTCGACTACGATGGCCTCCATCGCCTCACCGAGGCCAGGCGAGGCGACTGGAACGGCTCCACCTTCACGCTGGGCGATGACAGCCGCCAGTGGTCGCTGGACATGCTCGGCAACTGGGATGCTCTCACCACCGATGCGGATGGCGATGGCAGCTACGAGGCCTCCGAGGAGGAGCCCCGAACCCACAACGCCGCGAACGAGCTCGAGAACCGCGACCCGGACGGCTCAGGCGGCAACGACCCCCTCGACCTCACCTACGACCACGCCGGCAACCTCCGCCTGCGGTACGCCA
>Ga0272441_10011831_pt1 | contig 12873 bp, 12 predicted proteins | sample SSMProp6N_FD_193582 | JGI IMG/M metagenome (GOLD analysis project Ga0272441, IMG submission 193582) | Marine sediment archaeal communities from Little Sippewissett salt marsh, Falmouth, MA, United States - SSM-Prop-6N | ecosystem: Environmental > Aquatic > Marine > Wetlands > Sediment ...
CAAGGCAACTTCCGCTAATGCCCCCGGCCGCAACTGCCGATATCTGACTTATCAGGAAAACGGCGGCCCGGGCGAGGGGGGAGTTCCTCCTGTGAACGGGGCGTTGACGGGTCGCGTCCCCGTCTTGTCGAGCGGGGGCGCCATCATGCGGCAGGGCCTGCGCCCTCGGGCGACGGCCCCCGCGGGAGGCGAACGTGAAGAGCGCAAGTCCGGGTCGGTGGATCTCGATGTTGGCGGCGGCGATACTCGGGGCGGCGGCGGTCTCGTTGTGGTGGACGGCTCCGGCGCCCGTTCACGCCAGCAACGACGGCATGCCGATCATGACCATCGTCGACGAGCGCGACGCCGGGGCGAAGGAGGCCGAGCCCACGATCTACGTCCTGTGGCCCGGCAGGAAGAAGGTCGAGGCGTTCGTCTCCGGGAAGATGACGTTCATGACCTACGACTTCGCGTCCCGGACGGTCACGTTCGACGAGGCCGATATCAAATAGCCGTTTCGCGGCCGGCACGGCGCCTCGGCGGATATCGCCGGGGCGTCGTGCTGTTCTCCATGCTCTCCCGTTTCCCCGCGCGCGCAATCTGAATAGCGCTTATGCGATCAACTGCGCCGCCGGGATGAAGCCGCTGCGGCTAGCCAAGTCGGTTCGAGTTGGTATTGCTTTGGGGTGGCATTCTGGTACATAATGTGGGTCTGGGGAGAGGCCCGGTCGCGCGCGGCCCGGGCCGACGGGAGGATGACATGCCTAACATGATCCAGGGCGAACTCAAGGCCGACCCGCAGGCGAAGTGGGCCATCGTTGTCAGCCGCTTCAACGAATTCATCACATCCAAGCTCGTCTCGGGCGCGGTGGACGCGCTTGTCCGCCACGGGGCGGCGGACGCGAACATCGACGTCGTCTGGGTCCCGGGCGCGTTCGAGACACCGGCCGCGGCGAAGAGGCTCGCGCACTCCGGCGTCTACGCGGGCGTGATCTGTCTGGGCGCGGTGATTCGAGGCGGGACCCCGCATTTCAACTACATCGCGGCCGAGGTCTCCAAGGGAGTGGCGCAGGTCGCGTTCAGCGCCCCCGTCCCGGTCATCTTCGGCGTGCTGACGACGGACACCATTGAGCAGGCCATCGAGCGCGCGGGCACGAAGGCCGGGAACAAGGGCGCGGACGCCGCCGTCGCCGCCATCGAGATGGCGGACCTGGGGTCCAAGCTCCCCGGCCCCCAGTAGCCCGCGGGAGACCGTTTCGGGAATCCCTGGACCATGCGAACACGAACGCTCGCGCGGGAAGCCGCGCTCCAGTATCTCTATGAGGTCGACCTGGTGGGCGCCGAGGAGGCGGAGGGCCTCGAGGAGTTCCTCGCCCGGCAGGTGGGACGCGTTGAAGCCAGGCCCCACGCGGCCCGTCTAATTGCGGGAGTCCTCGATCACAAGAGGCAGATCGACGCCGAGCTCCGCGCCGCGGCCGAGAACTGGTCCCTCGAGCGCATGGCCGTCGTCGACCGCAACGTCCTCAGGATCGGCGCGTACGAACTCCTGCACGACCCCGATGTCCCCGAGAAGGTCGCCATAAATGAGGCCATCGACCTGGCTCGGCGCTTCTCGAGCGAGGAGGCCTGCGCTTTCGTTAACGGAATCCTTGACCGGATAAGGGAGCGCGGCGCGGGCGACCCGAATGACCAGGGAAAGAGAGAGCCGCTTGACTGAGAACAACGCATCCGCCCCGCTTTCGGCGCGAGGCGCCGGTAGGTACGATCTCCACACCCACACGACCGCCTCCGACGGGGTCTATTCACCGGGGGAACTGGTCCGGCTCGCCAGGGAGGCCGGTCTCGCCGGGATCGCGGTCACCGACCACGACACCTTCGGCGGCCTCGACAAGGCCGCGGAGGCGGGGGGCGAGTTCGGCGTCGAGGTCGTGCCGGGGGTCGAGCTCACCTCCTATGCCGGGAAGACCGAGGTCCACGTGGTCGGCCTCTTCGTGGACGCATCGCGCGACGCCGACGCCCTCAAACAAGTGCTCTCGCTACGTGGCCGACGGCGCGAGCGGATGCTGGAGATGATCGCCAAGCTTGATGAAATGGGCGTCCACGTGAAGCCGGAGGAGGTGATGGCCCTCGCGCCCGACGACACGGCGGTCGGGCGGCCGCACCTCGCGACGGCGCTGGTGAACGCGGGACACGCGGCGAACGCGGGCGAGGCGTTCGAGCGTTACATCGGGAACGACTCGCCCGCCTACGTCCCGAAGGCGCGTCTGGAGCCGGAGGAAGCGATACGCCTGGTGAGGCGCCTCGGGGGCCTCCCGGTTTTCGCGCACCCCGGGGTCAGCCGCCTTGACGGGCGCCTGGGCGAGTTCAAGGATGCGGGCCTGGAGGGGATCGAGGTCTGGCACCCGAGACACGGGCCCTCGGACGTCGAGCGGTACTCCCGCTTGGCCAAGACACACGGCCTCGTGCCCTCGGGCGGGAGCGACTTCCACGGCCCCGGGCGCACCGAGGCGCCCCTGGGGTGCTTCGATATCGGCCGCGAGGTGCTCGACGCGCTCAGGGCGCGCCACGCGGAGACGGTCGGATAGTCCGTTGATGTGAAGGGCTCGGGTCCGGCGCCGTCTGGAAGAACGACGTACGCTGAGCATTCCGGCGGAAGGCGGGCCTTGTCGGCACGTGACGGGATCTTGTCGGAGGTCCAGCCCGGCTGAGTCGGGCCGCATAGGGAGATGACATCGTGGTGTTCGGTTTTCTGGGCAAGCTCGCGTCGGGCCTCGCGAGGACGACGGGCGCACTCGCCTCGGGCCTGGGGTCCATCGTCGGCCTGGGCCGCAAGCAGCGGCAGGAGGCCTTCCAGACACTGGAGGAGGCCCTCGTCGCGACGGACATGGGCGTGAAGACCGCCATGCGGCTCCGCGAGGAGATCGAGGCGCGCATCGAGCGCGGCGAGGTGAAGGGGAACGACCCCGCCGTCCTGCTCGCGCCCATCCGCGAGGAACTCAAGCGGCTCATGCCGAAGAAGGCCTCCGCCCCCATATGGGCGCCCGAGAAGCCGACCGTCGTCATGGTCGTCGGCGTGAACGGCACCGGCAAGACGACGTCCGTCGGCAAGCTCGCGAAGTACCTCCAGGAGGACGGAAAGAAAAGGGTCATTCTCGCCGCGGCCGACACCTTCCGCGCGGCGGCGGCAGAGCAGCTCGCGGTCTGGGCCGAGCGCGCGGGGGTCGATATGATCCACCACGGCGACGGGGCCGACCCCGCGGCGGTCGTCCACGACGCGGCCGAGGCGGCCGTCGCCCGGGGGGCGGACATACTCCTCGTCGACACGGCGGGCCGCCTCCACACGCGCGAGAACCTCATGCGCGAGCTCGGGAAGATCCACAGGGTGACCTCGCGCAAGGTCCCGGGCGCGCCCCACGAGGTGCTCCTTGTCCTAGACGCGACCACGGGCCAGAACGCCGTCATCCAGGCCAAGAAGTTCGCGGACGTGGTGGGGCTGACGGGCATCTTTCTCTCGAAGCTCGACGGCACCGCCAAGGGCGGCGTCGTCCTCGCGATCTGGAACGAGATCAACATCCCGGTGAAGTATGTCGGCGTGGGCGAGGGGCTCGACGACATCCTGCCCTTCGACCCGGAGGCGTTCGTCGACGCCCTCTTCCCCGAGGACCTCGTGAAGAAGGACACCGAATGAGCGAGACCCCTGGCAGCGTGGCGGATACCGAGGAGCATGGCGAGGCGCATGCGGCGACGGTCGCCGCTCCCCCGCCTGAGCCCAAGGACGCCCGCTGGCTCGCGCGGGCTTTCGAACTCGCGCGCCGGGGCCTCGGGCGCGTGAGCCCCAACCCCGCGGTGGGCGCGGTCGTCGTGAGCGGGGGCGAGGCCGTCGGCGAGGGCTTCCACGAGGAGTTCGGCGGGGCCCACGCGGAGGTGAGGGCGCTCGAGGCGGCGGGTGGCTCCGCGCGCGGGGCCACGCTCTACGTCACGCTCGAGCCCTGCCGCCACGAGGGCAAGACCCCGCCCTGCACCGACGCCATCACGGCCGCCGGCGTCGCTCGCGTGGTTTACGCCCTCGCCGAGCCCAATCCCGAGGCCGCGGGCGGCGGCGAGGTGCTCAGCGAACGCGGGATCGAGGTCGTCGTCCCCGACGCCGACTCGCTCCGCGCCATCTCGCGCGACTTCTACGCCTACTGGTTCAAGCACGTGCGCGCGAAGACCGCGTTCGTTACCGCCAAGTGGGCGATGACCGCCGACGGCCGCCTGGCGACGCGCACCGGCGACTCCCACTGGATAACGGGCGAGGACTCGCGCGCCTCGGCACGCGTGCTGCGAGCGGAGTCGGACGCCGTCATCGTCGGGATAGGCACGGTCCTCCGCGACGACCCGCGCCTGACCGCCCGCACCGGCGACGGCCGCGAGCCCGTGAGGGTGATCGTCGACTCGGCGCTCAGAACCCCGCCCAAGTCCGGGCTGATGCTCGCTGCGGGTCAGCCCCCGATAATCGCCTGCTCGGAGACCGCGCCCCCCGAACGCGAGGATGCCCTCGCCACGCGCGGCGCGGAGGTGATGCGCCTCCCGGCCCCCGGCGGCCGCGTCGATCTCGGGGTCCTCGTCGACCGGCTCCACGAGCGGGGCAAGCTCAGGCTGTACTGCGAGGGCGGCCCGACGCTTCTGGGTGCGCTCTTCGACGGACGTCGGGTGGACGAGGTCTGCGTCTTCGTCGCGCCGAAGCTCGTTGGGGGCAAGCAGGCGCCGGGCGCGATATCGGGCCGGGGCGTCACGCGGATGAAGGACGCGTTCGAGATCAAGGACGCCGAGTGGAAGCAGCTCGGCGACGACATGGTCCTGCGCGGGCGCGTGGGCGAGTGGGACTGGATGGCGTAGCGATGTTCACCGGACTCGTGAAGACGGTCGGCGAAATCGAGTCGGCGAGGCCGACCCCCGCGGGCGCGCGGATCGCCGCGTCCCTCCCCGACGGCGCCGAGCCGCTCGGCGTCACCGTCGAGATAGGCGACTCGGTCTGCGTCTCCGGCGCCTGCCTCACCGCCGTGGAGATTTCCGAGATCGCGGGCGGCGGCGCGCGCATCGCCTTTGATGCTGTCAGGGAGACGCTCGACCGGACGACGCTCGGGGGGCTGAAGGCCGGCGCGCGCGTGAACCTCGAGCCGGCCCTCCGCATGGGCGAAGCCCTAGGCGGCCACTTCGTGACGGGCCACGTGGACGGCGTCGCTAGGCTTGTCTCACGAAAGGCCGTGGGCGACGGGGCGGAGCTCGCCTTCGAGGCCGCGCCCGAGATCCTGGCCGACATCGTCCCCAAGGGCTCGGTCGCGGTTGACGGGGTGAGCCTGACCGTCGCACGGCTGGACGCTTCAGGCTTCGCCGTCGCGGCGATCCCGCACACCCTCGCCGCCACGACGCTCGGTGGCCTCGCGCCGGGGGAGCGCGTGAACGTCGAGACCGATATGTTAGTGAAAGCCGTCCGACGCGTCGTCTCGGGCGGAACGGGCGGCGACATCTCGCTCGACTTCCTCCGCGAGCACGGCTTTGCGTAAGGACGGGCCGGCAAGACCCGTTCAGACCTCGATCTTCCACTTCAGCTGGAACTCGATCTCCTCCTCGGTCGCCCCCCGCTCGTGCTCGATGTCGACGACCGCGCCCGGCGGGACGAGCACCCGCTCGCCCCTCTCGATGTGGTCGGCGAGGCGGCGGAGCTTGGCGACGAACCGGCTCGCGGGGCAGGCCTTCTCGACGTCGCGCAGGGCGCGCCTCTTCCTCCTCAGCCTCCGCTTCCGCTTCTTCTCCACAGGCTTCTTTTTGGCGGGCATGCACGCCTCCATCCGTGATCGCGTGGGCGCCGAGCATGGCGCGCCTGGCGCCCTCCGCGCAGGCCGCGCGCCCGTGCCCCGGACGGGGACGTTTCGCGCGCTTGCGGCGCGTCCCGCGACCGCCATATTAAAGGGTGGCGCGCATGGGCGCGCGCGGGGGAAGTGGCAATGGATATCAAGGAGTACGGAGACACGCCTCCTTGGGACTGGCCCGAGGACGCGGGCGCCGCATTCATGAAGGTCCTCACCGACCGTGGGGCCGACGAGGAGGACCGCGTCCTCGCCGCGCGCTTGGCCGGCAACGCCTGCGCGGTGAACGACGACCTTGCCGAGGCGCTGCTCGATGTGCTGCGCTCTCCCGAGGAGCCCGAGGCGCTGCGCTCGAGGGCGGCGATCTCGTTCGGGCCGACCCTCGAACAGGCCGACACCTACGGTTTCGACGATCCCGAGGACGTGATGGTCACGGAGGGCGTCATTGGACGCATCGCCGAGACGCTGGAGGCGCTCTTCCGGGACGATGGCGTTCCCAAGGACGTCCGCCGCCGGATACTCGAGGCGGCGGTCCGCGCGCCGCGCGAATGGCACGCGGAGGCAATACGCGGGGCGTATAGCTCCGGCGACAAGGAATGGAGACTCACCGCGGTCTTCTGCATGAGGTACGCAAAGGGCTTCGAGGACGACATCATCGCCGCGCTCTCGGCGGACGATGACGCGGCCGTCTACGAGGCCCTCCTGGCCGTGGGGGCCTGGGGTGTGAAGGCCGCCTGGCCTCGGGTCTCCGCGATCCTCGACGCCGATGATTGCGACAAGGACGTGTTCCTGGCCGCCATCGAGGCCGCGGGCGGCATCGGGACGACCGACGCGCGCGAGGCCCTCGAGACCCTTCTCGACCATCACGACCAGGACGTTGTTGCCATGGCGTCCGAGGCGATGGCGATGGCCGGGTTCGGGATTCCCGGCCTGGACCTCGATGACGAGGACGAGTTCGACGCGGGACCGGATTTCCCGCCCCACCTCCTCTGTTGAGATCACCGCCGTGGCCGATCCCGGGACGTGACGCGGCAAGGGCCGCGCGGTGGGCCTTGCCCGGGGGCGGCCGGGGGGGATAGCATGCGGCGCATGCGCGTCACGATAATGGGACTGGGGCTCTTCGGCGGCGGCGCGGGGGCGGCGCGGCACTTCGCCGGGGTGGGGCACGACGTCACGGTCACCGACCTGCGAGATGAAGCGACGCTAGCCCCGACGCTCGATGCGCTTGCCGACCTCGAAGTCAGATATGTCCTGGGCCGCCACGACGAGGCCGACTTCAAGTCCTGCGATCTGCTCGTGGTGAACCCCGGCGTCCGCCCCGGGAACGAACTGGTCAAGCTCGCCCGGGATTCGGGCGCCCGCGTGACGACCGAGTTCGAACTGGGGCTCGAGGCGACCGCGCGGCGCGGCGCGCGCGTCCTCGCGGTCACGGGCACCAACGGCAAGACCACCACCGCCGGGATGCTCGTGTCCATTCTCAAGTCGTACGACCCGCGGACGCGCTCGGGCGGGAACATCGGCGGGTCGCTGCTATCCGCGGCGGGGGAGGTCGCGGAGGGCGCGCCGCTCGTCGTGGAGGTCTCGAGCTTCCAACTGCACAGGCTCACGGGACTCCCCGGCCTCGAGGTCGCGGCGATCACGAACCTGGCGCCGAACCACCTCGACTGGCACCCGACGCTGGGACACTACTATGCCGCGAAGCGGCGGGCGGTCGAGTTCCTTCCCTCCCACGGCACCGCCGTCCTCAACCTTGACGATGCCACGCTCAAGGAATGGGGTGGCTCTGCAGGGCGCGCGACCGCATGGTTCACTTCAGCGGCCGAGCCGCCGGGCGAAGGCGTCTGGGTCTCCGAGGGCCGTGTCCTCTTCCGCCGCGGCGCCGAGCGGGGGGAGGTCGCGCGGGTCGATGCCCTTCCCCTAAGAGGGCCGCACGACGTGTCGAACGCCCTCGCCGCGACGGGCGCGGCCCTCGCCTTCGGCCTTCCGCCGGAAGCCATCGCTGAGGGCCTCGCCGGATTCCGCCACGAGGGACACCGCATGGAACTCGTGGCCGAGGGCGCAGGGGTCCGCTTCGTGGACGACTCCGCGTGCACGACCCCCGAAAGCGCCTGCGCGGCGCTCGGGTCGGTCGAGGGGCGCGTGGCGCTCGTCATGGGCGGGAGCGACAAGGGCTGCGACTTCGCGATTCTCGGGCGGGAGATCGTCGAACGGTGCGAGTTCGTCGCTTCGGTCGCGCTCATGGGTGAGGCGGGGACGCGTATCGGCGCGGCAATCAAGGAGGCCGCGGCTACCAGCGGGCGCAAGGTGCTCGTCGATGACGCGGGATCCTTCGACGACGCATTCGCGATCGCCGTCGCCTCGGTGACGCGCGACGGCGGCGGGACCGTCCTCCTCTCGCCCGCCGCGGCGTCGCTCGACGAATTCCGGAACTACCGCGAGCGGGGCGAGCGGTTCGCGGAACTCGCCCGGGCGTGGGTGGCCCCTTCCGCGTAGCGCATGGCGTCGTAGGCGAGGCCAAGTGGGCGCCTCGACGGAACGCACCGGCCGCCGGTTTCCTGTCAGCCGCCCTCGCCCGCCGCGCTCGGGTATCGTTTCGCCAGGTGTTCCTCGAGCCTCTTTGCTCGCGCGGCGCCGCCCCCGGGGACCCGTCCGAAGCACCTCGCCGCCCCCGCAAACGCCGGCACCTCCGTGGCCGGGTCGCCGGGGTAGTGGACCGCGACGCGGAGGTACGCGTAGGCCGCCTCGCGCCAGTCGTCGGGGCCATCGGCGTCGGCCGCGAGCGCGTCGCCGAGGAGGACGTAGGCCTCGGCGCGGAACTCGTCGTCGCAGACGATCAGGAACCGGCGGAGCCGCATCGCCGCCTCGGCGCCCCTCCCCAGCTTGACGAGGCAACCGGCCGCGCCCAACTCCGCCCGCCGGGCGAGGAACGTCCCAGACGCGGCCCTGCGCCCCGCGCGACCGAAGAGCCCAAGCGCCGAGTCGTGTCGGCCCCGCCTGGCCTGGATCGCCGCGCGGAGGAGCAGACGCTGCGTCTCGGTGAGTCCCGAGTCCGGAGCGGCCGCGGGCACCTCGGCCCCGAGGCGCGAGAGCCCGTCCATTGCCTCGAAGAGGAAGCGCGTCCGGCCGCCCTTTTCGGCCAGCCTGCGGAGGGCGGCCCGCGCCTCCTCGACGCGCCCGGTCCGCTCCTCGGCGCGTGCGAGGTGGAGGAGGATGTATTGCTCGAGCAACTCGTGGTGCGGGGCCTCGAGCGCCGCCGCGAAAAGACGCGCAGCGTCGGCGTGCCTGCCCTCGCTCGCCGCCTCGCGCCCGAGCGAGTACTCCACCGGCCGGCCGTCGTCGTAGACGACCTCGCGCACCCTCTCGCGTGCGAACGTGCTGGTCCCCTCGACGCGCAGCACCACCTCCCGCGCATCGTCGCGGATCACGGTCCCCCTGTACGGCTTCTTCCCTTCCTTCAGGATCACGCTGTCGGCCGCCGCCGCGCCGGGAGCGGTCGCGAGCGCGACAAGGCCGGCCACCACGACACACCTGCATTCGGGTCTCATGGTTCACCTCCCGGGGATTGAACGCATCCGGCTACGGAAGGTTCATCGCCCGGAGGAAAGACGCCGGCCGCGACGGCCGCTCGTCCGGGGGCGAGGAGAAATGCACCCGCCGGCCGCGCACGCCAGCTTTTTTGTTGACTCCGGGCGAATACGCAATAGAATAGCCGCTTGTCATTGGGGGGGTACCCCGTCCGCGGGGCCCGGTCGTATTGTCGGGTCGTCTGCCGCGCGCGACGGGGAGGAGCGGCATATGCCATCCCCCCTCGGTCGTCGACACGTTCTTCTTTCTCTCACCCTGTTGCTGTCATCCACGATACTGCTGCCGTGTCCGGCCCGCGCGGCGGGTTCCGGCGAGGCCGACCGCCAGTACCGCTTCGCGATGCTCCTGGCCTCCCGCGAGGACCTCGACCGCGCGACGAAGGAGTTCCGCCGGTTCCTGGAGCGGTTCCCCGAGGACGGGCGGGCCGCGGAGGTCGAGTTCTGGCTCGCCTACACGCTCCACAAGGCGTCCAGTTTCGATGAGGCCGCGAGGATCCTCGGGAAATGGCTCGACCGACACTCCGGGCACGATCTCGCCGACCGCGCGCTCTACTGGCGCGGAGAGGCGCTAGCCAAGACCGGCGATCCCGCCGGGGCAAGGGAGGCATGGGCGCGTCTCGCGAGGCGCTTCCCGAAGAGCGAGCGGCTCCCCAACGCCCTCGAGGAGATGGCGCGGTCGTTCATGGACGACGGCCGCTTCGACGAGGCGCTCCCGCGGTTCCGCGAGCTCCGGGAGAAATTCCCCCGTACGAAGATCCTGGCGGAGAGCGCGACGCTTGGAATTGCCGGGTGTCTCCTCGCCCTGGATCGGCCGGGGGATTCCCTCGAGGAATTCGACCGGATCATCGCGTCGGGGCCAAGGGGCGGGACTGCGCTGGAGGCGCGCTTCGGCCGGGCGAAGGCCCTCGCGGCCCTGGGGCGTGCCGGGGAGGCGGAGCGCGAGTTCGCCCGCGTCGCCGCGGACGCCGGGAAGTCCGACCGCCTGAAGAACTTTGTCCCGGAGGCCCTCCTCCACCGCGCCTCGGCGCTCGTGTCGGCAGGCAAGGCGGCGGAGGCGCTCGCGGTCATTGCCGAACTCGAGGGCCGATCGGACAGGGGAAGCGCCTTCGACAGGGCGTTATATTACAAAGGCATAGCGCTCGATAAGGCAGGCCGCTCCCGCGAGGCCGCGGCCATCTTCGAGCGGGTGCTCTCCCGCCCGGAGGCGCGTTCCGTCCACGGCCGCGCGGCGTGGCGCCTGGCTGACATCAGGTACGTAGCCGGCGACAAGCTCGGCGCGGTCGCTGCCTACGACAAGCTCGTCGCGCTCGGCGACCCGCCGGGCCTCGCCGAGCAGGCCCTCTACAACTCGGCGGTCACGCTCGGCGAGTTGGGGCGCATCGAGGAGGCGCTCTCCCGCGCCAGGAAGTTCCTCGAGGTCCACCGTTCGAGCAAGCTCGCCGCCGACGCCCTCTACGCGGCAGGCGACTTCCTTGTGAGGCTCAAGCGCTACCGCGAGGGGGCGCGGGTCTACGGGGATCTGCTCGAGCGATTCCCCACCGACGCGCGCGCGGCCGACGTCCGGTTCCGCCGGGGCTGGTGCCTGAACGCATCTGGCTCGTTCGAGGCGGCGCGGAGGGAATTCGAGTCCATCCTGAGGACTAACCCGCGCGGCCCGGAGGCGGCCGAGGCCGCTTTCCTTCTCGGCGAGGCCGCCCGCAAGGCCGGTCGGACCGCCGACGCCGAGCGCGCCTACCGCAGGGCGCTCGAGGCCGGCCCCGCCCCAGCGAGGGCAGCCGACGCGCTCTGGGCCCTGGCGTCCATTGCGAAGGAGGCCGACCGGGCCGACGAGGCGCTCGAACTCTCGCGACGGCTCGTCAAGGAGCACCCGAAGTCGCGGCTCGTGCCGTGGGCGATGCTCCTGGCGGCGGACTCCGCCTACGCCCGGGGCGGCGAGGGGGACGTCGAGGCAGCGCTCGCGGGATATCGCGAGATCATCGTCAGGCGCCCGTCCCACGAGTTGGCCCCGGCGGCACGCTCGGGCGAGGCGTGGGCGCTCCAGAAGCTCGGCAAGCGCGGCGAGGCCCTGATGGCCTTCCGCGCCCTCGCACACGCGCATCCCGGGACGCGCTTCGGCGCGGAGGCCTTCTATCGCGCTGCGGCGATCCTCCGCGAGGACGGAGACTGGAAGGGCGCCCTGGGGATGATCGACGATCTCCTGCGCCGCCATCCAGACGGGCGCTTCGCCGAGGCCGCCCGTTTCGAGAGGGCGCTCGCGCTCAAGGGCGGCGGCGATACCGAGGGCGCGGTCTCGGAACTGGAGCGGTTCGAGAAGAGCTTCCCCGGGAGCGCGCTCCTCCCCGATGCCCTGCGCGAGTTGGCCCTCGCGCACTTCTCCAAGGGCGACCGGAAGGCGGAACTCGCGGCGTGGCGGCGGATACTCAAGACTTTCCCCCGGAGCCCGGCCGCGTTCGACGCACACTATGGGGTGGCGGCGCTCGCCGAGGCATCGAAGGACTTCGAGACCGCCGCGCGCGAGTATGCAAGGGCCGCCGCCGCAGATCGGTCCAGGCCCGAGGCCGCGACGGCCGCGTTCAGACGGTCGGACTGCCTCGCGAGGGCGGGCCGCTCGAACGAGGCGTTCGAGGCCTTCGTGAAGTTCGCGGAACGCTTCCCCAAGTCGAAGGAGGCCGCGAGCGCCTTGGCGCGGGCCGGGGCCATCGCGATGGCCGCCGGAAAGGCACGCGATGCCGAGGGGCTTTTCAGGCGGGCGGAGCAGCTGGCCCCCGGGAGCGCGGGGCTTGAGCTCGCCGAGGCCCTTCGCAAGTCGGGCAAGGCCGCCGACGCCCTGAAGATCGTGACGGGCCTCCTCGCGAAGGGCCTCGAGGGCGACGCCGCGCGGCGGGCCAGGACCGAGATCGCGCTCTCGCTCGCCAAGCTGGGGCGCTATGCGGAGGCCGAGACGCACCTCCGCGAGGTCATACGCGGCGGCGAGGACAAGCTGGCCGCGCGCGCGCAGTTCGAGCTCGCGGAGTCCTACGTCGCGCGAAGGGACCTCCGCGCGGCCGAGCGCGCGTTCTACGAGCTGCTGCTGCTCTATCCTTTCGAAGAATGGCAGGCCGAGGCGCGTTTCCGCTTGGGCCAGACGAACGAGCGCCTGGCGGACCTCGCGCGCGCGAGGGAGTTCTACGCGGAGCTCGTCCGCGAGAACCCTTCGAGCAGGCGGGTCGCACAGGCGCGCAGGCGCATCGAGGCGCTCAGCCCGTGACCCGGGGGACGGGACGGACATGATTACGCGACACGCGACCGCAAACTTCATCTCAAGAACCTCCGCGGGGCTCCTGGCGATATTCATCCTCGCAGCGCGCGCGCCCGGTCGCGAGGGCGGCCTCGTGCTGGACGCGAACGGACCGGCCCCGGAGCGGGGAGAGGTCGAGGCTCCCGCGAAACCCGCGCCCGGCCCGGCCGAGGGCTCGGGCCTC
>Ga0272441_10011832_pt1 | contig 12873 bp, 8 predicted proteins | sample SSMProp6N_FD_193582 | JGI IMG/M metagenome (GOLD analysis project Ga0272441, IMG submission 193582) | Marine sediment archaeal communities from Little Sippewissett salt marsh, Falmouth, MA, United States - SSM-Prop-6N | ecosystem: Environmental > Aquatic > Marine > Wetlands > Sediment ...
CCTTATCCTGGGAACCGACAAGGATGAAAACGGCGGGCTCGTTGTTTTTAATCTCGACGGAAAAATCATCCGGCCCGTCATACCGCTCAAACGGCCCAATAACGTGGATATTGAGTACGGGCTGCTGTTGAACGGAAAGCCGGTTGACATTGCCGTGGTCACGGAAAGACTGGAGAACCGGATCCGGGTATTCCGGCTGCCGGATATGGCCCCTATCGACCGGGGCGGCATTCCGGTGTTCGAGGGTGAGATTTTTCGCGCACCCATGGGAATTTCGCTCTTCAAACGGCCTTCAGATGGAGCGGTTTTCGCCGTGGCCGGCAGAAAGGAAGGGCCGACCGATGGACCCTATCTGTGGCAGTACCGTCTTGAGGATGACGGTGCGGGTGCGGTCAGGGCGGTAAAAGTCAGAGCATTTGGCACTTGGAGCGGTGTGAAAGAGATCGAAGCCATTGCCGTGGACGATGAATCGGGCTACGTCTACTATTCCGATGAGGGCATAGGAGTGCGAAAATACCGCGCCGACCCGGATACAGAGAATGCGAACCGGGAACTGGCCCTGTTCGCCACAGAGGGCTTTGTCCAGGATCATGAGGGCATTTCGATCTACTGTGCCGGGGACAGATCCGGATATATCCTTGTATCCGATCAAGGGGCGAATGAATTCCACATCTTCACCCGCGAGGGTGAGCCGCATGATCCGCACCAGCACCGGCTGGTCAAGGTGATAAAATGTTCGACCCTCGAAAGCGACGGTTCCGAGGTGACCCATGCCTCGCTCAATCGCACGTTTTCAAAAGGCCTGTTCGTGGCCATGTCGGCTGACCGGACCTTTCAATTTTACTCCTGGCCTGACATCGCCGGTGATGATCTGGTCGTTGTACCGGAGGGCATATTGCCGTAACATAATGTTCCAGAGGATCTTACGCGTGATGACGAGGATTCGCCATCACACTTTCACCGACGCTGCCATCGAGAGAAATAAACAGAAAAATGAAATTGATCTTTCTTCGAAAGGAGTATCGTTGCGCTATTCCATCGTGAAAATACTATGCCTCATGAGTACAGCAATACTGCTGCAAACGAACGCGCTGAGGGGCATGCCGCCGGACACCCTGAAGGTCATCCAGCTGTCCGACACCCATATCTGCAACCTGACAGGCTATCACCCCGCCTTTGTCCGGGCCAGAGCGCATTATGGAGACGGCGCCAGGGCTCTGGCAGTGTTTCTCAGCACCGCTCCCGTACGCCGGGATGCCGACATCGTGGTTATCACCGGTGATCTGATCGACTATTTCGAGGCCGAAACCGCAGCGGGGGACTGGCTGGCCACGCAAGTCGAGCAGTTCGCCCCGCTCTATTTCGAATGCCCGGTCACTTTGCACCTGGTCCTGGGCAACCACGACATCGCCAGCTACTGGATTGAGGAACCGGATGAAAAAGAGTCCTTTCAAATCAACGTCAACAGAGCCCGCGCCGCCTGGATCAGGAATATTCCGAGTTTCCGCTACGGCACCTACTACAGCCGCGACTACGCTGTTGGCGAGACAAGTTATCGGTTCCTCTTCCTGGACAACGGTTACAGTTTGAAAGACGGTTCGGTGCTGGATCCGCATCAGCTCGATTGGCTCGCCCATGAACTTGAGAACGCCGCTGAAAATCCCGTGGTCATCTTCATGCATAAATATCTGCGCGTTCCCGATCTCGACGGCGACGGCCGTTACTTTGCCGCCAGTAATACGGTCACGATCGACTCGATCCGCTGCTCAACGGGTTTCTACCGTCTGCTCAATGAATATCAAAACATAAAACTGCTTTTAGTGGGACATGGACACAAGAATATCACGGAGACGATCTATTTCCCGTCCGGAAACCGGGTCGTGCAAACTGAGACCGCGGCGTTCGCCGCGGATCCGGCGAACTGGCGTATGATCAATTTCGCAAAGGATGCGATCCAGATCTCGCCCTGCGGTGCGGACCGGGAAAAAACTGTCATCAAAATTCGGAATGAATAGATGACTCATCGAATATTGCTTGACCTATTTTCGCATCTCACGGCCGTAATGCGCAGGGACGCCACGGAGCGCCGTGGGAGCTGTATTGAATGAGGGCCTGACCGGACTCCTTTCGGAGAGTTCCGCACCCGCGAACGGAAATAAAGTTATGACGAGATTTCCTGAACTTTCACGGCGGCTGCAAATGTGTTTACTCGCCGCTGCGCTCTCAACCATGATTTGGTCGCAGGGCCGCGCCTGCAACGTGCCGGTGTTCCGGTACGCGCTGGAGCGCTGGGATGCCGACTTGTACCCGGTCTTGCTCTATTATAACGGCGAGCTTGACGAAGAGCTGTTTTCGCAATTGCAGCAGCGTTGCGCCGGCCGCGATTCGCTGCTGAACGCCTCGATCGAGCGTATCGATGCGTCAACGGAACAGGGCGCGAGCAGGGCCGCCCGCGCCGGAATCGGCCAGTTTCCGTGGATCCAGGTCTATTATCCCCCGGCTTCGAGCGTTCGGGGTCTGGTCTGGGAGGGTGTGTTCGACCGCGCTAATGTCGAGCGCTTGCTCGACTCGCCGGCCAGGACGGCTCTGGCGCAGAGACTGCTGGACGGCGAAGCCTCTGTTTGGGTCCTGGTCAAGAGCGGCGACGGGCACAAGGACCGCAGGGCGTCAGAGACTCTGAGGGCTGAACTCGAGCGGGCGTCGGAGCAGCTGAAAGTTCCCGAGACCGGGGTCGATATCGACGGCAACCCTATTGAGGTCAGCGATTTCCGCAATTACCCGGTCCGTTTCAGCCTGATCGAGATCTCGGGAACGGATCCGGACGAGATCCTGCTGGTGAGCATGCTCAAAGGTTCGGAGGCCGACCTGGTGCTGTACGACGAACCCCTGGCCTTCCCGGTCTACGGCCGCGGGCGCGCACTGTACGCCCTAGTCGGAAAAGGTATAAACCAGAGCACTATTTTCGCCGCCTGCCAGTCCGTGATCTCCTGGTGCTCGTGCGAGATAAAGGCGCAGAATCCCGGCATCGACCTGCTGGTTTCAGCGGACTGGTCCCATCCGCGCGGCGGCGCCATGGTGAAAGATGAAGCGCTGCCGCCCCTGACCGGACTGTCCGGTTTTCTGTCCGCGGACGATCCTGAACATTCGGTCTCCACGCAAGCCGAAGCCGGTCAAGACGATCCGGTCTCTGCGGGAGCGGGTGAGCCCGGATCCGGAACGGCACCGCGCCCCGAAGGAAGCCATGCTATTTTCTCCCGTCCCCTTTACCGAAACCTGATTCTGTCCGCCGCTGCGGGTCTGGTGCTGGTGCTGGCCGCTTCGGTGGTCTTGAAGGCGAGGAAGAAGGAATAACATCTGTCTGTCGTCACAATGTCCATCCCTCCCGGTAATCGATGTGCAGCAGGGCATTGGCCTCCTCGCTGTTGGTGAAGCGCAAATTTTCGCTGTCCCAGCTCAGCACTTGATCTTTGAGACGGATGGCGATCACGCCGAGCAGCACCATCTCGGTGAGCGGACCCGAATACTCGAAATTGGAGCACGCGGGCACCCCGTCCTTGCAGGCCCGGATCCAGTCGCCCTCGTGAGTAGTGACGACGCGCGGCAGGACTTTGGGCGGCTGCCGGTAGGCCTGCATCTTGCTTTCCGGCACGAGCCGGGCGCCGATCATCTCACCCTCATCGCCGCTGAAATAATAGCCGCCGGAGCGCAGTTCGCGTCCCGGTTCCAGCCCCTTTGGAACGGGCGGCTTGAGCCGGCCGTCGTACCAGGTCACGTTGACCGGCGGGCGTTCGCCGCGCGCGGCGAAATGATAACGGACAATGGAGGCGCGCGGATAGGTCTGGGATGCCACCTCGGGCTGCCAGTGCGTGGAGGTGGCCTGCAGCGTCGACGGCGCGCCCAGATCGAGCGCCCAGAAGGCGGGATCGAGGGTGTGGCAGCCGATATCGCCGAGGGCGCCGGTGCCGAAGTCGATCCAGCCGCGCCACGTGGCCGGGTGATATTCGGGATGGTAAGGCCGGTAGGTCACGGGTCCGAGCCAGAGATCCCAGTCCAGCGATTCGGGCACCGGCGGAGTCTCGACCGGTTTCGACCGTATCGGCCAGGTGGACCAGGGATCGCCGCCGACCGGCCGGTCGGTCCAGACGTGAACGTCGCGCACCGTCCCGATCGCCCCGTCGTTGAGCCATTCATGCACCAGCCGGGTTCCCTCGGAGGAGTGGCCCTGGTTGCCCATCTGGGTCTGCACCTTGTGGTATCTCGCCGCTTCGGTGAGCTTGCGGGCTTCGTACACCGTGTGGGTCAGAGGTTTTTGACAGTAGACGTGCTTTCCCAACTGCATGGCCGCCATGGTGATCACCGCGTGGGTGTGATCCGGTGTGGCCACGATGACGGCGTCGATCTCCTTCTGCTTTTCCAGCATCACGCGAAAATCTTTGTACTGTTTGGCTTTGGGATACTTTGCGAACGTCTCCGCCGCCCGCTCGCTGTCCACGTCGCACAGCGCGACGATGTTCTCCTCCTCGCAATTCTGCAGGTTCCTCTTGCCCATACCGCCGACGCCGATGCCGGCGATATTGAGCTTGTTGCTCGGCGCGTCTGCCCCGAGCAGCCGGCTCGGAACATAGGTGAACGCCAAAGCGGACGCGGTCGAGCTTCTCAGAAACGCCCGGCGGGATGGGCTTTTGTCTTTTTCTCGAGTTGACATGGGATTCTCCAAATTACACCCGATTCGTTGAGCTGCAATTGGGATCAATCAAGGGCCGGTGCGATGATGATGTTGCGGTATTGAACGCCCCCGTGATTGCCCTGAAGCAGCACCGGACCGGGCTCACCTTCATGACTGTCCCTCGCACCCACGGTGATGCCCGGGATCTCCTGTTTTTCCAGGACTGTTTCACCATTGTAGATCAGGGTTACCCAGCGGCCGATCAGAGTGATGTCGAAAACACTCCATCCATCATCCGCTGGCGGCGGAATTACACTCGGTGCGATGTAACCATAGATGCTCCCGGCTCCCCTGTGCATTTCGTAATTCCGCGGCGGCACGATCTGTATCTCGTAACGGCCGCGCAGGTACACGCCGCTGTTTCTGGGTCCCTCCCCTGGCAGCCTGAATTCCACGTGCAGCTTGAAATCCATGTAATCTTCTACGGTCAGCAGGTTCACGCCCGGCGGGGTATTGGTCAATACGCCGTTTTCGAACGACCAGCCGTTGGGCGCATCATCCCGCTCAACACGCCATTTGGACAGGGATAGATCCTCTGCGGCCAAAAGCCGGACCGGTTCTCCCCACCGGACATCCGCCCGAAAGGGCAGTTCCGGAGCGCGAACCGCACGAAACGGGATGAATTCGCCGCGATCGTTCGTGGTCTCGCCCTCTACCCGGTCCTGTTCAACGACTCCCTTGAACAGGATGTCGTCCTGGCGCCGCTCGAGCCTCGGAGCAAAGGAAAACACAAGCTCCCGGCCGTCAAAATGGGTATACAACAGGGGACGGGCGTGGCTGTTGCCGCCGACATACCGTCCGGTGAGCCCGCCGTTGTCACCGGCCAGCTCGAGCCAGGCCGGATCCTCCTCACCGCCCCGGATAATGGTCAGGTCCCAGCGCCCGAGAACGGGGCTGTAATCCATGGATTGCTGTGCCGCGAGACGGCAGCACAGCGCGCTGATAATCAGCACGGTCCGAAACATTCTCATGAGATCAATTTCGCCTTATTTGATCCACGGTTTTTCCGAATTGTTTCATATTCTCCAGCCAGTAGAGTCCCGACTTGCCGCTCACCACGATATCCGCATCGCCGTCCTGATCGAGATCGACCATGTGGATTTTCATCCCCGTGCCTATTCCAGCGTTGTAAGCGAGCACATGCTTGCTGAACGCGGCCGGGGCCCGGCTCATATCATACCAGTAGAGTCCCAGAGGTTCAAGCGCGCCCGGATCCTTGCCGCTGTGGCCGCGCAGCCGCTTGCCCGTGATCAGGTCCAGTTGGCCGTCCTCATTGATGTCGAACAGAACCAGGGCATGGACCTGCGACCAGGTGTCATCAATCGTGCGCTGTACCCAGGATCGTTCACCGTCTTTAGATATCTGCTCCAGCCAGAAAAGACCGTAATCGTGAGCCTGTCCGTAGATGATGTCGTTGAGACCGTCGCCGTTGACGTCATGGACCAGAATGGGCAGACTCGCGCGTTCTCCGATATCGTACTCCGGGTTCCACTGCCAGGATGTTTTCGCATCCCTAGGCGCACGGTACCAGCCCCGCGTGGTCAGGATGTCTTTCCTGCCGTCGCCGTCCACATCGCCCAGGCCGATGCCGTGTCTGATCTCTTCCGCTCCAGCGGAGTGAGGTGTGAAGATGCCCTGCTCCATTTCGATCCAGACCACTTTGTGTGGGGACCACAGATTCGGCAGCAGATCGGGATCGCCGTCGCCGTCCATGTCCTCGAACATCACGAATTCGGTATTTTTCGAATCCGCGATTTTATACTTCCGCCACAGCGTCCTGGCTGCCCCGGGATTCTCATACCAGTAGATATTCTGGTCTTCGAACCATCCCCAGGAAATCAGATCAATCCAGCCGTCGCCGTTGACATCCCAGGGGTATTCGCCGCCGTTGCTGATAAATTCCCCGTGCGCTTTGACCTCTCTCAGATTATGGCGGACGAATTCAGGGCCCGGGTACCAGAACGGACCGGCGGTTATGTCGAGCACACCGTCGTTGTTGACATCGAACACGGCGCACCCCTCGGAAAAAGGACCGTACCATTTTTCATCCGGTCCGTCGATCCTCTGGGCCAGAAAGGCGGGATCTGCGGCTCTGGATAGGATCGGAAAAGAGATCCAACAAGCGAAAAGTATCCCGAAAACTATCTTTTTATTCATGGTCATCTCCGATACTATGACGATCGCGCTCAATTTGTCAGTGGGCAAGGATCTGTATTCAAAAATATAGAGATTTTCCTAACAAACGCTAAAGATTTTTGCATTAAAACCGGGATCCCACGGACACCTGACACGTTTCAACCGTCTATTAATGGACTACCATTTTCAGTGGTGCCGGATCCGGTCGAGCATATTTCTGGTTGCAATATAGGGTGGATCTGATTAAATTACAGTCCGTTTGTGAGAAGAGATTATCGCTTTTTCCAATATGAATGGGGATTTACATGCGTCTGTGGAACCTCGTCATCAAGGAGATCTCGCGGAGAAAATTGAACTTTGCTCTGGGATTGATATCCATTGTCCTGGCTGTGGCTGTTTTCGCTGGCTCTTTGACCCTGCTTGAGGCGCATGACCTGAGAACGGAGCAGATCATCGCGCAGAAAGAACGGGAGACCCGTGAGCGGATGGCCGTTCTCGAGGACGATTACCGCAAAATTATGAAAAATCTCGGCTTCAATCTGCTGATCCTGCCCAGGGAGCAGAACCTGAGCGATCTCTATCTCGACGATTACGCGGCGCACACCATGCCGGAGGAGTACGTCACCCGGCTGTCCGAATCCAGGATCATGTCGATCCGCCATCTGCTGCCCAGCCTGCAGCGCAAAATCAAGTGGCCCGAGCAGCGGCGCACCATCATTCTGATCGGCACCCGCGGCGAAGTGCCCCTGCTGCACCGCGATCCCAAGGAGCCGATCCTGGTGGCCGTACCCCGGGGAAGTGCCGTGGTCGGATTCGAGATCGCCTCCAGCATCGGTCTCGAAGCGGGCGACGAAATTCAGATCCTCGGACGAAAATTCATCGTCGAAAAATGCAACGGGGAGCGCGGCTCAAAGGACGACATCACGATCTGGATCGATCTGCAGCAAGCCCAGGAGATGCTGGACGAGCCGGATAAAATCAATGCCATTCTCGCGCTCAAATGCCACTGCATTGGAAACGAGATCGCCCAGGTCCGGCGCGAGGTCAACGCCGTTCTGCCCGGCGTGCAGGTGATCGAGCAGGGCACCAAAGTGCTGACCCGGGCCGAAGCCCGGGACCGCGCGGCCGTGGAAGCGCGCCAGGCCATCGAAGCGGAAATCCGCAACCGCGCCGAGCTGCGCCGGGAAGGGGAAAACCTGGCCTCTGTTCTGGTCCCATCGATATCGCTGGCAGCCGGCATCTGGATCGCGCTGCTCTTTTTCGCCAACGCCAGGCAGCGGCGCAGCGAGATCGGGATCCTGCGCGCCATAGGCGTCAAATCGAGCGGTGTGCTCTATCTCTTTTTGGCCAAAGCGCTGGTCATGGGGATCGCCGGCGCCGTGATCGGTTTCGTACTGGCCTTGACCGTGACTTTTCTCTGGCAAAAGGTGCCGCAGCCCGCTTCGCTGCTGGATCCGCGCCTGTTCGCGCTGGCGCTGCTGTTCGCTCCACTGCTGTCGCTGCTGGCCAGCTGGATTCCGGTCTTCCTGGCCTCTCAGCAGGATCCCGCGCTCGTCATGAAAGAGGAGTAGAGCCGTGCTCGAACTGCGGAACGTGGACAAACAGTACATCAAGCACGGCTCGCGGATCCGGGTGCTGCAGGACATCTCTCTGGCCGTCGACAAGGGAGAATACGTCGCCGTTCAGGGCCCGAGCGGCTGCGGAAAGACGACGCTTCTTCTCATCACCGGAGCGCTGCTGCGGCCGGACCGGGGCCGGGTGCTGTTCAACGGCATTGATCTCTACAACCTCGGCGTGAAGGAGCGGGGTGAATTCCGCGCCTCCAATGTGGGATTTGTGTTCCAGCAGTACCATTTGATCCCCTATTTGACGGTTCTGGAGAACGTTATGACCCCGGACCTGGCCCGCCGCCGCGGCGACACCCTGAACCGGGGACTCGAGCTGCTGGAGCGTTTGAGCCTCTCTCACCGCCGCAACCACAGGCCGGCTGAATTGAGCGCCGGCGAAAAACAGCGCGCCGCTCTGGCCCGGGCCCTGATCACGGGGCCGGAGTTGCTTCTGGCGGACGAGATCACGGGGAATCTGGACGATCGCAACGCGGGGATCGTACTCGATTTCGTAAAAAATTTCGTGAATGGAGGCGGGACCGTGATGATGGTGACGCACGACGAAAAGGCTGCGGCTGTTGCGCACCGGACGTGGTCATTGGCTCCTGTATTCAGTGAATGAGGTCGTAACCATGATCTGCAAAAAATACGCGCTCGCCGCGCTGGTCCTGATCGTCATTGCGAGTTCCGGCATCGCAGCGGACTGGCCGATGTGGCGTTACGATGCGGGCCGGACTGCTTACGGACCGGAAGAACTGCCGCAGAGGCTCTACCCGCTCTGGACCCTGGACTATCCGGCGCGCGAGCCGGCGTGGGAAAATCCGTTGAACCGGGACCTGATGCCGTTTGACAGAGTATTCGAACCCATCGTGCTCGGGAAAAGCCTGATCATGGGATTCAACGACTGCGACAAGGTCGCGGCCTTTGACACCGAGACCGGGGAGCAACGATGGGTCTTTTACGCCGACGGCCCAGTGCGCCTTCCCGCCGCCGGTTCGCGGGACAGGGTCTATTTCACCAGCGATGACGGTCATCTCTATTGTCTCTCCCTGCAAAACGGAGAATTGCTGTGGAAATTCCGCGGGGGACCGGGCGAGCGCAGAATTCTCGGCAACAGTCGGCTGATTTCAACCTGGCCGGCGCGCGGCGGCGTGGTGCTGAAAGACGGAACAATCTATTTCGCCGCCAGCATCTGGCCGTTCATGGGCACCTTCATATACGCCCTGGACGCGGAGACGGGCGAGGTGGTATGGCGCAACGAGGGCACAGGCGCGCAATACATCCAGCAGCCGCACAACAGCCCCTCTTTCGCCGGCGTCGCACCGCAGGGCGCATTCGTCATCAGCGGCGACCGGCTGCTCATCCCCGGCGGCCGCTCCGTGCCCGCCTGCTTCGACCGTTTCAGCGGCGAATTCCTCTATTATCATCTGTCAAAATACAACAAGACCGGCGGCGCGTTCGTGTGCGCGGATGAAGAGTACTTTTTCAATCACTTTCGCGACCGCGATACCAACCTGTTCGATGCGCGCACCGGCGAAATCGTCGAGCGGCGGATTGGCCGCTGGCCGGTCATATCGGACGGCACCTATTACATGTCCGGCGATTCGATCCGGGTCATTGACGCGAAAAGGCCGGCGAGGATCAGGTCTGTTGTCAAGGTCGACGCGACCGGGGATTTGATCCGCTCCGGTTCCCGGCTGTACGCGGGGGGCGACAATCAGATCACGGCAGTGGACATATCAAGGGACGGATCGCTCGAGGTGGCCTGGCGAGAAAAAGTCGACGGCGTTGTCGGGCGTCTGCTCGCGGCCGACGGCAAGCTTTTCGCCGTGACCCTGGATGGAAAGGTCATGGCCTTTTCCGGGCATGTGGCTCCCGTCCGACGCTGGAGGTCGAAGGATCGTGCGGAGCGTTCGCCGCAAGAAGAGGGAGTCCTGGCACGTCGAATTCTCGATCAAACCGGGATCCGTGACGGCTATGCCCTGGTCTACGGTATAAAAGACGGCGGCCTGCTCAGCGCTCTGGCGCTCGAATCGGATCTCAGCATCGTCGCCGTAGATCCCGATGCCGGTAAAATCGAAAAGCTGCGGCGCCGTTTCGATGAAATGGAATTTTTGGGACAGCGCATTCACCTGCTGGCGGGAACGCCGGGCGTATTCGAGGCGCCTCCCTATATGGCCTCGTTGATGGTGATATCAAAGCCGGAGCCTGAGCCGGATACGCTCGGCCGGATGATCGAGGCGGTGAGGCCCTATGGCGGCAGGATCTGGCTTCCGGTTGAAAAAAAACAGCAGGCCCTATTGACAGCCGCGGTCGAGGCGTTGAACGATCCCATGCTGATGATAAAAAGCACCCCAAACAGCATCATCGTCAGCAGGGAGGGCCCGCTGCCCGGAGCGGCGAATTGGACGCACCAGTACGGCGACATCGCCAACACGGTCAAATCCGATGACAAGGTCGTCAAGCTGCCCCTGGGCATCCTCTGGTTCGGCGGAAGTTCGCACGTCGACGTGCTGCCGCGCCACGGCCACGGTCCCCCCGAGCAGATCGTCGACGGCCGTTTGATCATCGAAGGAATCGGCCGCATCAGCGCCCGCGATGTCTACACCGGAAGGCCGCTGTGGAGCGCGAAACTGGACAGTGTCGACACATTCGGCCTCTATTATGATGAAACCTACGAGAACACACCCCTGGTTACGACCTACAACCAAGTGCACATCCCGGGTGCGAACGCCAGAGGGACCAATTTCGTCGCCGCCTCCGATCGGGTCTATGTGGTTCAGGGCAACCGCTGCCGCGCGCTGGACATCACGGACGGGCGCACGGCTGAGGTCTATACCCTCGCTGACATGGAATTTTCCGAGGAGATCGACTGGGGCTATCTCGGCGTGGCCGGAGACCGTCTGATCGCGGGCTGCGGCTTTGTGCCCTTTGCATCCGCCTTTCCGCGCTCAGCCTACGATCCGGAACAATTGAAACAAATGTCCGGAAAAGACCGCAACCGGCAGAAAATTTTTGAGAACTATGACTATACCGCGAGCCGCGCCCTGGCCGTGCTGAACCGGCACGACGGGACGGTCAAATGGAAAATCGACGCGCGTTATGGCTTCATTCACAATGCCGTGATCGCGAGCGAGCGTCACCTGTTCTGCCTCGACAAGCTGCCTCCGGCCCTGGAAAAAAGGATGGCGCGGCGCGGATTATCCGCACCCACGGATTACCGCCTTTTAGCCCTGGACCTCGAGACCGGGAGAATCGTCTGGGAGCGCAACAGCGGCATTTTCGGGTCCTGGCTGGGCTATTCTCAAGAGACCGGTCTGCTTTTGCAGGCCACGCGCCCGTCGCGCGACATGGTGAGAGACGAAACCGGCGAGCGCCTCGCGGTCTACAAAGCGGCGGACGGCGCCCTGCTTTGGGACAGGGAAATACGGTACGGCAATCCGCCGATTCTGCATCACGATCTCATCATCACCGACAACGCCGCCTACAGCCTGGAGAACGGCGACATGAAACAGCGCCGGGATCCGCTGACGGGCGAGAAGATCCCCTGGAGCTACTCGCGCGGGTATGGATGCAATTACAACATCGCAAGCGAGCACCTGCTTTCGTTCCGCTCCGCGGCCGCCGGATTTTACGATCTCCGCTGTGAAGGCGGAACCGGAAATTTCGGCGGTTTCAAGTCCGGCTGCACCTCAAACCTGATCGCAGCCAACGGCGTGCTCAACGCGCCCGATTACACCCGCACATGCCAGTGCTCCTATCAGAATCAGACTTCACTGGCGCTGATCCACATGCCGGAACTGGAATACTGGACCAGCAACGACTTTTTCTGGAACGGAAAACCTATTGAAAAAGTGGGGCTGAACCTGAACGCGCCGGGAGACCGGATCGATGAAGACGGCGTGCTCTGGCTCGATTTTCCGAGTCAGGGAGGACGCTCTCCCGACCTTCTCGTCAGCTACGACTCGCTGAGCACGCGCGGGATCCGCAGGCATTCGCTGCAGATGAAAGGCGGCGACCTGGACTGGGTGGCGGCGTCGGGACTGGCGGGTCCGCTTGACATCGAGATCACAGTGACCGGAGAGCCGATGGAGAGCGCGGTCTACACGGTCAGGCTCGTTTTCGCCGAGCTCGAAGAGGCAAAGCAGGGCGAGCGTCTTTTCGATGTCTGGCTTCAGGATCAAAGGGTGCTGCGCGGATTCGACATCGCGGCCGAGGCCGGAGGGCCGGCCAGAACCGTGATCCGCACTTTTGAAGGCATCGCGGTACGGGACAAATTGAGGATTCGCTGCACGCCGCAGTCGGAGGCCAAGGAGGAACCACTGCTGTGCGGCATCGAGTTGAGGTCCGGGTCAATCGAATTTCAAGGCGCTCAATGAACTGAAAATCCAATTCTCGGGGCAG
>Ga0272441_10011833_pt1 | contig 12872 bp, 11 predicted proteins | sample SSMProp6N_FD_193582 | JGI IMG/M metagenome (GOLD analysis project Ga0272441, IMG submission 193582) | Marine sediment archaeal communities from Little Sippewissett salt marsh, Falmouth, MA, United States - SSM-Prop-6N | ecosystem: Environmental > Aquatic > Marine > Wetlands > Sediment ...
TTAAAAATGCAATTAATGCGATGGAGGAAAAAATTAAAGCTTTAATTTTTGAAAAACCCTATTCATTAGTTTTAAAGGAAGTTCAAAGACCGAAAATTGACAATAATGAACTATGCCTTAAAGTCAAAGCTGCTGCAATATGCGGTACCGATATAAGAATTTATAAGGGAGAAAAAACCAAAGGCATAAGAAAACCTTCCATTATTGGTCATGAACTTAGCGGAGAAGTAGTTGAAACAGGAAGTGAAATAAAAAATATAAAAATTGGAGATAGGCTGGGAATTGCTCCCGTTATTCCTTGCGGTAAATGTTATTGCTGTTTAAGTGGGTTGGGAAATATTTGTATAAATAGGAAGGCAATTGGATATGAATTTGATGGGGCTTTTGCCGAATATATTAGAATTCCCGCTATAGCGATTAAATCCGGGAATGTCTTTAAATTACCGGATAGTATCAGTTTTTTAGAGGCGGCACTTTTGGAACCGTTATCCTGCTGTATAAACGGTCAGAATAAATGCAATATTAAAGAAAATACGGATGTCTTGATTGTCGGGACTGGTCCTATAGGATTAATGCATTTACAATTGGCAAAAATTGCAGGAGCAAGGGTGTTTATTAGTGAACCAAATGACAAGCGTAGAAAAGTTGCCGAATCATTAGGGGCAGATATTTTAATAAATCCCCGGAAAGAGGATTTATATGAAAAAATTATGGCAAATACAAATAAGCAGGGAGTAGATACAGTTATTATGGCTATTGGCATCAATCAAGCGGTAAATGACTTGTTGGTTTTGCTAAAAAAAGGAGGTATTTTAAATTTATTTGCAGGTTTCCCAAAAAAGGCATTTTCAAATATAGATCCGAATTTAATTCATTATAACGAAATTACCATCACAGGCAGTTCTTCCCACAAATTAAAAAATTATAGTACAGCAATTAAATTGGTGGCGGAAAATAAAATTAATTTAAAAAGTATAGTAACAGATGTATATTCATTATCAGAATATGAACTGGCTTTTAAAAAGGCACTGAAAAAGGATTGTTTAAAAATTGTATTCCAAAATTAGAGAATGAAAGGAGGAAAACAAAATTTTAGGTAAACAAATTAGATTAAATCGTTTGATAAATAAAAAATCAGGAAAAATGTTAGGTGTTATGGTTGACCATCCGATAGGACACGGAGTATTACCTGGTCTGGTGGATATTAATAAAAGACTGGAACAGATAGTGGAGGGAAGACCGGATGTTATTACCATGCATAAGGGGATAGCAAAGAAATGTTTTTATAGATTTGCTGATAGTGGCATACCTTTTCTTTTAAAATGCACCAGCTTTTCTCCGTACCAAAAAACTTTTGATGTTTTGGTTTCGGATGTCGAAGAAGCAATCCAGCTTGGAGCAGATGGTGTTTCGATTGGGGTAATACTGGGTGGTCCACGTCAACCGGAAATGCTTCATAATTTAGGAATCATTTCAAAGCAGGCAGAGAATTACGGTATGCCGCTCGTTGCTCATATCTATTCGAGAGGAGAATATATCGAAAAGGAAACTACCGTGGAAAATACCTCTTATGCGGTTAGAGTGGCTGCAGAATTGGGAGTAGATATCGCCAAAACGCACTATACCGGTTCCAAAGAAACCTTTAAACAGGTGATTAATGCAACACCAGCTAAAGTTGTCATAGCCGGTGGTAAAATAGGAAACGAAGTTAGAGATTTATTCCAGATGACCAGAGACGCAATGGATATTGGAACATTTGGAGTAGCATATGGTCGTGGGATATGGCAATCCCCGGATCCGACCAGGATGATTCAGGCCTTGAAGCTGATTATTCACGAGGAAGCCAGCGTTGATAAAGCTTTAGAGTATTTCAATTCCAAATAGAGATTAATTTAAAAGCGCAAAAGAAATATTTTTTTACTGACAGGATTTATAAGTTAATTTCTAAACTAGAAAAGGAGGTGAACGATATTAACCAATATTGAGTACTGTTAATCTATTTTACTTGAATTTTTAGAGCCAAAAAGAAATTAATAAAATATTAGTGAAGGAGATTATTTATGAAAAATTTAAAAATAATATTTACCATTTGCATAGTATTAAGCTTGATTTGTTTGGCTGGCTTGCCAGCTATGGCGGGCGCTCAAAATGTAGAAATTGCTTTTCAACATAATAATACAGAAGACCATCCATGGCATGCCGGTATACTCCACATGCAGAAAATGTTAGATGAGAGAAGTGATGGAAGGATACAAGTAAAAATATTCCCTAATGGCATTCTTTCCCAACGCAATTGGAAAGTGATGCTGGAGCAGACTCAGAAAGGTTCAAGCCAAATGATGATTGAATCCTCCATCCCTTTTGCTACATTAATTCCCGAATTATTTGCTCTCAACTTACCTTTTTCATTTGAAAATGTGGAGCATTACAAGAAATTTATGAAAGATCCACCGGATGTCGTATTCGAATGGTTTAAAGAATTAGAAGATAAAGATGTAAAAGTTTTAGGTGTATGGACAAGACCGTTTCGTGAAATAATTAATTCAGAAAGACCAATAAAAACTCCCGAAGACTTAAAAGGCTTAAAATTCAGAGTTCCCGGATTAGATTTATTTGTAAAAACCTGGGAAGCGATGGGAGCAAAACCGATTCCACTTCCAAGTGGAGAAATTTACACTGCCATTCAACTTGGGACAGTAGTCGGTGAAGATAATTCCGTTAACACTGTTTATAGCTTTAAAACCTATGAAGTTACCAAGTATATGACTATCTGGGATTATATGCCTGATGGAGTTTTAGTAGTCGTAAATAAACCATTCTGGGATAAACTGTCAGTGGAAGATCAGAACCTAATATTAGAAGCCGTAGATGAAGGAAGGGAAGTGGTCTACAAAGGAGACAAAGAGTACGAAAAGATGGCCATGACTGAAATGATCGAAAGCGGGATTCAGTTTACCTTTTTAACCGAAGAACAGAAAAAACCTTTCAAAGAATTAGTTCAACCCGCATATGGAATAATGGAAGAAATAATCGGAAAGGCAGCTCTCGATGCATATCTAGAAGCGGTTGATGCAGCAAGGTAGTTCAACAATTTGATGTAAGGTAGCATTTTAATATGTGGCCGTATTTCTGGTACGGCCACATAACAAATTTAATTCAAAGAAAGATCTGAGCGATGAAAAAAATAAAATTTAGATTATTAAATTATTTTGAATATTATATGCTTGCTTTATTGCTGCTGGTCATACTTTCGGGAGTGATATTAGGAATTGCCTATCGATGGTTACCCTTTACGCTGCAATGGACTGTGGAATTATGCCAAACTGCTTTTAATTGGATGGTTTGGATTGGAATAAGTTTATGCATAAAAGAAGATTCACACACAAGACTGACTTTTGTTTACGATTTATTTCCTCCGGATAAAAAAAGGATTTTAAGAATATTTTCTTTAGCCTGTTTTATTTTTTTGTTAGCTGTCATAGGTTACAATGCAGCAAAAATGAATTTATATTATCTCGCAAAAGATATGAGAACTCCGGCAATGAGATTATCTTATTTTTGGGTACGCATTCCTATAGTCATTGGCTGCGCTATAAGCATCTTCCGATTAATTAATATTACAATAAAAGAAGTAACTAAAAAAATTTAGGAGGAAAATCATGCCCGTAATGACGATAACTAGTTCTATTGTAGCAGCAGTACTGGCAATACTGGGAGTACCTTTGGGAGTAGCTTTGGGATTGTCATGTACAGTTGCATTATTGATTTTTCAACCCATTCCTTCTTTTGAGCTTATTCCTCAGATGATGTCAGTAGTTACAGAAGATTTTGTGTTAACGGCGGTACCACTGTTTATACTCGCGGGTGTTGTTATGGAGAAAGGCGGACTGGGGCAAAGATTGATTTCTTTTATTAATTCATTGGTAGGTTGGGCACCGGGAGGCTTAGGGGTTGCAAATATAATAGGCAGTATGGTATTTGGAGGATGTTCGGGCTCTTCATTAGCTGATACTGCCTGCCTTGGGTCTATATTGATACCAAGAATGGTGAGTGAGGGCTATGACCGAAATTATGCCGGAGCAGTTACTGCCACATCTTCAACTTTGGCAGTAGTAATTCCACCCAGTATTTTACTGATTGTATGGGCTGTAATAGCCGAACAATCTGCAGCTCTCCTTCTTGTGGGAGGATTCCTCCCCGGAATACTGATTACCCTGCTGTTATTGATTCCAAACTTTTATATTTCCCGTAAAAGGAATTACGGGAAAGTGGCAAAATTCAGCTATAAAGAGTTTTATAAACAATTAAAACCGGGAATACCCCCAATGTTAGCCCCAATAATTATCATTGGAGGAATTATGACCGGATTTTTTACTCCGACAGAAGCGGCAGGTGTAGCGAGCATTTATGCTTTATTGGTGACTATTTTTATTTATAGAGCATTGACGATAAATCTTTTAATTGAGATATTAGTTGACGCTGGAAAATTGACAGCAGGAATATTGTTTATCGTTGCAGCTTCAAGATTGTTTACCTGGATTATTGCCTGGGAAGATGTACCCAGGCTTGTATCTAATTTATTGTTAAGCATCACAGACAGCCCGATTGTTTTTTTACTGTTAGTTAATGTACTTCTAATCTTTGCCGGAATGGTGCTTGATGTGATTTGTGCTTTAATGGTGTTTACCCCCTTGATACTACCGGCAGCAATTGCCATCGGTGTCAATCCGATTCATCTCGGTGTTATCATGGTGGGCAACTTAGCCATCGGACTGGTTACGCCACCATTCGGGGCGTGTTTATTCAGTACGGCGGCAGTAGGAAAAATGTCTATAGAAGGAATAGTAAAAGAATCCCTTCCTTTTTACGGAGCATTAATTTTATCTTTATTATTGTATACCTATATACCTCAAATAGTACTTTTTCTTCCTAATTTACTATTTATGAAATAGTTTTAATAAAGAGAAATAAATATAAGCCTGGAGAATTTGTGTTGACCAATTCTCTGACGATATAATGATTTTAAAATATAAGAAAATTTTTAAACAGTTGCAGGAGAGAAATAAATTATGACAAAAATTAATAATGCAAGGGTTTTAGAATTAAAAAAGAAGGCTAAAGAAATAAGGGTCGAAATTATAAAAATGATATATAAAGCCCAATCCGGTCACCCCGGAGGTTCACTATCTGCAGCGGATATAGTGACGGCTCTTTATTTTGAAATCTTGAATATTGATTCCAACCGTCCAAATTGGGAAGAAAGGGACCGCTTTATTCTTTCCAAAGGGCATGCCTGTCCGGTCTGGTATGTGTGTCTTGCGGAGAAGGGTTTTTTCCCTAAAGAAAATCTTGCCAAATTAAGGAAAATCGGAGGAATCCTGCAGGGCCATCCTGATATGTGTAAGGTCCCCGGTTTGGATATGACCACCGGTTCTCTTGGCCAGGGTCTATCTGTGGGTGTGGGTATGGCTTTGGGAGCGAAGACCAAAGGATTGCAATTTAAGACTTATGTGATGTTAGGTGATGGAGAAATAAACGAAGGTCAGGTATGGGAAGCAGCGATGTCTGCAAATAAATTTAAATTAAATAATTTAATCGCCATGATAGATTATAATAATTTGCAGTTGGATGGACAGTGCAATGAAGTGATGCCCATAGAACCGTTAGCGGATAAGTGGCAAAGCTTTGGCTGGGATGTAAAGGAGATTGACGGACATAATATGCATGAAATATTAACGGTATTTTACGACTTAAAAAAACAGCAGGAAAACCCGACAATAATTATTGCTCATACCATAAAGGGTAAAGGGGTAAGCTATATGGAGAACCAACTCAATTGGCATGGGAAATCCCCCAATGAAGAACAATTTCAACAAGCGATGAAAGAATTGGAGGTTGAAAAATGATAAAAGATATTCCAACCCGTATGGCTTATGGTGATGCGTTATTAGAAATGGGCAAGAAATATAAAGATATGGTCGTATTTGAAGCTGATATCTCAACATCGACTCAAACCTGTAAATTTGCACATGCCTTTCCGGATAGATTTTTTAATATGGGAATTGCAGAGCAAAATATGATGGCTGCTGCTGCCGGAATTTCTACGACCGGTTTAATTCCCTTTGTAAGTACCTATGCAGTTTTTGCTTCCATGAAAGCCTGTGAACAGATCAGGACATCTATCGCCTATCCCAATCTAAATGTAAAGATTGCCGTTAGCCACGGAGGGCTTACTCCCGGGACTGACGGAGTGACCCATCAGGCAACGGAAGATTTATCCATTATGCGCAGCATACCTAATATGACCGTGGCCATGCCGGCGGATGCAATTGCCACGAAAGCATTAGTAGAAAAAGCTTATCATTTAAAGGGACCTGTTTATCTAAGATTTAGCCGATGCCCTTTACCTGTTATTTATCCTGAAGACAAAACGGATTTTGAATTTGGTAAGGCAATCACTCTTAAGAAAGGTCAAGATATTACTTTAATAGCTATCGGAGATATGGTTATCCAAGCACTGAAAGCAGCTGAAATATTGGAGAACAAAGGAATCTCCACCAGGGTAGTTGACATGCATACGGTTAAACCCTTGGATGAAGAATGCTTGAATGAAATCGCTGCGGAAACAAGAGCCGTCGTTACTATCGAGGATAACAATATCTTAGGAGGATTAGGAGGAGCAGTGTGTGAATATTATGCTGAGCATTTTCAGATTCCGGTAAAAAGAATCGGCTTAAAAGACACTTTTGCGGAATCAGGAGAATATCTGGATCTATTGAAAAAATACGGGTTAAGTTTTAAGGATATTGTAATGGCTGCGGAAAATTTACTTTTTGGTCTTAAAATAGAGGAATAAACTGAATGAATTCGAGAGAAAGAGTAGAGAAAACATTAAATCATCAACAACCGGATAAAGTACCGATTGATCTTGGAGGATTAGTCACTACCATAGAAGCGGATGCCTATGAAGACTTAAAAAGATACCTGCATTTAGAAACGGAAACATTGGTTATGGTGCGGGCCCATGTTGTCCCTGATGAAGAGATATTGAAAAAGTTTGAAATTGATACCCGTTATATAAGGCCATATCCAGTCCAAAAATGGGCTGATGTAAATAAACAGGATACTATCCTGGATTCGTGGGGAATTAAATGGCATCGTCCAAAGGGCAGTTATTATTTTGACCCGAAAGAGCATCCTCTTACAAATTGCAGCTATCATGAACTCGAATATTACCGGTATCCCGATCTTTGGAATAAAGAATATGAAAAAGAATTGAACAACCAGGCAGAAAGCATGTATAAAGACACCGATTATTTTCTTATCGCTGATAGTCTTGGTGTAGGAATATTTGAGACAGCGTGGTTACTGAGAGGTTTCGAAAATTTTATGATTGATTTAATGCTCAATAAAGACTTTGCGAATAAATTACTTGACATCATTCTTGAAGAAAAAAAAGAATTTTTTGGAAAGTTTTTAGATGTGGTAGGGCCCTATATTGGAATGGTTATGTGCGCCGATGATTTAGCAAGTCAACAAGGACCATTAATATCTCCGGAGATCTACCGGGAGATGATCAAACCGCGACACAATGAATTGTTTTCTTTTATTAAAGGAAAAGTTGATGCAAAGCTCTTCTATCATTCTTGTGGAGCAGTTCGTGATTTAATAGATGACCTTGTTGATGTAGGGGTAGAGGTACTTAACCCGATTCAGGTTTCTGCAAAAAATATGGATACCAAATCTCTTAAACAGGAATTTGGTAAAAAGGTAGTTTTTTGGGGAGGTGGTTGTGATACTCAAAAGATTCTTCCTTTCGGAACTACAAAAGAGGTATCTGCTGAAGTAAAAGAAAGAATCTCCGATTTAAAGCCGGGAGGGGGCTTTGTATTTGCCCAGGTTCATGATATACAACCCGACACACCACCCGAGAATATAATTACGATGTATGACAGTGTTATAAAGCATAGAGATTATTAGTTAAAAATTTATTCTTTAAAGGCATTAAAATAAGATTATTTTCAATAGACTATCACTACCTGACAATTTGTCCATAGGTATTATTTAGTATAATTATAAAAAATCAAGTAAATTTAAAATGGGGGTGTTTTAAACGAGTAAGTTATCAAATAAGATTGCGTTAGTAACTGGCGCAGCAAGGGGAATCGGAAAAGCCATTGCAAGAAAATTAGCCGAAAATGGCGCACAGGTAATAATCAATGATGTAAATATTCAAGAAACGGAAAAAACCTGTAATGAATTAAAAAAGGATAAATTACACGTTAGCGTTAATTGTTGTGATGTTGGCGACTCTACTCAGGTTAACAAAATGGTAAAGGAAATATTGGATTATCATGGCACCATTGATATATTAGTCAACAACGCGGGAATAGTTCAATCGGCAACTGTGGAGGAGATGGCTGAAGAGGAATGGGATGAAGTCATGAGGATTAATTTAAAAGGGGTTTTCAATTGCTGTAAAGCAGTCTTGCACCCCATGAAGCAACAAAAAAAGGGTAAAATTGTTAATATTTCTTCTTTGGCCGGGAAAAATGGCGGAATTAAAGCCGGAGCAGCTTATGCTGCATCAAAAGCAGGAGTTATCTGTTTTACCAAAACATTAGCCAGGGAACTGGCTGCGAGTGGAATAAATGTTAACAGTGTAGCGCCAAGCATGGTCGAGACAGAATTGGCGAGAAGCTTTACCACCGAAGAGCAAAGGAAAGAGTTGTTAATGGGTGTTCCTTTAAATAGATTTGGAAAAGAGGAAGACATAGCTGAATTAGTGCTTTTTTTAAGCAGTGATTCCTCCGATTACATTACCGGAGAAACTGTTAATATAAATGGCGGTTCATATATGGATTAATATTTTGGAGCCATTATGAAATTTCAAAAAGAAACATCGATGGCGTATATCGGACAATTTAGAGGTAAGCTATCCATATGATTTGATGTCAGTGATTCCTTTAATGTGTTTTATCGTTTTATTTACATAATACAAATCACTCCTAACGATTTATATAAGGAAAGATCTGTGGAATTTTTCCTTTAATTTCACTAAATAATAATAGGCGGGATTCTATTCATGCAATCACTGCAAAGTCTGTTAAAAAAATTCGTAGATATTACCGACTCTGAACGAAACAAGAAAAATAGAGAGTTATGGCAAAATATAGACAGGCCCTGGCTAAGAGATATGTGGAGAGGGTTTCCTCAAGATAATTTAAAAATAACTCCCTTTACGATTGCACCGGATAATTCCATGTGGTCTTATATATTAGATATTGATTTAAGAGACTATTATAAAAGTGCGGAAGAGCATTTAAAAAACCAACTAAGAATTAAAATATGGCATTATAATAACTTTAAAGATAATACCTATTTTCGCAAGGATTTGCATATTTGGTTTGGCGTAATAACAGAGCTGAGCCTTTTCAGTGATAAAATAAGAATCTTTCCGAAAAGAGAGGGTTGGCTTAAAGAGAATTTAATTAAAGAAAAAAAGGATCTTTTGAATTTGAGAGTCCCTGATTTCTATCATAGCGGACTGATGCCCAAAGTACATGATTTTTATGAAAAAATCAATCATATTATTAAAGATAGCTTTAAATTGGAAGTGATGTTTCCGGACTGGGTAAGAGGACCTTTTTGCATTGCCTCTCACCTGCGAGGTACGGAAAATTTTTTAATAGATATGATTGAAGATCCGGGTTTTGTTCATGATTTAATGCGCTTTGTGACTAACAGCAGAAAACATTTTTCAAGAAAAAGGGCCGAACTTCTCAATGCACCCATGCCAAAAGCTAAATTATTTAATGATGAGATTTCTACACCGATTATAAGCAAAGCCTTGTATGATGAATTTATATTACCTTATGAAATCGAACTATCAAAATTTTATGGTGGAATTGAATATTGGCACAGCTGTGGGCAGACAACCGATTTTTATCAATCGATTGCAAAGATTCCAAGACTGGAAATGTTTCATGTAGGTCCATGGTCGGACTTGGGGAAAGCCGTTGAGGTGTTTGATAAAAACATTGCTTTCGATGTATGTTTAGACCCTCACGTAGATGTATTGGATAGCAATAAAGAAAAAATGGAGAAGAAGATCAGGGAAATAGAAGATATTTGTAAGGAAAGAAAGCATGCTATCAGGGCAGATGCTTTCCAGGTTATGAATAATCTTGAAGAGAATTTAAATAAAATGAAAACATGGTGTAAAGTTGCTGCAAATGTTTTATCGGGATAAATTAAGAAAAGAATACCGCAAGATTAGCCATGGATGGAGCAGCATCCGGTATAAGTGACAGCTTGGTAGCAGCAATCATTGATTATCAATATAGATAATAGTTTCGATATGGATTACTTTTATGGAGGGTTTTATGAAATTACAAAAAGAAACATTAATCAGCCTGTATCAAACAATGTATAAAATAAGAGAATTTGAAAAAGCAGTTGTTGATTTATTTTCACAAGATTTAATAAGAGGTTCTGCCCATGTCTATCTGGGCGAAGAAGCGGTTGCCAGCGGAGCATGTCATGCTCTCGAGAAAGATGATTATATAGTCAGCACTCATCGCGGGCACGGACATTGTATTGCAAAAGGCGGGAAAGTCGATAAGATGATGGCTGAGATTATGGGTAAATCAACAGGATATTGCAAAGGAAAAGGCGGTTCAATGCATATAGCTGATCTTGAATGCGGCATATTGGGAGCTAACGGAATTGTCGGTGCAGGAATCCCAATCGCTACAGGTGCAGGAATGACCTCCTGGATTAAAAAGGATAGTAAAGTAACGCTATGTTTTTTTGGTGATGGAGCCAGTAATCAGGGTACTTTTCACGAATCAATAAATATGGCCGCGGTATTTAAACTACCGGTCATTTTTATCTGTGAAAATAACCAATTTGCATTATTTACTTCTACAAACAAGGCACTATCTGTTAAAAAAGTATCTGAAAGAAGTACATCTTATGGTATTCCCGGTTATTCGATCAATGGAAATGATGTTATAGAAGTATTCAATACGGTGAGTGCTGCGGTTGAAAACGCCAGGCAGGGAAATGGACCTTCGCTAATTGAATGCAAGACCTACCGCTGGCTTGGACATTTTATCGGGGACCCTGAAAATTATAGGACTAAAGAGGAAGTAAAAAATTGGAAATTAAAAAAAGACCCCATTGAAATATATAAAATAAAACTTTTTAAAGAAAATGTGGTTAAAGAGAAAGAATTGGCTTTTATCGAAAAAGAAATTGATAACGAAATTGAAAACGCAATAAATTTTGCAAAGACCAGTCCGGAACCTGAAGACAAAGAACTGTGGACAGATGTATTATGCTGAACAAAATAAAGCCAGGAGGAGAAAATGGTAATGAAAAAAATATCATTTGGTAAAGCATTGAACGAAGCTTTATTTGAAGAGATGTTTAGAGATGAAAATGTTTATGTATTAGGTGAAGATGTCGGAGAATTTGGAGGAGCTTTTGGAGTAACCCAGGGATTGTATAAAAAATTTGGTCCAAAAAGGGCCATCGATACGCCATTATCGGAAGCTGCCATTGCCGGAGCAGCAGTAGGCTCAGCGGTCACCGGAATGCGGCCTGTAGCCGAGATCATGTACATTGATTTCAGTACGATAGCGATGGATCAAATAGTTAACCAGGCGGCAAAAACACGGTATATGTTTGGGGGAAAAGCAAAACTGCCGATAGTATTTAGAACGCAAAGTGGAGCCGGTAGTGGAATGGCAGCCCAACATTCTCAAAGTCTTGAAGCCTGGTTTAATCATATTCCCGGATTAAAAGTAGTTATGCCTTCTACGCCATATGATGCAAAAGGCCTACTAAAGACAGCAATTCGAGATGATAATCCTGTTGTGTTTATTGAACATAAGCTATTATATTCGGAAAAAGGGGAAATACCCGAAGAAGAGTATCTGATACCTTTCGGAGAAGCAAATATTAAAAAAGAAGGTAAAGATATAACCATCATTTCTTATTCCAGGATGATTCATTTTTGTTTATCTGCCGCAGAAGAACTGGAAAAGCAGGGAATAAACGCTGAAGTCATTGACTTGAGAACGATTAAACCTCTTGACGAGAAAACAATTATCCAATCCATTACCAAGACCGGAAAAGCAGTGATTGTGCATGAGGCTTATAAAAATGGAGGAATTGGCGGAGAAATTATTGCAAGGATAGTAGATAGTGAAGCTTTTGATTATCTGGAAGCACCTATAAAGCGCGTATGCGGTTTTGATGTTCCAATTCCTTATAATAGAAAATTGGAATCTTTGGCATTGCCTACTAAAGAGCGGATAATAGAGGCAGTTAATCAAATTATATAATTAATTAAAATCCAGAAGAGGTGATTATATTATGGCAATAGAAGTATTTATGCCAAAGATAGGTTCAGTCATGCAGGAAGGTACTATCGGGAGATGGTTAAAAGACGTGGGAGACAAAGTATCTGAGGGCGAACCGTTAGTAGAGATAAGCACAGAGAAAATTGTGACTGAAATAAATGCACCCGGGAGCGGTTATTTATTAAAAATAATTGCCAATGAAGGAGATATCGTACCAATAAAAGGCGTTGTCGGAATTATCGGCAATTTAGGAGAGCAAGTAGACGTATCTAAATTTTCTGAAGTTCAAAAAGATGAATCAGATTCAGAAAATCTTCAAGAGAAAGATTTATCAAAGAGCAAAACTATAGAAGATGGAAAAAAAGTAAAAGCTTCTCCTGCAGCCAGAAAACTGGCTCGGGAAAACAAAATAAATTTAGCAGATGTATTGGCAAGCATTCCGGGAGAACGATGCACCGGAGAAGATGTTATTTCCTGGATTAAGAAACATGGAAAAGATGG
>Ga0272441_10011834_pt1 | contig 12872 bp, 10 predicted proteins | sample SSMProp6N_FD_193582 | JGI IMG/M metagenome (GOLD analysis project Ga0272441, IMG submission 193582) | Marine sediment archaeal communities from Little Sippewissett salt marsh, Falmouth, MA, United States - SSM-Prop-6N | ecosystem: Environmental > Aquatic > Marine > Wetlands > Sediment ...
CGACTGGAGATCGCCGCGTCGAGGTCGGTCTCGACGAGCAGGCCGTAGCTGCCGGCGGCGCCGTAGGTAACCGTGGCGGCGTTCCACACGGCGTCGGCGATCACGCCGTCCGAGGTGGCGTCGGCGATGCTGTAGCCCGTTTTGTCCCAGTTGGACAGTGTGGTCACGGTGCCGACCGTGGTGCCGTCGAGGTCGATGGTGGTGCTATCCTCGTCGAGGGCGGTAAGTGTGCGCGTCTCGACCGCCCACACGGCCGCCGCGTCGTGTGTGGACCAATCGCCCTTGCCGTTGAGGGCGGCGGCGCCGATCTCGCCGGCGTCGAGTGTGCCGGCCACGTCATCGAGATCGATGCCGATGTTGCTGTCCTCGGTAAGCGTCGAAGTGCCGATGGTGGCGCCGGGATCGTGGCCGCTGAGTGTGTTGAGGTCGCTGGCGTCGATCCGTGTGGCGTCGTCGACCACGGCGTCGCGGATCTGGTCGGTGGCGTCGGAGCCTTCGACCTGGCGTGTGTTGGCATCGAGGTAGTCACTGCCCGCCACCATCGAATCGTAGGTGTTGGCGGGCACCACCATCACGTCCTTCCACGCCTGCAATTTGCCGGACACGTAGACCTGGATGGTGAGCCGCCCGAGCGTGCCGGTGTCGGTGGTGTCCAGCTCGAACCTGTGCATCCCCTGCCAGCCGTGGGTGCTGGCGGCCGTCGAGTTTTTCGTGGTGGGCGCGCCGCCGTTTTTGTAGACGCGGACGCAGGTGTAGGGGATGGTGGCGGTGTAGGGCGTGGCGGCCGTGGCGGTGTCGACGAACGGGCCGAGGGTGATCGTGGCCGCCGTGCTCTGTTTCAGGATCTCGGCCGCGGTGTCGAGGGCACAGCCGAGGAGTAGGAGGCCGACCAGGACGCCCACGACCAGGTGCTTGATGCCTGGGCGTCGCCAGTCGCCGAATGTGAGCCATCGCGTAGGCACGCTCATCCCTATCTCCTCATCCGCTGGTAGTGGAGCCAAGCTGCCACAGGGCTCCCGCCCGCCGCCGCCGGCGTGTAGTCTATGGTCAGCGTCGGGCGCAGGGAGGCCGTGGCATAGTTGCGGGAGCGATAGGCCGCCACGTCTGCAGTGCCCTCGTCGTCTGAGATGTTGATCGTGCCATAGTTCGGGTCGCCATCGACGAGGAAGTCCTCATACCACGGCTGGACATTCCACGTTTTCCAGCCGGCCGTGGACGTGACGCTCAGGCTATTGGCCGTCGCCGTGCGGTCGTTTGTGGTATCTCCGCAGCCGGCCGTCGTCCACGTCACGGAGCCGTGCTTGGCCGAGTTCCACGTCACCTCTCCGGCGTTGGCAGCGGACCATGTGCCCGTGCCCTCGCCCCACTCGCGCCTCACGCGAGCCGACGAGACCGCCATCGGCGAACTGCCCGCCCAGTAGGTGTACAGGTAGAGCGCGAGCGTGGCCGAGTTGACCGCAGAGCAGGCGCCTATCGCACTGAGGTCGAACCGGCAGAGGTAGCGGTACTTCTCGCCACCAGCCCCCGTCGTGTAGCCGAGGCTGAAAGCTTGCGCAGCACCGTCATTCTTGTCCACATAGCTGGCATTGCTTAGGATGTCGGCGTCGGTGCATCCGCTGTAGCTGTCCACGCCCTCCTGGTAGGTCACTGTGGTGCGCAACGACTTGGCGTGGTCGACGGCCGTGACGGGCAGCGATTGCACCATCCGCCCGCCGGCGATCCGCCACCGCTCGCGCCAGCCCGATCGGCCCGTCGCGTCGCGGGGGTCGGCCACCCACGCAGGCACCAGGCGCTGGCGGCAGCCCTCCCCACGCATCTCAATCGGGCGATCCGTGTCGTGCTCGGCATCCTGTTTGCCGGCGACGTGGCGCGTGAGGCCGGGCGGCAGCGTGATGTCGAAATCCAGCCCCCACCGCTGGGCGGCGGGCGGCAGTGCGGCCTTGAGGGCGGCACGGCGTTCGTCGGAGATCACGAACTCGTCGAGCACCTGGTCGGCCACGTAGCGCACGCTGTAGGTGGTGCCGTCGCCGTGGCGCCAGGTCAATCGCCCCTGCTCGGCTGCCGATGCGTCCAGTGTCCAGGCCGACAGGTCGATCTCCGCCAGGCGTTTGCCGGCGATGGCCGTGCCAGCGAGCGACGTGAGCCCACGGAGCTGGAACGTGAGCACGTGCCCGCGATGCGTGAGGATGGCCCGGCCGTCGGCCCGCACGCTGAGGCGGTGGACGCCCTGGTCGGCCACCCATTCGGTGCCCACCTGGCGGAACCGCTCGCGTGTCGGCTGCCAGGCGTTGGCCGCGTCGCGGTAGTATTTGGGGTAGGCGTAGAGGGTCACTGTGCGCCGGCCGTTGGGGAGGTCGACGCGGTCGGCGTAGTGGCGGATCGGCACGGCGCCGCCGGCGGCGATGGATGCGAGGGCGGCGAGGGCGAGGAGTGGCCAGGCGCGGCGGCCACGTGGCCGCGTGTGGGGCGTTTGGTGTGTGGGGCGTGTGTTGTGTCGCATCGGCGATGTCTCGCACCAGGGGGGGGGGCACAGGCCGCCCGTGTGGCTCTACATCGGGCAGGCGGTGACGGCGAATGTGAACGATGCCGCCTGGCTGTCGTCGACGACGGCCCAGCGGACGCGCCATTCGTCGCCGAGGAGGTTGCGGACGGCGGCGGCTCCGAGTGCGGTGCCGACCTCGAACTCGGCGGTGGCGAGCTGGGCGGTGACTTTGGTGATGTAGCGCGCCGCCCCCGTGTTGCCGGCGTGCTGGGTGAAGTGGGCGACGTCCGTCCAGTTGGTGCCGTCGAGTTTGGTCTGGACGTAGACGTCGAGCAGGTCGGCGGCGGTGGATTCGTCGGCGGTGACGGCGAGGGTGAACGCCATCGCATTGGTCATCCCAGGGAGCCGCACGCTGGTGCCGTTGCCGGTCTCGGTGCGGGCGGCCGAGGCGACGAGTGCGGTGGCGTCGTGGTCGCGTTTGATCTCAAGGGCCATGTGTGTCGTCTCCTACATCGGAATGGCCGTCACGGAAAAGGTGAACGCTGCGGACACCGAGCATCCGCGTTCGATGTGCCAGCGGACGCGCCACTCGTCGCCGTGGAGGTTGCGGACGGCGGCGGCGGCGAGGCCTGTGCCGACCTCGAACTCGGCGGTGGCGATCTGTGCGGTGTGGCGGATGATCCGCCGCACGGCTCCGCCGTTGCCTGTGACGGCCGCGAACCTGGCGACGTCGGTCCAGTTGGAGCCGTCGAGCTTGGTTTGTATGTAGACGGCGAGCGTGTCGCCGAGGATGCTCTCTGCCGCCGTGACGTCGAGGGTGAAGCAGAACGCGTTGACCTGGTAGGGCAGGCGGTGGCTGTCGCCGGTGCCGTCGGCCAGCCAGTCCTCGCCCGTGTCGTGGGCGGCGCTGGCCATAAGCTCGATGGCGTCGTGGTCGCGTTTGGTTTCGAGTGCCACCGCTGTCTCCTCGGCGGGGTGGCCGGGGGCGGAGTGCCCCCGGCCAACGGCTATGGCGGCTGCTATTCGGCGGCGGTCGCCGTCCAGTCGATCAGCATGCCCTTCTCGCCTGCGAGGTTGACCACGTAGATGGGGTCGACGATGACGAACGTGGCGCCGGTGATGACCTCGGTGATGTTGTCGGCGTTGTCGGCCACCTGGCAGAAGATGCGCGGGCCAATGAACCCCGTGGAGGCGGTGATGGTGTCCTTGACGGCCAGGTCTTCGCTGCCGAACGTTTTGATATGGCAGTCGTGGATGCAGATGTCGTCGGACGCGGTGGTGCGGCACTCGATGGCTCCGACGTCGAAGTTGCCGATGATGTGGCAGTTGCGGATCACCGCGTGGTCGCACTCGTCGAGCATGATGGCGCTGTCGCCGCCGTCGCCCGACGCGCCGATGCAGCGGAAGCCGTCGATCAACAGTCGGAGTGCGTTGTCGGTCACAATGATGTCGGTGGCTTCGCCCGTCACGTCGCGGTATTCGCAGTTGATCACCGCGCAGTCGTTGCCGGTGATTTCGAGCACGCCGGTGGTGGCGTCGATGCCGCCGAGCAGTCGGATGTTCTCAAGCGAGCATCCGTTGGCGGCGAGCTTGAGGTCGGCCGCGACGTCGGTGTCGAACGTGATGGTGGGCATCAGGCGGCCGTGGACGTAGCCGAGGACGCGGACGCCTGCGGCATCGACGTCGATCCCGCTTTCGGCCGAGACGGTTTCGGCGTGGCAGGCCGCGACGTGGATCACATCGCCGCGGTCCGCCGTGCACTTGTTGACCGCCGCGTCGATGGTGGCGAGCGCCTGCGCCCAACTCTTGCCGCTGTTGTTGGCGTCGGAGCCGGTGCGCGAGTTGACATACCAGTCGGACCCCATCGTGCCCTCGGATGCGTCGGCGATGGCGGTGCCTACGGTGCCGTCGGCGTCCACGCAGTAGTTGTTGAACCACGAGCAGTCGGCGGCGACGATGGCGGCGGTGGGGTCGATGCCCGTGCTCTCGATGCAGTTGTTGGCGATAATGCCGGTGGTCGTCGCGGTCAGCTCGATCCCCGGTTCGCCGTCCTTGACCTTGATGTGGTTGCGGACGATGTAGAGGTTGGTGCAGGCGGCTCCGTCGGAGATCGCCGCCGTCGAGTAGTTGCCGACGAACACGTTGTCCTCGATGCGCACGCGGCTGGCCGCCGCCGCGATGTCGATACAATCGGTGCAGCTCGCGTCGGCCGCTGCCGTGCGGAACGTGTTGCGGCGGATGATGGTGTCGTGGTTGCCGCTGGTGAGTTTGAGGGTGAGCACGAATTCGTCGGTGCCGGCGGCCTCGCCGACCAGGAACTCGCAGTCCTCAATCACGGTGCCCGTGACGCCCGTCTCGATCTCGACGCCGATGAGCGTGCTGGTGATTCCTGGCCGGAACGTCAGGTTGCGGATCAGGCAGTCGTTGGCTCCGATGTCGAACGCCGAATCGGCCGCGTCGTAGTCGAAGCGCGGGCGTTTGCTGCCGGAGCCCAGCCCGATGATGGAGATGCCTGCCACGTCGACGTCGATGCTGGTGCTGGTCGCGATGTCCTCGGCGTGGCCCGGCAGCACGTAGATCACGTCGCCGGCCTCCACGTTGGCGTGGGAGATCGCATAGTCGAGCGTCAGGAATGCTCGGTCGGGGTTGCGGCCCGAGCTGGCCGCATCGCTTCCGTGTGCGGCGTTGGCGTCCACGAACCAGATGTTGTGCGGGTGCTCGGCGATGTCGTCGATGATGAGCACGCCGCCAGGCTGGCGCGTCGAGCCCATCACCGAGCGGTTGGTCGCGCTGCGCGCGAATGCCTGGGTGCCGACGAGCAGCACCAGGAGGGCGATGAGCCCGATGAGTCTGAGAGCCTTCATTGTCAGGTCTCCTGTCAAGGGTTGGGGGGCGGGAGCCGGGCGGAGGTGGCTCCCGCCCCATTCGCGTCGGCCGTCACGTGGCCGATTGGGTTGCCTAGTCGACGAGCGGATCCTTCATCAGGGTCGGATCGCTCGGATACTTCGGATCGCCCATGATGGCGAACACGGCGCCGAGCTTGGCCGCGCCGCCGTCGCCGTTGATGGTGGCGTAGACGCAGTCGAAGTTGTTGGTCACGTCCAGGTCGCTGGCCTTGATCTCGAACGCCCAGATGCCGCACTGCTCGCCGCTGTCGGTGTCGGTGTATGCCTCGTCGGCGGTGGCCTGCGTCGCGGCCGTCCAGCCGGTGAGGAGGCGGAGTGCGGTCTCGTCGGCGGCCATCTTGGTGTAGATGCGGCCGGTCTCCAGGCAGTTGAGCACCTTGTTGTCGCTCTCGGAGTTCGCCACGTCGGTGCACTGGGCGAGGGTGACCGTCACGTCGTCGCCGGCGGTGCCGTCGCCGAAGAAGACCACGAGCAGCATCGACTCGTAGTTCTTGAGCGACACGATGTCGGTGGTCAGTTCCCCATCGTCGAGGTCGACAGGGATGTTGAGCGGCACGATGTTGAGCCGCTCGAGGAGCTTGATAGCCATTGCGTTGTCCTCTCGTGTTTAGGTTGCCGAGGCTGCGGGTCGCCCGCGCGGGCGGCCCGCTATGCCTCGTGAGTGCCTCAGTCGCGCGTGATCAGCCGCACGAACGGCGACACGTTCTCGCCGCCCTTGCGAGGCGTCAGGTAGCGGTCCCACAGCGGGCGCCCGCCCATGCGCCAGGTGAACTTGAAGGCGGTCTCGTCGTAGTCGAAGCGGAGGTGGATCGACACGGCGGACTTCACGTCGCCCTTGAAGGCGAGGCCATACTTCGAGAAGTCGCCGAGCACGATGTCGCCCGCCGTGCCTGCCGCCTCGCAGTGCTCCGTGCGCGTGGCGGGGATCGCGTCGATTTCCTTCGCCCGGCCGTCGAACAGCGGCACGAGCGCCCCGCCCGTGCCCACGTCGACGGTGAGCGTGCGGAGCTGCTTGTGGAGGGTCTGGTTGTAGAACCACTTGGCGCGCCCTGCGCTCTTCGGATCGAGCTGCTGCTCCATCTGGAAGATGTTCTCGGTGACGACCGTCGCGGCGGCCTGGCCGTCTTCCGCTGCCACCTCGACGCAGATGGCCGTGTCGGCGAACGCACCGTGGGGCTTGCCGACGCCGTTGCCGAACATCACCCACTCGGTGACCTCGTCGCGGATAGCGGCGGATGCCTGCGCTTCGAGCCGCTGCGGCCAGTTGATCAGCGCGGAATCGCTGATCTCTTCCTCGGTGCAGTAGGCCAGCGCGCCGACCTTGTCGAGATCGATCTTCACGCGCCGCAGCTTCAGGTGGCTCGCGGTATACTGCTCGGCCTCGGCGATGCAGTAGACGACCAGGCCGCCGTAGCGGTATGTCGTGCCGCTGCGGTCGTGGTCGACCAGGCCGGTGACCGTGATCGAGTTGCCCTGGCCGACGCTCAGGAGGTCGCAGGCGCCAATGACGCCGATGTCCTCCTCGCCGACGCGCGTGATCACCTGGCGGCTGAACTCGGGGATGATGGCGAATCCGCCCTCCTCGCCGCTGGCCTCGGACTGGCCGCTCGGGGCCTTGTTCATCGCGCCCCACATCTTCTGCCACGCGGCCAGCTCCTCGCTCACGAACGGCTGCGCCGGGTTGCAGGCGTGCTTGACGTCCCTGAGATAGTGCCCTGTGCTCTTGAAGCCGCCGAGCGGATCGTCCTCGGCCATCGGCGTGCCGCCGGTCACGCGGATCTGCTTGCCGGCGATGGTGAGGCCCTGCGCCCCTTCGGTGATCGCCTTGCGCACGGCCTCGGAAATGCCCTTCTGGAGTTCGGCCACGCCCTCGGCGAGGGCGGCCTGCACGCTCGCGGCGTCCGCCACCTCCTCGGCCACGCCCGCGTCGACCAGGCTCTTGGCCTTCGCGGCGTCGAGGTCGAGCACACTGCCGGCCTCGTGTTCCGTTTCGCCGTCCGTCCACGCCTGGCCGAGCTTGACCTTGACCTTGCTGGCCACCTTCTCGGCATAGCCGAGTGCGACCAGGGCATCGGCCTGGCCTGCGTCCAGTTCCAACTCGGCGCCCTTGGCGTGCGACCCGCCGCCGGGTTCGTTCCAGGCCTGCAACAGCTTGACTTTGATTTTCACGGTTTGCTCCTCTCGCGTGTGTGTGTCGTTGTCCTGTGTCGTTCCTCGCTCGATGGCCGTTTGCCGTCGCTCGCCAGGTCGGTGTGCCTGCCCGCCGTCGCCGAGGCTTTGGCGGGCGCCAGCTCCTGACCCTGAGCGGCCGCACGGCCGCTTACACTCGCCCTCGAAGGGCGTTCAACGAGTTTTCAATCATCGCCGGAATGCTCTTCGACACGGCGGCGATCTCCGCCTGCACCTTGGCGTGCACCTCGGGCACGGTGCACACGGGCAGCGGGGCGGTCGGTGCCTGGCGCTTGGCGCTCGCGGGCGGCGCGGGCGGCGGCTCGGCCTTCGACGCCGCCACGATGTCCTCAAGCGTCGGCGTCGTGGCCGGCAGCTCGACGCCAAAGGATTTCGTGAACCGCTCGGGCAGTGCCTTGAACTTCGCGGTGGCCTGCACCAGGGCGTCGGGGTTGCACTGGATGGTGCAATACGCCCACTCCAGCGCGACCCACTTCGAGATGATCGTGTCACAGTCGGCCAGCTCCGGCCTGGCCTTGATGTCCTTGGGCGTCGGCTTGCGCATCTCGGTCGGGATAAAGCCGATGCTCTTGCCCGGCAGCCAACTCGTCTTGCCGTCGCCGTGGACCAGGTGCCACACGATGTCGGGCCACCATTCGCTCGTCTCGGGCAGGTCGTCGGGGCGCGGATGCGTGGCCGTCTTCGCGAGCCATCCGTTCACCGCCCCCTCTTTCACCCGCTTGACCCACAGGCCGCGGCCCATCGGCATCGAGTAGTAGTCGTGGCACCAGGTGGCGGGGAAGCCTGCCGCCCGCGCCTGGCTCCAGTCCGCCCCCTCAGGCAGCATCACTTCCTTTTCTCGGTCGACGGCGTCGGACGTGATCAGGCTGATGTCGGCCCGCTCGCCCTCGTCGAAGTCCATCGAGGCCGGAGCTTTCGCCCGCCGCACCACGAACAGGTCGGCGCCCGTCGTCGGGTCGGTGGCGTGGTGCTCCTCGACGTAGGATTTGCAGTCGCCGTTGAGCCCCTTGATGATGGTCTCGACAGCCGTCGCCACGCCGTCGCGCATCGGAATGCCGCACGGTCCCTCGGCCGCGCCGTAGAGCTTCGCCAGGGGCTTCATTCGGTGGTCTCCTGTTCGTAGCCCACGCCGGCGATCACCTCGTCGAGGGGCTTGAGGATTTCGGTGACAGTGCACGCGCACCAGGGGTGCAACGGCGGATACGGCGTCACGTCATACGGGCCATCGCCGCCGGTGTCGTGGAACGGCTGGCCGAGCGGCACGCCGTCGGGGTGGCTGGCGGCCACCTCCAGACACAGCGGGCAGGCGTCGGCCGACGCGAGCCAGCGGAAGCCCGCGACCATCCCGCTCTGCTCGGCGGCGATGAGCTGGCCGGTGTGCACGGCACGGCTGGCCTCGGTGGCGGCGATCCGTTTCGCCCGGTATTTCGTGGCCGAGGTGAACACGGCGTTGACCCGTTTGGTGAGTTCGGCCAGCGTGTTGTCGCCGTCCAGGATGCCCTCGGCCAGCTCGTTCTTGAGCTTGGTGATCGCCACGTTGAGCTGGTCGCTGGTCGTGGCGTTGGTCGATTCGGCGAATGCGAACGAATGCCCCTTGATCGCGTCCTCGACCTGGGGCAATTGCACGTTCCAGGCGGCGGCCTCATCGGTGGCTCCGAGCCTGGCCATCGCGTCCTTCGACCCCTCCTCCGCGTGAATCATGAGCACGGGGCGAGCGTCCTCGCCGAGCTGATCGTCCCAGGCCGACAGGTCGATGTCGGCATTGAGGTTGGTCGCCAGGTCTTTCGCGCTCGCGCCCGATGGGGAGCCCGCCACCTTGAGCTTGAGTTGGCGAGAGACCTGGCGTCGTTGATCGTCGAACATCTTGGTCAGGAGCTTGCGGAGCTTGGTGCCGAGCGGCAGCGTGCGCGTGTGCGGTTCGGCCTTGGTGGCTGGCCGCACGGCGAGTTTCTGCCGCGTGGCCGCCGAGGTCGCCGCGTGCTGGGCTTTCGCCGGCTCGGGCGGCTCATCCGTCGTGTCGTCGGCCGGCGGCTCCTGTGCGGGCTTGGCGGGGGCTGGCAGGGCTCGGGGTTCGGGCATCTCCAGCACCGAAACCAGCGTCCGCACGTTCGTCGGCACGAACCGGGCGCCGCCCTCGTCGCCGCCGATAGCCTCCTCGCCCTCGGCCTCGCGCACCTCGTCGAGCGACCAGCCGCTGCGCAGTCGCGATTCGCGGTTGCGGATCACGTCGGCGATGTCCTCGGGCTTCGGGTCGTCGTGCACCAGTGCCAAGCGGTGGGTGGGGTCGAACATCGGGACGAGTTGCGTGTTGATCGTCTCGTCGAACATCTGGCAGCGGGGGGCGATGGCCTGCTCGGCGTGCTGGTGTCGGGCGGCCTGGAGGTTGGCGAGGTTGGTGTTGGTGGTGAGCATCGCCATCGGCACCAGGGCGTTGTTGCTCACCAGCTCGCGCACCAGCTTGTGGGTGGACACGCCCTCCTCGTCACGCGACGACACATTGAGCACCTGGGCGTCGAGCGGCGTGGTGCCGAGGTAGAAGCCGTGGCTGCGCGCCCGCCTGAATTTCTTGACGAGCTGCGTCTCCAGGCGCTTCACCACGTCCTCGCTCATGTCGCCCTCGAAGCCAAGCTGCTCGTGGCTCTTCGGCGACAACAGCACGGGCGGGATGCTCTCGCGGTCGAGCGCCTGGTTGGCGCGTGCCAGGTGCTTGTCCTGGACGGCCAGACTTTCCCAGCTCGCCGCCATCCAGCTCGTGTAGCCGCGCAGCGGATCGGCCAGCGACATGAAGCGGTGCCAGATCACCTGGTCGTAGTCGAACGTCTCTTCGCCCCACTTGAAGCCCGTCACGGGCTCGGCCAAGGTCTTGCCCTTGATCGGCGTCACCTCGTGGGCGGGCAGCACGAACATCGCCCGTGGCACGCCGGCGAGCAGCCCGCCCGCGGGGGCGTCGACCACCGCTGGGCTGTGGCCCACCACCTCCAGGTAGAGTTGCGTGAGAAGGCGATTGGCGAATCCACTGCTCCGCGTGCCCGTGCCGTCGAGCAGGTCGAGCAGCGGATGGGATTCGACCTCCTCGATCACCACCGCCTTGCGCATCCACGACTGGAGATGGGCCGCCTTGGTCAGGCGGGCGTGTAGCTGCCTGCCGATGGCGCGGGTCCGCGCGTGCGGAGCCTTTTGCCCAGGCCCCGTGCTCACGAGCAGGCGATAGGGCACGGCCGCCACCCCCTCGGCATTGATCATCGCACAGGCGTAGGCCACGCTCTCGAACTCGCGCACCAGTTGGCGGGCGTTCGGCCGCCGGGTCGAGCGCCACGCATCGAGGTAGCCGATGCCGCCGCTCTCGCTCGGCCACTCGCCGCCGGTGGACAGGCGTTTCGCCCCCGCCGCCGCGTGCCGACAGGCCTCGGCGATCTCCGCGATCCGTGTGTGGGTCATGCGTTCGCCGTCTCGGCTCATTTGCTGGTGCTCGGTGCGAGGTGTTTGGTGCTCGGTCTGCCGAGTGCCGCCTTGACCTGCTCGGCTGTCAGGTCGATGGACCCGTGCGCGGTCACGAATGTCGCGGAGCGGTAGTGTCCCATCGGCACGTAGCCGTCGCCTGCTTTCGCTGCCGGCGGCCTGGTCATCGCCTTGTTCCGTGCGTTCGCTGGTTTCACGTCAGGCTCCTAATCCACATCCGACCAGATGGCGGGGTTGTCGACGTGCATCCAGGGCTCGTCGCCGTCGTTGGCGACGCCGTAGACCACGGGCTGGCCGGGCTCGCGGGGCGTGGCCTCGGCGGCGGCCGCGTCGGCCTGGCGGACGGTGCGACCGAGGATGCGTCGGGCTCCGTCCCAGGCGTCCGGGCCGTCGTCGTGGTCGCCGTTCGGCAGGTCGCAGAATTGGTCGAGGAGCCGTTGCTGGTCGCCCTGGCGTGTGTCGAACAGACACAGCCCCTGGCTGATCTCCCCCTGGTTCTCGAGGATGCGGTCGATCTTGTTCGTGGTGCTCTGGACGGCCGTGATGTAGGGCATCGCCCGATTGGCCCGCTCGCACAGGAGATTGGCCAGGTTCCAATACAGGATCTGGAAGCCGTTCTTCTCGGCGGCGAACCGCACGCCGGGATACCGATCCTGCAATTGCCACATGTACCGAATCACGTCTTCGGGACTCGACCGCCGAATCCAGGCGTCGAGGCAGTAGACGTGCGGATCGCCGGGCACGACGCCGAGCGTGATCCACGCCTTGAAGTCCGAGGTCTCCTTGGCCGTCGCGCTGGGGTCGAGGTAGGCCACCTTGCGCATCGCGCCGATCTGCTCGGGCGTGAGGGCTCGGCTGTCGTAGGCCTTGAACCAGTCGGGCAGGAACGGCGCCTCCTCGTCGGCCACGAGGCACTGGTATTCGGTGCGGGCGCGGGCGGGGCCGACGATGGCCATCGCACGGCGGATCGCCTCGGTGCTGTAGCGCTGCGGCCAGGTCGTCTCGCCGTCCTCGCCGAGCGCAACGTAGCGATGGAACTCGCAGAGCGCCCGCCCCGTGTCGTCGGTTTCGGCCGCCCGCTGCCGGGCGCGGTTGGCCAGGCAGTTGCGCCCGTACATGTTGCACACCACGTGGAACACGCTCTCGCCAGCGGGATCGTCGAGGGCGGGATACACATCGCCCCACAGCCAGTCCCACAATTTGTCCTGTTGCTGGCGACTGCGGTTGACGCGCAGGTCGTCGAGGTCGTCGCCCCGGAAACACTGGGGCCGAAAGCCGCTGCTCGACAGTGCGCCGCGCACCGATTGGCCTGTGCCGAAACACGTCACGCGGGAGCCGCACGCCGTCCAGTCGGTTTCCTCGTCGTTGCCCAGCACAGGCGCAATATCCTCGCCATAATCGGCCTTCAAACGGCGGTTGAACCGCAGCTCATTGCGGATGATATTGGCCTTCTCGGCCGCCGCGTCCTCGGTCTTGCCGCCGAGCACGATGCTGGTGAACCGCCTGTCCACGATGTCGAGCACGGTGCCGAGGATCACGTAGCGCGTGGTCTTGCCCGAGCCGCGGAACCAGCAATCGACGGTCGGCATCCCGCCACGGTTGCGGCGGTTGTCGGCCTCGGTGTGGAACTCGGCATCGCCGCACCGAATCCAGTGCGGGAAATAGGTGGCCAGTCGCTCGGCGAACGGCAGCCGCTTGCGCGCCGCCACGGCCTCGGGGCTCATGTCCGCGAACGGCTTCGCCTCCTTGCTCATCTCGGCAAGGATCTTCGCGAACTTCTCTTCCTGGGCTGGTGTCCACCGTCTCGCCACGGATCACCCTCGCAATGCGCGTGT
>Ga0272441_10011835_pt1 | contig 12871 bp, 11 predicted proteins | sample SSMProp6N_FD_193582 | JGI IMG/M metagenome (GOLD analysis project Ga0272441, IMG submission 193582) | Marine sediment archaeal communities from Little Sippewissett salt marsh, Falmouth, MA, United States - SSM-Prop-6N | ecosystem: Environmental > Aquatic > Marine > Wetlands > Sediment ...
CAAGGGAATCCGCTTTGGCGGCCTCAGAAACACGGTTTTCCGGCTTGTCTTGTTAGCGTTGTAGTACTAACAGATCCAGAAAAACCTCCTCGGATTCCGCGACGCCTATGCAAAGAACGGGGGCTCCGTGTAGGTGATCGGCAAATGTGCGGGCGGCTGTGCGCCAACCGGGACGACAAGCGCGGTAGTCCGTTCGGGTTAGCACGAAGTCGTCACGCGTGACCTCACCGAGGATCTTAAGTGCTGGGATAGTGTGGGGCGGAGTCGGCTGTTCCGGGTGGGGGAGTCGTGAGAGATTGGGGCTGTCGGGGTAGCGGTCCAACTCGAGGGCAAAAGCTTGCTCGAAGAGAAGATCAGGAGTCACGGATAGGACCGCGAGCCAGCGTGGGGTGGCAAGGTGATGCAGGAAGGGGACAGGCTCAAGGGCGGAGATGCCATCTCGGTACCTTTCAACGATGGCATCACGCTGCACACCGCTGCTGACTAGGGCTTCGCAGGTGTCCATGAGGTGCGGCTGCGATTGAATGCTGAAATGCTTGGCTATTGAAGTGTTTAGGTCGGCGAAGCCTTCCGGCCCGATCGTTGCGGCGGGACCGATGATGAGCCCGAACCGGGATCGGAGGAGCTGCGGAAGTGCGTCTTGGGAGATCTCGATTACGCGGTTTCTGGGTTGGTCAGTATCTGAAGTCATTGGAAGATGCCGAAGACACAATCGCGCGTAAGCAGCGTCTGTGTTGACGCAGTGAAAAAATCCAATTCATCTGCGAGCGTCTCTGCGATCAATGCTGCGTAATGTCGGCGGCAGATCTCGGGCGAGTTGCCCATCAGTGCACTGATCTTGTAGAGGCTGACGCCATTCTGGGCAAGCTGACTGCCGAACGTGTGGCCGAAGTCAAGGCAGGTCGCCTCGTCCGGGGCGGGGCGTAGGGTCGGCCTCACCTGCCGGAGGTGGGTCGGTCGGGGGACGCGTTTGCTGCCGCACGGAAGGGGCACCCGGGGCCTCCTTTGTCGCCATGTCGATACGCGACGGAAAACTCCACCATACCGATCGGCCCGCTTCAATGCCAGCCCCCGGAAGTGGCCCCGCCCCCGGCCCCCGGAAATGGCCCCAGACCCCGACCCCACACTCCAAGCCGTCACCCGTGATCGACGCCGCACGGCCGACTCCCTGCGGTCGCTGGCCGTGCCACCCGCGCGATTCCAGACCCCTTCTTCTACAGTGCTCACTGATGATCGGGAGCGAGCCGCCGCGTCCTCGCGAGCGGGTCGCGGCCGGTCGTGGCTGGTGTCTTTCGCGCGATTGAAGCCGCTGGCCCTTCCGGGGGCAGCCGCGGGCGGGTCCGGGGGCAGCCGCGGCTTGCTGATGACGTGCAATCCCAGTGGTTCCCTCTTGCCCCCGGCCCGCGAGCCCGGCTCGACACCGCACGGGCGGGACGCCCGTGCCACCGTTGTCGCCGACCGGCCGCGGCCGATCACCGGCTCTTGCGCTGGGGGCGTTTGGTTCCCCCGCCACTACCAGCGCGCGAGGCACGCTTTGGTCGCGGGCGGAAGGCGGCCTCGAGCTGCTTATTCTTCCCGGCGATGTCGAACGCTTCGGGATCGTAATCGCGACCCATCCACTCGATGATCTCCTCATGCCACCCATCCTCCGGATCGGGCGCGCGGAGGATCTCGAGCCTCTCCGCGTAACCCCACGGCCCGCCGCAATCCTCCGGCGGGCCGGCGCGCTGGCCGGCCAGGCAGATCGGAAGCTGCTGGAAGGCGGAGGCGTCCGCGTGCGTGGCGATGAGCTTGATGCCGTGCACCCAGTCGTCGCCGAAGTCGTAGATGTAGGCGATCTTCTCCTTGAGCTCTTCGAAGAGGTCGCGGAGCGTGATGCGCGATTCGTCTTCGGGCTCCCGAAGGTCGTCGAACGCCATCGGCTCCAGCCCTTCGATGGGAACGACATCGCGCCCGGGCTCGAACCGCCGGCCGGATTGCGTCTGGAACTCGTGCATGTGACATTCCTGCCACTCCATCACGAGCTGGATGAGCAGGTGCAGCCTGGCCAGCGACAGGTCGGCGGGCACGGCCAGCGAGCGCCAGATCGGGGGATCGGAATTGACCAGCCAGAGGTCGATCTCGTAGACGGCGTGAGCCGGATCGGTCTTCGGCTTGCGCCGGCGGGGGAAGGTGATGGCGGTGGGGGCTGAGGATGTCATGGCCGCAGTCTACTGCCGAAACTCGAGATCCGCCCGGTTTGACAGCTTGTTCAGGGAGGACGGCCCCCGGGCCCCCGGAAGTGGGCCCCGGATGCGCGACCCCAGACCCCAGACCCCAGACCCCAGATCGACGCCGCACGGGCGGGGCGACCGTGCCACCACCCCCGGACGCGCTCGCTGGCCGTGGCAGCCCCCGGCCCCCGGAATCGCCCCGACCCGACCCCCGGAAACAAGCCCCTGCGCTAACGGAGAGACATGATCGTCCCAGGAGAGCCGCGGGCGGGGACGCCGCGTCTCGCTGCGCGCGCCAGGCGCTGCGAGTCGCCGTGACGAGCCAATGGGGCCTGTAGAATGCCGTTCGGGCTCTGCCAGCCCGGTGGAAACGCGAGGCGGCCATGCCGACGAACGTCACACCTGAATACAGAAAGGCCGAACAGGCATTCCGCGCAGCGCGCGAGCCGCGCGAGCGACTCGAGTGGCTGAAGGAGATGCTTCGCACGATCCCGAAGCACAAGGGGACGGAGCATGTTCAGGCGGACATCAAGACGCGCATCAAGCAGTTGACCGAGCAGCTCGTCGGCCCAAAGAAGCGCGGCGGGCGGGGCGCGCCGACGTATTCGCTTCGGCCGGCCGGGGCGGCGCAGATCGCGCTGCTCGGCGCGCCCAACGCGGGCAAGTCCAGCCTGCACGCACGGTTGACCGGCTCGCACGCCGAGATCGGCCCCTCTCCGTTCACCACGCAGATCCCCGCGCCGGGCATGCTCCCTTACGAGGACATTCATTTCCAACTGGTGGACCTGCCGCCGATCTCGGCCGAGTTCATGGAACCGTGGTTTCCCAACGCGCTGGAGCGGGCAGACGCCGCTCTGTTGGTCGTGGATGTGAGCGATCCGGCGTGCGTGGAACACGCGCAGATGATTCGCCGGCGCTTGGCCGAGAGAAAGATCGCTTTGAGCGAGCACTGGCCGGGATTTGATGATGTTGCCAGGCCGATAACGGCCGGCGAAGGGGAAGGGAAGGACGGCGATGAGAATGCGCCGGAGGCGGAAGGCGGCGCGATGGAAGACCCCTTCCGCATCGAGTTGCCCACGTTGCTCGTGGCCAACAAGAGCGACCTGGATCCGGGCCCGGACGAAGTGAAGGTGCTGGAGGAGCTGCTGGGCGTGCAGTTCCCCGCCGTGACCACATCGGCGACCACCGGACGGGGACTCGATCGGATCGGGCCGTTGCTGTTCGAGGGCCTGCAGATCGTCCGCGTCTACACGAAGGCGCCGAACCGGCCGCCCGAGATGGACCGCCCGTTCACGGTGCATCGCGGGCAGACGATTCTGGAGGTGGCGCGGATGGTGCACCGGGACATCGCGGCGAAGCTGCGATTCGCCCGCATCTGGGGAAGCGGGGCGTTCGAGGGTCAGCAGGTCGGCGCGGACCACCGGGTTGCCGACGGGGACATCGTCGAGCTGCACACGCCATAGCGCCCCTGCCAGAATGAACCGATCGCACGGTGATACGGGCGCCGGAGCCCGCCCATTCCGTACGGGCGAGACGCCCGTACCACCATTCTGTTGGGGGCTCATGGCGCCCGGCCGGGGCGTTGGCCGCTTCGATTCTTAACAATGCCGGGGATATAAGTTAATGACGCAGGCCGTACTTTTTGATCTTATTATAAACGGTGACGCGGTCGATCCTGAGGATCTTGGCGGCCTGGGTGATGTTCCAGTCGGTGCGTTTGAGGACATCCGTGATGTGGCGCTTCTCGACCTGGAGCAGCGAGTCGCCGTGCCCGGCGCTTCCGTCGGGAGAGGTTCGGAGGGGGAGGTCCTCGGTCCGGATGGCCGGGGGCCGGCCCACGACCATGGCGCGCTCGATGGCGTTGGAGAGTTCGCGCACGTTGCCCGGCCAGTCGTACTCGGTGAGCAGCTTCATCGCTTCGGGACTGATCTCGGTGATCCGCTTGTCCATCTGCTGGGCGAACCGCTGGAGGAAGTGCCGGGCGAGCAGGGGAATGTCGCTGCTCCGGGCGCGCAGCGGCGGAGCCTCGATGGTGAAGACGTTGATTCGATAGAAGAAGTCCTCGCGGAATCGCCCCTCTTCGATCGCCGTCTCCAGATTCTCGTTGGTCGCGCAGACCACGCGGAAGTCGACGCGCACGGGCTGGGAGCCGCCGATGCGCATGAATTCCTTGGTCTCGAGCACGCGCAGCAGCTCGATCTGCATTTGGGGGCTGATGGCGCCGACCTCGTCGAGGAAGAGCGTTCCGCCGGCGGCCAGTTCGATCTTGCCCCTGCGGCGGCTGTCGGCGCCGGTGAAGGCGCCCTTTTCGTGGCCGAAGAGCTCGCTTCCGAGGAGGCTCTCGGGGACGGCGCCGCAGTTGACGGGGACGATGGGCAGATACCGGCGCCGGCTGTTGGCATGGATGGCGCGGGCGATGAGTTCCTTGCCGGTGCCGCTCTCGCCCACGACGAGGACGGTGGCGTCGGTCTGGGCCACGTGCTGGATGAGCTCCATGACCTTGCGCAGGGCCGGACTCTCGCCCACGATGGTGTCGACGGCCACGAGTTCATCGATGGTCTCGCGGAGCTGGATGTTCTCCTCTCTCAGGCGCCGCTGCTCGATGGCCCGCCGCACCAGGTGGCTGAGTTCATCCGGATCGATGGGCTTGGTGACGTAGTCGAAGGCCCCGTGCTTGAGGGCCTGCACCGCGGTCTCCACCGAGGCGTAGGCGGTGATCATGATGACGGCGATCTGCCCGTCGATGCGCTGGATGTGCTCCTGCAGCTCCATGCCGTCCATGCCCGGCATCTTGATGTCGACCACCGCCACGTCGACGTGGTGTTCCTGGAGGATGGCGAGCGCTTCGGCGGCACCCTCGACGGCGCGGACCTCGAAGCCGTCCTTCCTGAACCAGTTGTACAGGGAGTCGCGGATGGAGAACTCATCGTCCACCACGAGGATGCTCGCTTGTCGGCTGGACATCAACGGTGTCTCCTCCTCGCCGGCCCGTGGTGGGCGGCGGGGTCAGTGCGTCGGACTCGTCTGCTCGGGGGTGGCGGTGTCCCCCGCGTCCTGCTCCTTCGGCTGCCGCGGCAATCGAAGGTGGAAGGTCGTGCCGCGGCCTGGCTCCGATTCGACTTCGATGGTGCCGCCGTGCCGATTGACGATGCCGTAAACCACGGCCAGCCCGAGGCCGACGCCGCTTTCCTCCTCGCCCTTGGTGGAGAAGAAGGGCTCGAAGATGTGCGGAAGCACATCGGGCTCGATTCCCACGCCGGTGTCGCGGACGGCGATCTGCACGAACTCGCCGTCACCGGCCAGTCGCACGGAAAGTTCGCCCTGCCCGTCTTCCTCCAGGTTCATGGCCTCGACGGCGTTGACGAAGAGGGCCACGAGGGCCTGCTGGAGCTGCCCGGCATCGGCCACGATCTCGCCGTCGCCTTCCAGCAGTTCGTACTGGAGCTGCATGTTCCTGATCTCGAGGTGATGACGAACGAGCATGAGGCTTCGCTCCACGACCTCGTTGAGATCGATACGGGCCATCTCCGCCCCCGTTCGGCGGGCGAAGGTCAGCATGTTGTGGACAATCGCCCCGCAACGACTGCATTCTTTGTCCATGAGGCCGAGGTAGCGCTGCAGCTCCTCGCGCACGTCGTCATCCAGGGGCTGCCGGTCGAGCTCCCGCCTCACGAGCCGGGCATACGTGAGCATGCCGCTGAGCGGGTTGTTCAGCTCATGGGCCACAGTGGCCGAGAGTTTGCCCAGCGAGGCCATCTTCTCCATGTGAAGCACCTGGTGCTGGGCTCGCTTCAGTTCCTCCCTCTTCTGCGCCACCTTCTCTTCCAGTTTCTGCGACCATCCGGTGACCTCCCGCCGGGCGGCCTTCAAGTCCTCAACCATCCGGTTGAACGCCTCGGCGAGCCGGGCCAGCTCGTGATCTCCTCGCACCTCGATGCGGGTGTCCAGATCGCCGGCGGCGATACGTTGCGTGCCCTCATAAAGTTGAACCGCCGGCCGATGGACGACGCGCCGGACGAAGACCGCCGCGACGAACCCGCTGATCAGGATGAGGACGATCGTGGTCGAGGCCAGTTGATTGCGCGAGGTGGCGATCGCCGCTTCCAGAGGCGCCATCGACATCTCCACGTCGAGCACTCCCAGGACTCTCTGGTCCGGCGGGTGAAAGTGGCATGCGGCCACGGCACACGTGGGATCGTTCTCGATCACCATCAGATGGCGGACGACTTCCGGCCCATCCGGAACGCGGGTGAGGCTGCTGCGTTCCAGGACGGCGTCATCCTTCGTCTCCTCCCCTTCGTGGCAACTGTGACAAGTGTCCGAATCCAGGGCGATCGTCTCTCCGGTCTCCTCCTCCCGGGCGGACAGGATGATGGTTCCCTTCTTGTCATAGACGCGGATGGCCGCCACTTCGGGCTGTTCGGCGAGGCGCTCGATGGTTGCCTGCACCTGGTCAAGGCGATTGAGCAGCATCCCGTCGTGGGTCGCTCGCTTGATCAGGCCGCTGGAACGCTCGACCTCGGCGTGGACGAGCCGGAGGAAATGCTCCTGTGTGGAGCGGAAGCTCAGGAGGGCGTGGATGGCCAGAACCGCCGCCACGGTGATGGACAGAGGAACGAGCAGTCGGATCTCGAGGGAACGGAGAAAGGCTTTGAACCGCCTGGTCATTGGGCCTGCCTTCGCACACGACGGAGGGTGATGTGGAGCCTTGATGCTGAACGAGCGTCCTGGCCCAATGATAGCCCTTGGCGCTTAGGAACCAAACAGTCCGTTGATATTTTCAACGGTTTCGGGCCGGCGGCTCGGCCCCGCCTTGCGCGAATAAGCGGCCTCAATCGCCCACGGCGCGGGATTCGGGGCCCTTCTGCCCTTCGACGGCTCCGTTGGCCTCGCCTTTGCATTGAGCAGTGGTGGATCCCGGTCGCCCCCTGCCCGACTCCCGAGGCGAATCGACGCTTCAGGAGGGCCCGGTTGGCAGAGGCCAAGGACCGGCGGAGATCGTCATGCTCAATCGGTTCGCCCCTCAAACGGCGTCAGCATGCGTCTGGATGAGCGCGGGCGTGCTCACGTACAAGCTCTGCGATCGCAACTTCGACTGTGAGCACTGTCCCCTGGACGCCGCGCTGCGCGGCGTTTCGCGACCGCTGGGCTTGCCGCCCGAAGCGTCCGGTGAACTGGGGCGCCGGGCGGCGACCTTCCCGGACGACCGGCTCTACTCGAGCGGCCACACGTGGCTCCAGCCGGTGGCGGGAAACGAAGGCCGGATCCGGTTCGGCCTCGACGGCTTCGCCGCATCCTTCCTGCCCCGCCCCAGGCACATCCGCCGGGCGGTGCCGCCCGGTCCGCTCGATCGGGGCGAGGAACTCTGCGAGATCGAGTTCGATGCGGGCGTGCTGACTCTCGACATGCCTGTCTACGCCCAGGTGAGCCGGTGGAATCGCGCCTTGGAGGATGACCCCACCGCGCTGGTCACCGCCCCCTACGACAAGGGCTGGATCGTGGAGCTGGTCCTGGCGGCGAAGGATGAGCTGGAAAACCTGTTCATGGCCCAGGCAGCTCAGAAGCAGGCACGGCTGGACGGTCGGCGGTTTCGCCGCCGTCTGGCCCTGCACCTGCTCGTCAATGACGACGAGCCCGGCCCGGCGCTTCCGGACGATGGCAGGCTGCTTACTGACCTCCGCCAGATTCTCGGCGAGCCTCGGTTCGTGGCGTTCCTGCGAGAGCTGGTCCATTGAGGATGTTGAAGAACGCAATGACCCCGTTGCCCTTTTCATCGATCGAGCAAAGAAACGCTTCTCCGATTCAGGCGGAGCAAACCCGTATCCGCAGCACCAGCAAGGGTTTATAAGCGGCTCTATCCAGCCCTTTTCCCGTGGTGCGCTTCTTGCATAAGGTCCCGCCGAATGCCCAACCCAGACCCTTCAGTGGAGATCGCCATGGAACACGTCGTGGCAAGATTGAATGCGAAAGACATCATCGTCGCCGGGGTTATCTCTCTGGCGGTGGTGGCGGGTCTTCCGGTCCTGGGCATCCTGGTCTTCGCCCTCCGCCCGGTATTGATCGTCGCGGTGCTGGCCGCTATCCCGACCGCCTGCCTGCTCTGGGTTTTCAGCGGGCGCTTCCGCCAGTGGCTTGCCGCGGAGACCGAGCTGGAAGTCAATTACAGGGGCCTGCGAATGCCCCAGGACCTGGCGCTCCATCCCAGCCACAGTTGGGCGAGGATGTACGACGTGGTGGTCGTGGGGGCCGACGACCTCGTTCAGGCGGCGCTGGGTCCGGTCGAGGAGGTGGAACTGCCTCCGAACGGCCGGCATGTCCGGCGGGGCGATGAGCTCTTTCGCCTGCGGCACGCCGATCGCTGCCTCGAGGTGCGAGCCCCCGTCTCCGGCACCGTCATCGCCGCCAACGAGACCCTGCGACATCATCCCGAGCTGATCAACCAGGAGCCGTTCGGACAAGGCTGGGTCGTCCGGCTCCGTGCCGACGACCTGCAGGAGGATCGACCGGCTCTGTTGCGCGGCGGCAGGGCCAGGGTCTGGTTCCGCCGCGAGGTGGACCGCCTCCTCGAAACGATGTCGACGAAAGGAGGCGCGACGGCGGCGTCGCCCGAGGGACCGGTGCCCGCCGAGCAGCTTCACCGCCAGATCGACGATTCGGCGTGGAATCGACTGACGGCCACGACGTTCACGGCCCAGCGCACGGAACCCGAGGACGCCCGCTGAGCGGAAGCCGGCGGACATGGTGCATCGTTACAGGACTGGAGACGTGAGCTGATGACCGGGCAACGATCCCCGAAGATCGCCGAGAAGGCAGGAACCAGCAGGCGCGACTTCGTGAAGCGCTCCGGCGCCTGCGTGGCCGCCCTCGCCACGACAGGAACGGCCTCAGCGGCCAGGCATCACGAACTTGACGCCGAGCGGAAGGGCGTGCTCGTCGACCTGACCCTGTGCGTGGGATGCCGACGCTGCGAATGGGCGTGCAACGAGGCAAACGGGCTTCCCAACGGCCCCCTGAATTCATTCGATGACACCTCGGTCTTCGACTCGCGCCGCGGGCCCAGCTCGACCCAGTTCACCGTGGTCAACCGGGCACCCGTAAAGGAGGACGGTCAGGCGCCGATCCATTTCAAGGTCCAGTGCATGCACTGCGAGCGCCCCGCCTGCGTTTCGGCGTGCCTGGTCGGGGCGATGCGCAAGGATCCAAAGGGCCCGGTGACCTACGATGCCAGTAAGTGCATCGGGTGCCGCTACTGCCTGGTGGTCTGCCCGTTCCAGAACGCCGCTTACGAATATGAGAACGCGTTGACTCCGCGCGTGAGGAAGTGCACCCTCTGCCGTGAGCGCACCAGCGCCGGGGGCATTCCCGCCTGCGTCGAGATGTGTCCCGTCGAAGCGCTGCTGTACGGCAGGCGATCGGACCTGCTCCAGACCGCCCATGAGCGGATCCGCCGTCATCCCGAACGCTACGTCGATCACGTGTACGGCGAACACGAAGCGGGCGGAACATCCTGGCTCTATCTATCCGATCGACCATTCTCCGAACTGGGCTTCCCCGAGCTGGCGTCGAACAGCCCGGCCGTGCTGTCGGAGGCGATTCAGCACGGCATCTTCAAGGGCTTCGCAGCGCCGCTGCTGTTGGCCGGCCTGCTCGCCGCTCTCTTCAAGATCACCAACGGGGAGCAGCCCAAGTGACCATGCCCCTCGCCCTGACCCCGCCCCGACCTCGTTACTTCACACCCGGCGTGTGGCTGGTGACCGCCATCGCCGTGCTCGGCGGGGCCGTCCTGCTCTATCGCTTCCTGTTCGGTCTGGACTCCGCCACCAACCTGACCAATCGCTATCCGTGGGGGATCTGGATCGCCATCGACGTGGCGTGCGGGGTGGCGCTGGCGGCCGGAGGCTTCACCACCGCCTTCCTCGCCCACATCGTCCACCGCGAGGAATTCCACCCCATTGTGCGGCCGGCTCTGCTCACGGCGATGATCGGCTACACGTTCGTGGCCATGGGCGTGGCCACCGACCTCGGCCGCTTCTGGGCGATCTGGCACGTCATGCTCCCCTCGATGTGGCAGGGCAACTCCGTCCTGTTCGAGGTCGCCATCTGCGTCATGACCTATCTGACGGTCCTGTACATCGAGTTCCTTCCCGTGGTCTGCGAGCGGTTCATCGGACGCGTGCGCCTCCCCGGCCCGCTGGCGAGGTTCGACTTGCCGGTCGACCGGCTGCTGCGCGGGCTCGAAAGCGGGCTGGGTCGGGTGATGACGGTGTTCATCATCCTCGGCGTGCTCCTCTCCTGCATGCACCAATCCTCCCTGGGCACCCTGATGGTCGTCTCCGGGCCGAAGCTGCATCCGCTCTGGCAGACGCCAATGCTGCCGGCCCTCTTCCTGCTGTCGGCCTTCTCGGTCGGCTTTCCCATGGTCATCTTCGAGTCGCTGCTGGCCTCGCGCTCCTTCGGCCTGCCCCCGGAGCGCCGCGTCCTCTCGCGGCTGGCCTGCTACATCCCCCTCCTGCTGGGCGTGTACTTCGCGGCGAAGATGATCGACCTGGCCAATCGCGGCGCCTTCGGCCTGCTGACGGAAGGATCTCTTGAAAGCAACATCTTCCTCGCGGAGGTCGGGCTGGGGGTCGTCGCCCCCTTCTTCATCTTCCTGAGTTCGCGCCTCAGAGCCTCAACCGGGTGGCTCATGACCGGCTCGGCCCTTGTGATCTTCGGCGTGGTGCTCAACCGCCTGAACGTGTTCCTGATCGGGTACTCACCGGCCTACGAAGGCGAACCTTACGTGCCCGCCTGGACCGAGGTGGCGATCACCGCCGGCTTCATCGCCATGATCGTTCTTCTGTATCGGTTCTTCGCCCTCAACTTCCCGGTCATCGAGCAACTCAGGGAGGAGGAATAATGACCGTGCAACTGCTGGTTCTCTCGCTCTGGCTGACGATGGCCCCATTCGCGGTGCAGGTGGCGGCGCCCGCCTCCGGCGCCGGCGACGTCAAGGCGGATCTTCTGCACGATGTCTGCCTGAACTGCCACGCCGGCATCGCCGAGGCGCCCGAGACCCGGACGCTTCGCAACGACATGCAGGGCGATGTGCGCTTCAACGTGCTCTCCCGGCCGGAGCAGGGCTCGGCCGTCGTGATCATCGACCGGCTGGCTCAGTTCTACGGCCCCGTGCCCTTCGCTCACAAGATCCACGCCGACATGTCCGAGATCAACGGCGGCTGCACGAACTGCCATCACAATCCGGAGCAAGGCGGGGAAATCGCCGCCTGTGTCACGTGCCACGTGCCCGCGAACGGCGGCGGCACGCTCGCACAGCCCGGCCTCAAGGGCGCCTACCACCGGCAGTGCCTGGGCTGTCATCGCGACTGGGCGCACGAGAATGCCTGCGGCTATTGTCACGAGGAGCGGTCCGGCGCCGCTTCGCCTGAGGTCGTCGCCGTCACCGCCGACGCCGTCAGCACGCCCCATCCGCGGATCGTCGCCGAACCGTCCTTCGTTTATCGCACGAGCCACGAGTCGGCGCCCCTGGTCACGTTCCATCACGTCGATCACGCCGAGTCGTTCGGTCTCCGCTGCATCGACTGCCATCAGGACGAAACATGCAGCAGTTGCCATGACGCCACCACGCAGCGCCAGGAAATCAACCACATCAAGAGCTGCTGCAGTTGTCACACGGAGAAGAACTGCGACTTCTGCCACGACACGGAAGAACGGCCCGACTTCGATCACGCGGCGTTGACGGGATGGCCCCTGGAGTCCTACCACGCCGACGCCGCATGCACTGATTGCCACGGCCCGGTCGAGGACTTCAAGTCCCCCTCTACGGGCTGCCGTTCCTGTCACAGCACTCTGCGGGCGGGCAGCTTCGATCACAGCGTAACCGGTGTGCCGCTCTTCGGAAGCCACGCCCACTTCGACTGCGCGCGCTGTCACCGCGATGGGGAGCCCGGCTCGCCGACCACCTGCAACGGCTGCCACCCCGACATCACCTGTCCACCGCATCTGCCGGGCCGGCGCTCAACCGACGGGCAGAATTGACCGGGGGCCGGCCGGACCGGATCCACTCGAACGGAAGGCAAGCGCCGCCCGACCGCAGAGAGCCGAGCGGGCGGTTACGGGCAGTCGCCCCACGCCGCCAGCAGCGCCAGCAGGTCGCCGACGTTCACCGTCCCGTCGCCGTTGATGTCTTCGGGGCATTCGCCGCACGGACCCCACGCCGCGAGCAGGGCCAGGAGGTCCGCCACCTCGACGATTCCGTTGTCATCCACATCACCCGGGCAGGGCTGGATGAGCCGGGCCTGATCCACCAGCCAGCCGCAGACGGCGCGCACGATCTGCACCGCGTAGTCGTAGTCGATGATGCCCGGCGTGTCCACGGAATCGCAGGGCAGGTGATAGCAGGGATTGGCCCAGGGCGCATCGCCTGCCGCCACGGCGCAGGCCGGCTTGCCCACGTTCTCAAACGGGTTGTGGTCGCAACAGTCACGGTGGCCGAGGTCCCTCGCCGTCAGACCCCCGCTGTAGGCGGCGACCGCATCGGCCAGCGCCAGCTTGACCTCATCTGATTCTTCCCGGCCGAGGATGTCGCACACATCAAGGTCGACGTTGTGGGCGATCATGTCCATCGCGATCACCCCGCGAATGTCATCACCCTCATG
>Ga0272441_10011836_pt1 | contig 12871 bp, 8 predicted proteins | sample SSMProp6N_FD_193582 | JGI IMG/M metagenome (GOLD analysis project Ga0272441, IMG submission 193582) | Marine sediment archaeal communities from Little Sippewissett salt marsh, Falmouth, MA, United States - SSM-Prop-6N | ecosystem: Environmental > Aquatic > Marine > Wetlands > Sediment ...
CAGCCGGGCTGATAGCCCGGCCTACCCGGGAAGATGCGACGCAGATGCGTCGCACTTCATGACAGAACAATCTGATCCCACAGCCAGTAACGATTCCTGCTGCGATGAAATTCTTGCCTATTCCGGGGCCTAGAACAACTCCGCCAGTGCGCGGTCCAGCCTCTTCAGCACCCTCTCCCGTCCCAGCAATTCCATCGTCTCGTAGATCCCGGCGCCCACGGCCGTGCCCGTGACGGCGACCCGCGCCGCCTGGTTCAGCTTTCCTTCCGGGAGGCCGGCATCCTGCTCTGCGGCCCGCAGCGCATCTTGAATCGCTTCCTGCGAGAACGATCCGCCGGAGAGCTTGTCTCTCAGCGCCATCAGCCCCTCCCTGCGGCCCTCTTTTCTCACGTTCTTGCGCACCGCTTTCTCTTCGTACGCAACATCGTCCGTGAAGAAATACTTCCATGTCGCGGCATACGAGAAGAGATGGGTGCGCGACTGCATCAGCTCGGCAACACGGCGGAAACGGGCCTCGTCCACGTCATCGGCCCACGTGTGCCCGGCCAATGCCTCCCGGACGCGTGCAACAAACGCATCCAGCGGCATCTCCGCCACGTACTCGGCGTTCAGGTGCATCAGCTTGCGCACGTCCATCTGGGCGGCACTGCTCTTCACCCTGTCCAACGTGAACAGGTCGATCATCTCGGGGCGCGTCATCTTCTCGCGATCGCCGCCCGGTGACCATCCCAGCAGGCTGAGGTAGTTGAACAACGCGTCGGCCTGAAAGCCCTTTGCTCGAAAATCGCCAACGTATGCGTCGCCGTCTCTCTTGGAATAGGGCTTCCCCTGTGCGTTGACAATCATGGGCAAGTGCGCGTACTTCGGCGGCTCCGCGCCGAGCGCGCGGTAGAGCATGACATGGCGGTACGTGTTCTCGATATGGTCGTCGCCGCGAATGATGTGGCTCACCCGCATGGCGATGTCGTCCACGACGTTGGCCAGGTGAAAAACGGGTGTGCCGTTCGAACGGACGATGACGAAGTCGTCCAGGTCCCGGCCTTTCTTGTGCAGATCGCCCTTGATTTCATCGTGGAAGACAACGTCCGTGCCCGGCATGCGGAACACGACGCATTCCCCTTTTCCGCCGCGATCCTCGCGATAGGCCATGTCTGCCGCGAGAAGGCGTTCAGCCGCCTGGAGGTGTGCCTCGATGCGAGAGGACTGGTACACCGGTTCCTCGTCGTAGTCCAGTCCCAGCCAGGCCATCACGTCCATCACGGCCTCCACCGCTTCCGGAGTGGATCGTTCCCGGTCCGTATCCTCCAGCCGGAGCAGGAAGAGACCTCCTTCATGGCGGGCAAACAGCCAGTTGAAAATGGCCGCCCGGATGTTGCCGATATGGACATGTCCGGTCGGGCTGGGGGCAAACCGCACACGCACGCTCATCTCGTTCCCTTTCTCCGTTTCCCGGACGTGGGTATCACAAAAGAACAAATCGGTCGAGTCTCGCTGTGCTGCCAACCTGCAGCTTCCCTCATTCGGATCCTGTTCATCGAAAACGATTCAGCGTACCGGGGAACACGGGGAATCAGAGCGGAATGGCACTGACGTAAGGCCCTTTTGGGATACGTTTCAGGGCATTTCAAGAACGATCCGGCGATGGCCGGAACGCTTACGCGTTCCGCTCCGGGGAGAAAACGGGATGATTACGCGCAGCGGCTTGCGCCTGCCTCGCCGAAGTCCCCGGACGAAGGCGGGTGAGCAAGCCGGCTTGAGTCAGTGCCATTCGAATCAGAGCGTTTGAAGAACCTGAGCAAAGACCAGGGGCCGCACTGACGTCGAAATCAGGGTTTTTCCTACACCAGTTTCGGCTTCCCCCCAATAGACAGGATTTCAGCGAAGAGCATAGGGTAGATCCATGATGGAGGGGCCCTGAACGGGCTCGAGTGTTATGGAAAGACAGAAGACATCGATCTTCGGCAGTGATCGGCCGCACAGGCGACAGGACGATCTGATCGGCCTCATCGCGGCTGCGCTCATCGCCGGCGGGATCGTCTGGTTGGTACTGACAGGGCTGGTCTTCGGGTTCGGCCAAGGGTCCGGTGTAGGCCAGCGGGCTCCCCTGCCGCCGGCACGAGAGGCGCCGGGTCACTAGCCCGCATCGCTCACCCTTTTCCTGCTGCGAGTGCTTATGTCACTCCGCCTCAGACACTTGCCTTGCCCGGCGACCTCGACGTGTTCCAGCACGCCCTCGTCCGCCGGCCTGCGGGCTCATCACTGGGATGCCTTGGACCGCTCCGGACGCGTTACGAGGACCCCCCAGCTCATGATTCTGATCTCCAGGTTCGAAACCTGGCCGATGAGCTGAAGCGTGTCGTACAGCGAAAGCTGCCTGGCCGTGAATGTGATGAGAGGCGGGTTGTTCAACCAGTCCCTGGCTTCGGAGAAGGGATCGTCCAGCCCTTTCGGCGGCGGCCGCGGACCGATCTTCAGCACGATGTTGACCCCCGTTTTCTCGGGGTCCCGCTCCACACTCGCTTTCCGGAGGAACTCAACCACGTCACTCACGTGTGCCTGCCGGAAGTCGACCTGCGGGATCACGATCCTCTTGAGCTTGGCGGTAACCTTCTGCCGCCGGGCGGCATCCTCTGTAGAGGCTCCTCCGGCAACCCGCTGCAGCCGGTAGCTTCGGCCTTCCAGCACGACAGTCGCACCGTCGGCAAGTGTGAACGGCCCATGCTTCCGGCCCGACTTCGAGACGAAGTAGAACTCCTCGGCCGCCGCGGAACTCAGCGACATCGCAACCAGCCAGCCTACAATCACTACTTTCCGTTTCATCTTCTCTCCTCCCTTCAGTCCCATCCCGCATCACCTATCACGTATCCGAACACGGTTCCAGGTGAACAATCACGTCCACAATGTCCGGACCCGACGCCAGGAGCCATTCCTTGACCTCTTCCGAGACGTCGTGTCCTTCCCGAACACTCATCTTGCCGTCCACGCCGATGTGCAGGTCCACGTGAAGTCCGGCGCCGTGTCGGCGCGTGCGGACGGCGTGTACGTAGCATACCGCCGCATGTTGACCGGCCAGTTTCTCGATCTCCTCGCGCACGTGCGCGCTCGCCCCGGTATCCACAAGCTCGGCCAGCGCGGGCCGCAGGATTCGCCATGCGGCGTACAGGATAAACAGCGAGACGACGACCGCGCCGATCCGGTCAATGAAGGCCCATTCGGGCCGAACCCCCGCCACAAGGACGGCACCGGCGACCGGAATCGAACTCATTGCGTCGGATCGGTGGTGCCATGCGTTGGCTCTCAGTGCCGAGGACCGCACGCGCTTCCCCACCGTGTAGCTCCATCGGTACAGCAGTTCCTTGCCGATGATCGACACAGCCGCACCGATCAGCGCAATCCGCCCGGGCGGCGCCAGGTCCGGTTCCCGTACGGCTCGCAGTCCGTTGTACGCCAGGCCGACCGCCACGGTCCCCAGGATCACGCCGATGAAGGCAGTGATCGCCGTCTCGATCCGCCGATGTCCGTAGGGATGTTCCTGGTCGGGCGGCGCCGACCAGTAGCGCATGCCCCACAGCACGGCAATATCGGTGGTAATGTCCGACAGGCTGTGTACGCCGTCGGCCATGACGGCCTGGCTCGACCCCAGGAAGCCTACCGTCAGCTTGAGCGCGGAAAGCGCCAGGTTGGCGATGAGTCCGCACAGCGTCACACGCCGAACGGCGCATTCAACTTCTGGTCCGCGTGCGCTCACGCAAGGACGTTTACCCATCCGATCGGGCGTGTCAATGGGTTTGGCGGGTAGGAGTACCCCATTTCTGGCGCCCGGGATGCCGCCGACACCGCGGCTACTACAGGCGAAGCCCATGAGTTGATCGCCACCGGAGACGGCTCGGGAGAGCCGTCCTACCTGGGGACGGCCGGAGGACGCCTCGCCCGAGGCGTCTCGCTGATTCGCTACGGCAAGAGCCTAGGCCGCCGCCTGTTCCGCACGGCGGATCAACTCGTCCTGCTCGACCCGGGACAGTTCCACGAAGCGTGCGTTCAATCCCGCGACACGGACGACCAGGTCACCGTGTTGGTCCGGGTGCTGCTGTGCTGCGCGCAGGCGACCGGCGTCCAGCACACTGACCTGCAGCTCCTGGCCGCCATCCCGGAAGAACGCTTCGCCGAGCGCCCGGAGGACGGGCGGGGCGGCCTGTCGACCGGCCGGCAACGTGAGGTTCAGGTTGTAGATCCCCGGAAACCATTGCGCGGCGTCCAGCTTGAGAACGCTGTTGAGCAACGCCGTCGGTCCTTCCGTGGCCGTTCCGGCGACAGCCCCGATGCTGTCCCCGACCGGTGCGCCGCCCGGTCTGCCGTCTGCGGTCGGACCGATCCGTCGCCCGTCCAGGTGATGCAGCGATCGAACGACGTGGCACACCGTGAAGGGAGGCAGTCCGTTCCGTTCGGCAACACCGCGCAGTGCCCGGTCCCGCGCGGCGCCCAGAAACACCGCCCAACGGTCCGCACGCTCGTCATCGTTCCCCCACTTCGGCGCTGCCTGAACGCGCGCCAACAGGTCTTCGTCCCCGGCATCGATCCCGGCCAGATACTCGGGCAGTGTGCAGCGGTTCGTTCGGAAGACTTCCTCCTCGATTGCCGCGAGGCCGTTCACGGCGTTCGACGTGCCGCGCGTGTACACGCCATATACGTTCGAGTACGGCATGGCCCGCAGCAGATCGTCCCCCGCTTCCACGCAACCCCGGCAGCACGCGCTGCAGAACGGGAAAGGCATCCGGTCCGCCAGTCGACTGTTTGTCGCCTCCCGCCGGGCCAGCCCTTCTTCCGCCGACACGGCAAACGCCTCCGCGAACGCTTCAACGATGTCGCGTCCGCTGCGCGCCGTTCCGGCAACCTGCCGCACTGCGCCGTCCAGTACCGCGAGGTCGTTGAAATACAGGCCTGTGCAGAGCGCCGACTGGCAGCATCGCCCGGGGACCGCCAGTTCGTTACAGCCCACGATGCAGTATTCCCATGCATCCTTTGGATTCATCCCGGCCCGGCGCAAGCCGGGAACAACCTGCTGATCGTTGACCAGCAAGGGCATCGACCGTCCCGCCGACAGCATGCGGAGCGCCGTGTCCCACGTCGCTTCATCCAGGCCCGGATGCCATCGCAGGAACAGGGCCGGGTCCGAAACCGGCGTGCGGTCAAAGGCTCGCAGAAACGCCAGGGTCAGCGCATTGCAGCAGTCGTCGCCCCGCTCGTCGGCGCCGCCCACGGTCACGGTCTGGCTCTTGGTGCCGCGGCCCTGGTAGCTGTTCGCGGCAATTCCGAGCAGGAATGCGCTGATCCAGTCCACCGCCGTTTCCGGCTCCGACTCGACCTCGCCGGAAAACCGGGCGAGCACGCGGTCGGGCAACCCGATGGAAATGGACATGCCTTGTCCTTCGAGGACGGTAGCCAGGTGGACCAGGAGAATGGCCTGCAGGCCCTCGAACAGGTTCCGGGCAGGCCGACCCGGCACGTGGCGGCATGCCTCCGCCACCCGTGCATGGCAGGCGGCGAGCTCGGGGTCTGCCGTTGCGGCGGCTGCCCGATCCGCCGCCTGGGCGTACCGGCCCGCCCAGGCCATCACGGCCTCGCATGCGATCGTCATGGCCCGTCGGTACACGCCCCGGACAGGATCCGTATCGTTTTCGTACCCCGCGATGCGCCGGAGCGCATCCTCGAGACCTCGCGTGACGACGAACTCCCAATCGAGGCTCAGGTGGCCCAACCCGGCACTGCCGCCCGCACTTCGTCCGTCCGCTTTCCAGTACGCCACGATCTCCTCCGGAACCAGGTCGTCGAGATGGTGGGCCAGTTCCTCGTGTTCCAGGGCAACCTGGCCGCCGACGCACATCCCGAACTCCGGCATCAACACCCACGCCCGTGGCGCTGAGGACGTGTTTCCCGCGAAGAAAGGGTTGCTGTCCAGATCCAGGGTCATGTTCAGGAGGACATGCCGGAACGTCCTGGCCCGCTTCAACGGCGGCGGATCGTCCGCGAACAGCCGGTCGGCCTCCGTGACCAGCCGCGCACGATCCAGGCACACGCTGTCCTCCGCCCCGAAGAGAGCGGCCCGGGCTCGGTGCAGCAGTTCTTTCACCAGCACACCTCCACGGCCGAAGCATAAGGCAACAGCGCCTCTTGTGCACGGGCACATTCCTCGCGTGTCACGGCCACACTGCGGCGCCCTTCCGCCCGGATATCATGGCCGGGAACCAGTTCCACGAGTCGTCCGCCTCCGGACTTCCGTATACACTCTCCGAGCGCGTGCAGGCTTGCATCATCCGTGTTGAAACCCGCGACGAGAGGGATGCGAAGGCGGAGATCCACGCCGGCCGAAGCCACCAGGCTCCCCAGGTTTTCGAGCACACGCCCGAGATCTCCGCCCGCGGCATCGTGGTATGCCGCCGCGCTCCCCGTCTTCAGGTCGAACAGCCACAGGTCCGTGTGCGGAACGAGCATTTCAAGGGCTTCCGCGGGCGCGTCACCGGCCGTATCGACGCAACGATGGACGTTCCGACACCCGAGCGCGGCGAGCAGGGCAGCACAGCCTTCCGGCTGGCACAGCGGCTCCCCACCGGAGAGAGTGACTCCGCCGCCACTGGAGCGCCAGTAGCGCTCATCTCTCAAGAGCTCCTCGGCAAGCGCCGCTGCATCGACCTGACGCGCGGCCGCAGCGTCCGACGGCCGCAGATCCGCGTTCTGACACCACCAGCAGTGCAGGCCACAGCCCTGCAGGAACACCGTCGACCGGATCCCGGGGCCGTCGTGCAGACAGAACCTCTGGATTCGCCCGACGTTCAGTTGCGTCTCCGTGAACGGCATCTCACTCGCTCGCCATGCAGCATGATCAAGGGCCGGCCGCGTCGTGGTCCCGAGACGCTTGCGCCCGGGACAGAACGGGCCACTTGCCGCTTGCCACACCCCGCCCGCCGCCCGGATAATACGCCGCATGACCGGAAAACAACAGCGGGTTCAGCAGCTTGACTCGTTCGACCCGTCCGAACGGCGCGCGGCCATCGAGGCACTCGCGCGGGGCCTCCCTCCCCCGAGCGAGACCGGCAACGTGAACATGCACATGCATTCCTTCTTCTCGTACAATGCCCTGGGGCATTCCCCTTCCCGTCTCGCCTGGGATGCCCGGAACCGCGGCCTCTATGCCGCCGGCCTGTGTGATTTCGATGTGCTGGACGGTCTCGAGGAATTCCTCGGCGCCGGGCAGCTTGTCGGCCTCCGCACAACCGTCAATCTCGAGACGCGGGCCTTCGTTGCGGACATGGCCGATGCCGACATTTCCTCGCCCGGAGAGCCGGGGGTAACGTACATCATGGGCGCCGGTTTCGCGCGAGTCCCGGCGCCCGGCACGGACGCGGCCGAAGCGCTGGCGCAGTATCGCAGGCGAGCGAAGGACCGCAACGTCGATCTGGTGCAGCGCATCAACCCGCACGTGCCGGAGATCGCCATTGACTTCGAGGCCGATGTCGTGCCCCTCACGCCGTCGGGGAACGCGACCGAGCGTCACATCGTGAGCGCCTACGTTGCCCGGGCGGCCGAGGTGTTCGACACGACCGAGGCTCTCGCGATCTTCTGGGCGCGGACCCTCAACGCGCCGCTGCACGTTGTTGACGGCCTCCTGGCGGACCCGCCCCAGCTCGAGGACCGGGTACGGAGCCGCTTCGCCAAGCGGGGCGGCCTGGGCTACGCACAGCCTTCCCGGGATACCTTTCCGCCGGTCGATGATTTCATCGCGTGGGTGCGATCCTGTGGGGCGATTCCCATGATCACGTGGCTCGACGGCACGAGCGACGGCGAACGGAATCCGGCCGAGCTGCTCGGCAGCATGCGCATGCGGGGAGCCGCGGCGCTCAATATCATCCCGGACCGCAACTGGAACCTTGCGGAGCCCAACGAACGAGCCATCAAGACCGCCAACCTTCGGGACGTGATCGAGATCGCCGTGAACCTGCGGATCCCCGTCAACATCGGGACCGAGATGAACAAGCGCGGTTTGCCTGCCGTGGACGATCTCGCGGCGGACGCGCTACGGCCCTACCGCGAGATCTTTCTCGACGGCGCCAGGATCATGGTGGGCCACACGCTGCTCGAACGGTACGCCGGTTTCTCGTACATCGGCCGGGAAGCGGAATCGGAGTACCCCAATGCCGCTGATCGGAACCGGTTCTTCGCCGCCGTGGGCGCACTGCCCCCGCTGACACCGTCCCGGGCCGCCGAGCTTCAGGAGATGGGCAGCAGCAAAGCGCTCGACTGGTTCCGTGGGAACGTGGCAATCTGACCCGCGACCGAAGAGAAAGACCGATGCGCCGGCGCCCTGCGGGTGGTTTCCGGGGCACGACACCATGGAAAGGAACGGGAACATGCCGAACTACCTCAGCGACATGCGGCCTGATTTCACGCCGCGGTCAATCGATTGCGGCACCATCAAGTCGTACGTCTACCGCAAGAGCCTGAAAACGGAACTCAAGGCCGGCACGCTGACGCCGCAGGACGCGGTGGATCTGATCGAGGACATGCTGACGGTGCGTGAGTTCGAAGAAATGATCATCAAGCTGCGTTCCGGCGCATACGCTCCGTGTGCCGACTTCGATTACCGGGGGCCCACCCACGTCTCCATCGGGCAGGAAGCGACCTCGGTCGGGGCATGCACGGGCGTCGAGCCTTACGATTACATCACCTCCACGCACCGGGGACACGGGGACAGCATCGCCAAGGGCTGTGTCGCCATTCGCGCGATGACCGCCGGAGAGCTTCGCGGCCGCGTGCCGCGCAGCAGAGCCACGACGCGCAGGGCCTTGATGGCGGACGCTCTCGCCGATCACGTCTACCGCACGATCGCGGAGCTGTTCGGCAAAGAAGACGGGTACTGCAGGGGGCGCGGCGGCGGCATGCACATTGCGGACTTCACGGTCGGACACCTGGGAGCCAACGCCATCGTCGGCGGCGGCGTTCCCATTGCGACCGGGGCCGCAACGGCGTCCCGCTACCTCGCCAACGGACGCGTGACGTGTTGCTTCGCGGGCGACGGCGCCTACTCGAACGGCGTTGTCCTGGAATCCCTGAACTGGGCGTCCATGGGCCAATTCACGAATCACCTGGCCCGGGACAAGGCGTTTGGACTGCCGGTGATCTACCTGGTTGTCAACAACCACTACGGCATGACGGGGCGGGCCGACGACGAGGTGAGCGGCATCCGCGATCTTGCCCGGCGCGCGGCAGGTTTCGCGGACAACAACATGCACGCCGAGCAGGTCAACGGGATGAACGTACTCGCCGTGCGCGACGCCGTGCACCGTGCCGCCGGGCGATGCCGCAAGGGGCAGGGCCCCTGTCTTCTCGAACTGGACACCTACCGCTACTACGGGCATTCGCTGAGCGACCCGCGCAACGAGTATCGTACCCGCGAGGAAGAGGACGCGTGGAAGGCGATCGATCCAATCGAGTCGTTCGCCGCCGCACTCGTCGAGTGCGGGGTGTTGACGCCACGGAAGCTGGGCGCGTTGCGCAAGAGGGTGGCCGAGCGCAACGCAAAGGCCGCCGCGGCGGCCGCGGCGGCGGCGGATCCCGATCCGGTGGATGTTGTCAAGTACATGTACACCGACACGGTCGCGGAGGCGGTCCCCGCGGAATACGGGTCGGTCGAAATCGTGCTGGAAGAACCGGAGATCAAGCGGACCGACGGTGAACTCACCTATCGCGACGCCATCAAGGCGGCCCTGCTCGAAGAGATGAAGCGGGACGCGCGTGTGGTCCTGTACGGCGAGGACGTGGCGGACTACGGCGGCGCGTTCAAGACGACAAAGGGACTTCTGGAGGCATTCGGGCGCCGGCGGGTCTTCAACGCGCCCATCTCGGAGGCGGCAATCTGCGGAACGGCAGTCGGCGCGGCAATGGTCGGCCTGCGTCCGGTTGCGGAACTGATGTACATGGACTTCGCGCTCATGGCGTCGGACCAGATCAGCAACCAGGCGGCCAAGTGGCACTACATGTCGGGCGCCAACGTGGAAGTCCCGCTGGTCTACCGGGTCTCGGTAGGGGGCGGCAAGGGATACGGCGGGCAGCATTCACAGACGCTCGAATCGGTCTTCGCACACATCCCGGGCCTGTACGTTGTATATCCGGCTACGCCCCACGATGCCAAGGGGATGCTGAAAAGCGCCATTCGCGACAACAACCCGGTCATGTTCGTCGAATCCCAACTCCTGTACGGCAGCAGGGGGCCCGTGCCCGAGGACGAGTACCTGGTCCCCCTGGGACAGGCCGATGTGAAGCGGACCGGCGCGGACCTGACCCTCGTGGCGTGGGGACCGGCGGTGCCGGACTCCCTGAAAGCGGCGGAGGTCCTGGACCGGGAATCGAAGTGCAGCGTCGAGGTCGTCGACCTGCGCTCGCTCGTCCCCCTGGACATGGAGACCGTGCTTGCATCGGTCCGCAAGACCGGCCGCTGCGTTGTGGCCAGCCAGTGTGTCGGCATCGGCAGTTTCACCGGCGAGGTGGCCTCTCGCGTGATGGCGGAGGCGTTCGACTACCTGGATGCGCCGGTCGTGCGGGTCGGGGCGCGCGACGGCATCGCACCGCAGTCGCACATTCTCGAAGCGGCGTTCCTGCCGGACGCGGATGACATTGCCGCGGCAGCGCGGAGCATACTGTGATTCCCCGGAGCGGCGCGCCTTCGCGCGCCGCCCGGCGCCGGATCCGCCTGCGCCGGGAGGCTGCGGCGAGACAAGAGCGGCGCCGCTCCAGTGGAGGAGGAAAGACACATCATGGCTGAAGCTGTACTACTTCCGAAACTCGGCCAGACCGTCGAAGAGGCCACGATCGTCCGTTGGCACAAGGCGGAAGGAGACAAGGTCAAGAAGGGCGATGTCCTGTTTGAGATCGAAACGGACAAGGCGGTGCTCGAAGCGGAGAGCTTCCACGAAGGAACACTGCTGAAGGTCCTGGTTGCAGCCGACGAGACCGTGCCGGTTTCGTCCGTGGTCGGGTATGTCGGCGCGCCGGGTGAGGAGATCCCCGAAACGCCGCGCCCGGCGGCAGAACCCGCCCGGCCCGAGGCCAAACCGGCGTCTCGCGTGCACCGGGACGCCGGCGGGACGCCGGCGCCACGGTCGGCCCCCGTCGTACCGGCCGCTCCGCAGGCGTCCCCCACCCCGCCGAAACGTCTTTTCATCTCCCCCCGCGCACGCATGCTGGCGCGCAACCGACTCGTGGACCCGGCCCGGGTCACCGGAACCGGTCCGAACGGACGCATCGTCGTGAAGGACATCGAGGCGTACACGGCGGCCAACGCCATCGACAGTATCCGCATCAGTCCGGCCGCGCGGCGGCTGGCCGAGCGCGAGGGCGTTGCCATCCTGGACGTCCGGCCCACGGGAGACAGCGGCCGCGTCCTCGTGTGCGACGTGAAAAGAGCGCTGGCCGAGCGGCCCGTTCCGTTGAGCAAGATGCGACAGGTCATCGCGCAGCGCCTGACACAGAGCTTCACCACGACGCCGCACTTCTACGTCACCGTGGAGGTAGACATGACGGACATGCTCGCCTTCCGCCGGAAGATCAAAGACGCAGGCCGGCACTACACCGTTACGGACTTCATCCTTCAATCCGTTGTTCTCTCGCTGCAGGAGTTCCCCGTGCTCAACAGCGTCACCGACGGGCACAAGGTCCGCTGGCACGGCAGCGTGGACCTCGGAATGGCCGTCGGCCTGGACGAAGGGCTGGTCGTGCCGGTGATCCGCAACGCGCAGGACATGACACTGGACCAGTTGCACGATGCGGCCCGCGCGCTGGCGGCCAAGGCCCGGGACGGGAAACTCGTGCCGGACGAAATGACGGGAAGCACCTTCACCGTGTCGAACATGGGCATGCTGGACGTCGAGAACTTCGGGGCAATCATCAACCCGGGGGAGAGTGCGATCCTGGCCACGGCAAGCACCGTGGAACGTCCCGCGGCCGTGAACGGAACCGTCTGTGTAAGGCGGATCATGAAGATGACCCTCTCGGCGGACCACCGGATCGTGGACGGCACAATGGGCGCCGGGTTCATCAATGCCATCAAGCAGAAGATCGAGGACATCGCACTATGGAAACGTTTGACGCTGTAATCATCGGGGCGGGGCCGGGCGGCTACCCCGCGGCCATCCGGGCGGCACAACTCGGCGCATCGGTCGCTCTCGTCGAGAAGGAGCAACTGGGCGGAACCTGCCTGAACTGGGGGTGCATCCCGACCAAGACGCTGATTGCCTCATCGGACCTCCTTGCGCGCATGCGGGATGCCGGGCGCATGGGACTCACGTGTGACGGTGCTTCCTTCGACTTCCCGGCCCTGCGCGCCCGCAAGAACGAGGTCGTGGGAACGCTCCGCAACGGGGTTGAGCAACTGCTCAGGGGAAACGGCGTCCGGGTGTTCAAGGGGACGGGCTCGTTCGCGGCCCGTGACCGTATCGTGATCCGCCGGGGAAAGAGCGAGAAGGTCCTCCGCGCGGGTCGCACGATCATCGCCACCGGTTCCACATCCGCCATGCCGTCATTCCTCCCGCGCAGCTCGCGGATCCTGGAGAGCCGCGGCTTCCTCGACCTGAAGACGCTGCCCGAATCCCTGATCGTTCTGGGCGGCGGCGTGATCGGATGCGAGTTCGCGTGCATGGCCGCGCAGCTCGGCGTCAAGGTGACCGTCGTGGAGATGCTCGAGGATCTTCTCGTCATGCTGGACCGCGATGTGCGCGGGGAACTGCGGCGCCACATGGAGGGTGTCCTCGGGATCCGGATCCTGACCGGCCGCTCCCTGCAAGACATCCGGACCGGACGGCAGGGAGTCACCGGTGCCCTGGGC
>Ga0272441_10011837_pt1 | contig 12869 bp, 11 predicted proteins | sample SSMProp6N_FD_193582 | JGI IMG/M metagenome (GOLD analysis project Ga0272441, IMG submission 193582) | Marine sediment archaeal communities from Little Sippewissett salt marsh, Falmouth, MA, United States - SSM-Prop-6N | ecosystem: Environmental > Aquatic > Marine > Wetlands > Sediment ...
CCAGTGTAAACCCAATTTTGGGAATTGTTAGACTCAGGACGTTGAAAAATACTAAAAACCATTATGAATTCGAAAAATGAATTCAAAATAAACTTACGAAAAAACCTCAGCTATCCAGTTAGAACCCGCCTTTAAATAGAGAAAAAGGAGTTTCGAGCAAAACAGACTCAAAATCGGTTATAACATAAAAAAGGAAAAGTTGGGGTTTTTTAGTAGGGCATTCCGCCCATACCGCCCATGCCACCCATTCCACCCATACCGCCCATGCCTCCGGGGGGCATTGGTGGCATTTTGCCGCCGCCTTTGATGCTAATTAGGTCGTCGATTTTCAGTATCATGTTTGCGGCTTCTGTAGCTGATTTGATGACTTGCTGTTTCACGCGTAGGGGTTCTAGAACCAGTAGGTCTAGCATGTTTTTGATTTTTCCTGTGGTGACTTCTATGCCGTAGTATTTGTTTGCTGCTTTTTCGTGTTCAGCTCTCAAAGCTACCATGACGTCGATGGGGTCTAACCCTGCGTTTTCAGCTAGCGTCAGGGGTATGACTTCAAATGCTTCTGCGTAAGCTTCGATGGCTAGTTGTTCTCGTCCGCCGACTTTGACAGCGTATTTCCTCAGGTTTTTAGCTATTTCTGCTTCTGGTGCGCCGCCACCAGCTACGATTTTTCCGTCTTCCACTACGTTTCTGACTACGCATAAGCCGTCGTGTAGTGAGCGTTCAGCCTCGTCAAGTAGGTGTGACGAAGCGCCCCTGATGACGATTGTTACTGCCTTCGGGTTCTTGCATTCACGCACGTAGATGAGTTTGTCGTCGCCGATTTTGACTTCTTCAACTTTCTTGGCTTTACCAAGAGTTTTAGCAGACAAGTCTTTAACGCTGGCTAAGATTTCGCCGCCTGTAGCGCGTGCGATTTTCTCCATGTCGCTACTGCTTACGCTTTTAACTGTTAACACGCCTGCCTTCGCAAGGAAATGCAGTGCCATGTCGTCTATGCCTTTCTCGCAGAAAACCACGTTAGCACCTGACTTAGTGACCGCGGAAACCATTTCTTTAAGCATACGTTCTTCCTCATCCAAGAAGAGTTGCATTTGGTCTGGGCTTTCAATGTTGATTTTCGCGTCGAACTCAGTCTTCTCAATCTCCAGCTTTTCGTTAAGCAACGCGATTTTAGCGTCTTCAACGAGTTTTGGCATTTGCGAACTGGCAATTTCCTTGTCAAGAACCATGCCCTTCACGAGTTCAGTTTCTTCCAAGCTTTTGCCGTGTTTCCTAATGATTTTAATCAAGTCAATGTCTGCTTTGTATTTGCCGTCAACTTTTTCAGCTACCTGCTTAACTGAATCAACGATTAACTGGGCGAAGTGGTTCTCAGCCACGTTGATTGCTTTGCTAGACAAAGTAGTAATAGCTACGTCCCGCAGAGTTTTGTCGTCAGTGATTTTCACGGGCATAGCAATTTTATCCAAGATTTCTTGAGCTTTCTCGCTGGCTTTCTTGTAGCCTTCAATGATGACTGTTGGATGAATGTTCTTATCCAGTAAACCTTCCGCTTTCGCAAGCAATTCTCCAGCTACAACCACTGCGGTTGTGGTTCCGTCGCCAACCTCGTTGTCTTGAGCTTTAGCTACTTCCACCAGCATTTTAGCCGCTGGATGTTGCACGTCAAGCTCTTTCATTATGGTTGCGCCGTCGTTCGTTATGGAAACGTCGCCCATGCTGGTAACCAGCATTTTGTCCATGCCGCATGGACCAAGCGTAGTTTTCACGGCTTCAGCTACTACTTTGGCAGCCATGATATTATTTTTCTGTGCGTCGCGGCCAGTTGTTCTTCCTGTGCCTTCTTTCAACACTAAAATGGGAATATTTCCTCCACCTGTAGACATTACATCACCAATTTTCAATTTACAATGTTTTGAATCTACACGGAAAACTTATCCCCACGATATAAATTTTTCTCAGGGTTGCCCGACTTTGATTATATTATATCCTGATGCTTTCCGGAGCCTGTTCATAACAGCCAAACCTAAACCTTCAGTTGACACGCTCTCTGAGATTATGACATCCACGTTTTCCTCATCAAACTCCCGTAAAAGCCTAAACAGGTTCGCCGCTATAACATCCACCTTACGCCTGCTACCCAACGATTTAACAACGTCTGCCTCGTAAGCCCAAGCAGTCTCAGCCGTAGCTAAAACGCCTACCCGCTTGTCCTGAAACCAGTATTGGGTAATAAGCAACTTGATAGTAGCCATAACAACCGTGATATCGCCTTCCACCACGATAAGCTGAGCTTTAGGAGCGTAATGCGTATGCTTCATTCCAGGCGACCGCGTCTTCTCGACTGTCAACTCTTTCTCGGCGGCAACAAAGGGGTGAAGTTTCACTTCGCCAAGAACCTGCTTTAATGCTTCAACTGGTGTTCCGCCGGGGCGAAGAACCACGGGGGGGTCAACGCTTAAGTCTAGAACCGTGGATTCCACGCCGATGCGTGTTGGGCCAGCATCTAGGATTGCGTCGATTCGCCCGTTGAGGTCTTTGAGGACGTGTTCAGCGGTTGTGGGGCTTGGTTTGCCTGCGAGGTTTGCGCTTGGAGCAGCGATGGGGCAATTGCTTTCTCGGATCAGTGCCAAGGCTACGTTGTGTTGTGGCATCCTGATGGCGACTGTGTCTAAACCTGCAACGGTTACGTCTGGAACGTTTTTTGAACGTTTGAAGACTAGGGTTAAGGGTCCAGGCCAAAACTTTTTCATTAACGTGTCCGCTTTCGGTGGGACCTGTTCGGCTAAGGTGTGAATCGTGTTTGTGTTTTCTACGTGGATTATGGGTGGGTTGTCTGTGGGTCTTTTTTTTGCTTTGAAAAGGTTTGAGACGGCTTTCGGGTTTAGTGCGTCTGCGCCTAAGCCGTAGACGGTTTCGGTTGGGAAGGCTACTAATCCGCCTTTTTTGATTATGTCTGCGGCTGCTTGTATTTGTTTGGTGTCTGGTTGTTGCGGGTCGACTTTGATTGTGATTGTTTGCTTCATTCTGGGCTGCCTTACTTGTATAGGCGAATGAGACCCTTGAATTTAAGAACTCTGCTTTTAGTTTCCAGTTTTAAAAGGTTAGACTATGTAGTGGTTTAGTATTTGTTTCATGCTTTTTGGGGTGTCTTGTGCAGCGGCGAAGCTTTTTAGGAGGGTAATGAGGGTGGGTTGGCAACGTGCGATGTCTGTTAGGCTGATTAAGCCTAGCAGGTTTTCTTCGTTTACTACTGCTAGCTTTTTTATTTTTTTTCTGAACATTAACCGCAACGCTTTTTCTAGGTCAGTGCCGAAATTGACGACTTCTAGGGGGCTTGACATGACTTTGGCGACTTTGGTTTTTTCGGGGTTTCGGTCTTCAACGATTATGCGTTTTAAAAGGTCTCTTTCCGTGATTATTCCTATGGCTCTTCCTTTTCTGAGTGCTATTAAGCAGCTTATCTCGTTTTTGTCCATGATTTCAGCGGCTGCTTTCACGGTTGAGTTCTCGTCTACAGTTATGATTTCCCGTGTCATTATATCCTCTACGTTAAGTGTAACGTTGCCTTGACCTGAACTTTCAGACATCAAAATCCCATAGTTTCTACTTGCAATTTCTAATATATAAAAACTAACCAGCTCACATGCAACGAAAACCACAGCTTTTTTTGGAGTTTAAGCATCAGCGAGGTTTCAATTTGTCGTTCAGGAATCACGTGTTCTGAAAGCAGGTTCACGAATTCAAGTTTGAGCTGTGTTAGGTTGTTGCGGCTTCTTTGTCGCTTTCCGCTCGCAGCACTTTCTCGAGCAGATGCATTAAGAACGCTTGTGCTTGCATTTCGCTGAGTTTGTCTAGGTAAACGGATACCATGGCGATTTTTCCTTTTTTGGAGGCAACGTATTCAGCGAACATGCGTGCTGAAACCGCGTTTTTTTCGCCTAAAAGCACCTGCGACGAAACTGGACCAAGCATGTTCGGGGGTTTAGGAACAGCAACTGCCATTGTGCCTAGCTTGTCCTCTTTCTCGCTCAGCATAATAACACACGAGTTTTTGGTTTCAACATAAACCGCTAAAAACCTTGTATCCTGCTCAAAAAGCTCTTCCTTAACCACTTTTGCGCGTTCCACTTCCACTTTCCCCTTTGACTGACTGGATTATGCGGTAGCTGCTTAAAAAGACTTCACAAAGCATGGTGCAACGTGTGGAACTGATGCGTGATTTTTTTCTATACCCCCCTTATATAAAGAGTCAGCCGCAGAGTAGACTATTGGTTATACCAGTGTTTGTTTTCTGTTTGGAAAAGTGTGTCCGTTTAGATTGTTTTTAGACGGTAATAATTTGTCAAGAAATTTTGAGTCAAGAAACCTTTACAAGAACGCTTTTACCGTGGAGGCACGCCTATTTGGTTTAGGGGAACAGCATGGGTAAACGTGTAGCTCTCCTGCTAATAGTCGCCTTGGCAGTGTCAAGCCTGCTTATGATTAACTTTGCGTCAGCATCCACCGACATACCTGAACCATATGTTCCCGAGTTTACCGTGGAATTCGTAAATGGAAGTTTGGAATTAAGAATTGAGAATCAGCCCCTTGCTTCATATAGGGGTATGGTTAATGATGTGGATATTTTATTCTACTATAATGTTCAGGCAAAAATGCCTTCTTCAGACCAGTGGCTTGGATTTTACAAGATTGATGATGGGGAGAAATTACTAGCACCATCAGATTCTGAATACACAGTCGTACATGTAGGCGCGTTAACATCAAACGGCCTCCATCTTAGAACGATATCGGAGAGTCCAGATTTTCCTTTTGGTGACAAAGTGGATTTTCGAGTGGAGGCAAGGATAGGGCATTTCCATTGGCGACCTAGCATGCCTGTGTCTTTCTATTATTTTTCGGGTGAATATAGCGGCTGGAGCAGCATACAAACCATAACGGTTCCTGTTCCATCACCTACACCAACGCCTGTGAGTGAAACGCTTAAACCAGTTGCCATGGTCTTAGGCGTCATCATAGCGCTAGTCATAAGCACAGTGTTGTTGTCAATCTACAAGCGCAACAAACCGAAACAAAAACAAGCGAAACTATCGCGGTGGCAGTAATAGGTGCTGGCGTGGGTTCTGTATAGCCAGAATCTGTGTTTGGTAATCTGCGTGAAAGTGTAGGTAAGGTTTAATAATTCTTGGGGAAAACCTTTCAGGGTGAAGTATTATGCCTTGCACTGTTATTGTGGGTGCCTTCTGGGGTGACGAAGGTAAGGGAAAAATAATTTCTTATCTTGCTTTGATTGATAAACTTGATTTTTGTGTGAGAACAGGTTCAGTGAACGCTGCGCACACGGTTTGGTTGGACGGCAACAAGTACGCGTTGCACATGGTTCCAGCCGCGTTTATTCAGCCCAAGTGTCGTTTGCTGATTGCTGCGGGGGCAAACGTTCATGTCGCGCAGTTTCTGAAGGAAATGGGACTGACAAAAGTTGACGTTAAACGCGTAGGCATAGACAATATGGCTTCTATTATTGAGGAGAAACATTCTGCTCAGGACAAAGCCAGCGCCGTCAACAAGGGCATCGGCACCACAGGTTGGGGTGTTGGACCCGCCATTGAAGAACGCGCAAGAAGAACCGCAAAACTCGCCAAAGACCTCCCCGAACTCAAACCATACATAGCGGACACAGTTACAGAAATTAACGAAGCAATTGACGCAGGCAAACAAGTTTTGCTTGAGGGCACACAGGGTTTCATGTTGTCGCTTTACCATGGAACATACCCGTACGTCACGTCAAGAGACACAGGCGCCGCCGCCATATGCTCCGAAGCAGGAGTAGGCCCCACAAGAGTTGACAACGTCCTGATAGTGTACAAGACGTTCATAACCCGCGTTGGCGCTGGACCCATGCCCGGAGAAATCTCAATGGAGGAAGCGAAGAAAAGAGGCTGGTTTGAAACCGCCGCTGGAACAGGACGCAACAGGCGCTCTGCCCCATTCGATTTTGATTTAGCACGGAAAAACGCCAAGATAAACGGTGCAACACAAGCCGCCATGACAAAACTTGACTGCTTATTCCCGGACTGCCGAAGCGCCAGAAACTTCGACGACCTCCCCAACGAAGCGAAACAGTTCATAAAGGAAGTTGAAGAAAAAACTGGAGTACCCGTGGTTCTAATCGGTACAGGACCTGACGCGTTAGACATAATTGACAGAAGATAGCAAACTTTTATTTTCTCAAGTCTCCTTTTTCCCTTTGGAGGCTGATGAGATGCGGAAACTTAGCATTCATAATAAGGCTTCAACCAGCATGTTTGCACTCCTTTTTGCAGCAGGCTTACTTGTTGGAGCAATATTGACTGTTTACATAACCTTCAACGAATTAAACGAACTTCACGATGAAGTCACCTTTCTGCGAAACCAAGTTTCAAATCTCACTGGCGCCCAGAACGCCACTTACCAAAACATCACCATCTACCAGAACACCACAGCCCTAGCCGACATCTACGAGAGCGTAAGAGAATCAGTTGTTCTAGTTCAAGGAACAACCAGCGACGGAGGCGTCCAAGGCTCAGGCTTCGTCTACGAAACATCAGGTCGGACAGTGGTGATAACCAACTACCACGTTGTACACGAGACGTTAACTTTAAGCGTGACGTTCTCAAACGGAAACGGCTACGCAGCCGAAGTGCTGGGAACCGACCCCTACGTGGACTTAGCTGTTCTCTCGGTTGATGCCCCAGCAAACGAGTTCAAACCCATAGAAGTTGTCAGTTCTTCCACGTTGCGTGTAGGGGAACCAGTAATCGCCATAGGAAACCCCTACGGACTAGTTGGCTCACTAACTACAGGCGTGGTAAGCGCGTTGGGAAGAAGCCTCGCTGAAGAAGAACTCGCAGGCGGCTACTCAATCGCCAATATTATACAAACAAGCACTCCCATAAACCCTGGAAACTCTGGCGGACCACTGCTCAACGCGGTTGGAAACGTCGTGGGCATAACAACCGCCATAGTCTCTGAATCACAAGGTTTAGGCTTCGCCGTTCCATCAAACACAATCCTACGAGAAATATCTGCCTTAATAGAAACTGGAACTTACACGGGGCACTCGTACTTGGGAGTTTCAGGACAAGACATGAGCTACAACTTGGCCCAAGAGATAGGCGCGAGCGTTACCTACGGCTGGAGAATCGAAACAGTCACATCTGGAGGTCCTTCAGACGGGTCACTGAACTCTGGCGACATCATAACTGCCCTGAACGACACGCCAATAAGAAGTAATGATGACTTAGCAAGCTACCTTGAAGAGAAAACATTGCCGGGACAGAGCCTCATGCTCACCGTCATTAGAGGCACCTCAACAATGGATGTAACCATTGTTTTGGGAACAAGACCCCCGCCCCCCGTATAACATGAACATTCCTTTCTTTTCCCAGAAACTGATTAACCTGAATTGAAGGCTTGATTTGATGGCGGATGTTTGGCGTAAACCCTACCATGTTGTTATCGAAGTGGAAAACAGGCAGTGCCGAATGCTGAAAAAGTTTGCTTCCTTAGGCATTCAGCACCTGAAAGTGACGGACATAAGAAGCACAAGCAGCGGCTCAGTTAAACATTTGATAGAGCTTGACCGAGAACAGGTCAAGAAAATTCCGAAGGACTTCAAAGTCGTCGTGCCCCATGGAAAAGCTGAAAGCAAACCGTCAATTTGGTTCGACAGTGAAGGCTGCGAAGTCTGCAACACTATTCTCTCCCGCGACGCGTTCCTCATATCAGGAAAAAGCATGGAAGAACACACCATAAAATACAGCTTCATAGTCCCCACCTTCGAAGCGTACAAAAGCATAATATCCGCGCTGGAAGACTCGGGACATAAAGTAAACGTGCTCAAAATGGGCAGCTTCGAACCGAAAACCGGAGTTTTAACCGAGAAACAGGAAAAAATCTTCTGGTTAGCATTGAAAGGCGGCTTCTTTGAATACCCAAGGAAGATTGGAACACAGGAACTCGCCGCTAAACTGGGAATAAGACCCTCAACGCTTTCAGAGATACTCAGAAGAGGAACACGCCGCCTACTGGAACACTATTTCGAAAAAGAAACTGCTTGACCCTGCAATAAACCCCTAACATTTTCGGGACAAACCCTATCTAACTTCAAACCCAATAAACATGTAGAAGGAAGCAAACATGAGCCAAGAAAAAATGTTTTGTTACCAATGCGAACAAACAGCTAAAGGACAAGGCTGCACAATTGTAGGCGTCTGCGGGAAAACCCCGGAAGTGGCCACGCTCCAAGACTTACTGGTTTACGCGCTTAGAGGCCTATCACAGGTAACCCTTGAAGCACGCAAAGTCGGCGTAGAAACCGAAGAGGCCAATGTATTCACTTGCGAAGCATTATTCGCTACGTTAACAAACGTGAACTTCGACCCAGACGACATCACCCGCTACATCAAGAAAACAGTGGAGCTACGCGAACAACTACGACAAAAAACAAAAGCAGCAGGAGGACAAACCCACATAAACAGCAGACCAGCCAACCTAATTTTAGAAAAAACCAAAGAAGGCTTAACAGCGCAGGGGAAGCTTGTTGGAATAAAATCTGACCCAGACATAGATTCTGACCTTCACTCGCTACAGTGGCTGCTGACTTACGGCTTAAAAGGAGTAGCCGCCTACGCGTACCACGCTTACATTTTCGGAAAGAAAGACCCCAAAGTCTTCGAGTTCGTACATCAAGGTCTCGCGGCACCGCTGGACAAGTCACTTGGCGTAAACGACTTCGTCGGCTTAGTCATGAAGTGCGGCGAAATCAACATCAGAGCCATGGAGCTGCTTGACGCAGGAAACACGGAAACTTACGGTCACCCTGTTCCAACGAAAGTGTCGCTGGGCGCCAAGAAAGGCAAAGCGATTTTGGTGTCTGGACACGACCTTAAAGACTTAGAGGAACTCCTGAAACAGACCGAGGGAAAAGGAATTAACATTTACACGCACGGCGAAATGCTGCCAGCCCACGGGTACCCGAAACTGAAGAAATACGCACACTTTTACGGTCACTACGGCACAGCATGGCAAAACCAGCAACGAGAATTCGCAGCGTTCCCCGGCGCCATACTCATGACCACAAACTGCATCCAAAAACCCATGGAAACCTACAAAAACAACATCTTCACGTCAGGCCCAGTCGGATGGCCAGAAACACCCCACGTAACAAACGAAGACTTCTCTCCAGTAATAAAACGAGCATTAGAGCTGCCCGGCTTCCCAGCTGACACCGAAGGCAAGTACGTTACAGTCGGGTTCGGCAGAAACGCCGTGTTAAGCGTAGCAGGCAAAGTTATAGACGCCGTCAAAAACGGTCACATCAAACGGTTCCTGCTGGTAGGCGGATGCGACGGAGCCAAACCGGGAAGAAGCTACTACACAGAGTTCGTTGAAAAAGCACCCAAAGACACTGTTGTGCTAACGTTGGCATGCGGAAAGTTCAGGTTCTTCGACAAAGACCTCGGCGCAATCGACGAAATCCCCCGACTCCTAGACATCGGACAATGCAACGACGCGTACTCAGCCGTAAAAATAGCCCAAGCCCTAGCTGAAGCCTTCAACGTGGAAGTCAACGATTTACCCCTGTCCATGGTGCTCTCATGGTACGAACAGAAAGCCGTGGCAATACTGCTGTCACTGCTCTACTTGGGCATAAAAAACATTAGACTCGGACCAAGCCTACCCGCATTCATAACCCCCAACATACTCAAAGTGCTCGTTGAAAAATTCAACATCAAGCCGATAACCACGCCTGAAGAAGACTTGAAAGCAATAATGGCGTAAACCGCTGCTGAATTTCGCTATTCACCCTTCTTTTTTCTTTTTGATTTTTCAAGGGTTATTTACCTTTTTTCGATTGGAATGAAGGGGCGTCCGTATTCGCCGATGTATTTTGATGTTGGACGTAGGAGAACCGCGTCTTTATATTGTTCCATTATGTGGGCGGTCCACCCAGATACCCTGCTTGAAGCGAAAAAGGGTGTAACGAATTGGAAGGGGACTCCTAGGGCGTTAAGGGTTACTGCCGCGTAGAAGTCTACATTGGGGAAAATCTTTTTCTTTTCATGAACAACGTTTTCGATTCTAACGCACAGCTTGTAAAGGTTCTTGGTGTTTGTGCGTCGACATAAGTCTTCAGCTAACTCTCGAAGATGTTTGGTTCGGGGGTCTTCTGCACGATAGACCCTGTGACCAAAGCCCATTATCTTTTTTTGGTCATCCAGCATGCCTTGTATGTAGGCTTCCACTTCTTCCTCAGTGTTGATGTTGTCAAGCATGTACATCACTTTTTCACTAGCTCCGCCGTGGAGGGGACCTTTAAGGGTTCCAACTGCGCAGGTTACAGCTGAGTACATGTCTGAATTGGTGCTTGCTGTTACGCGAGCCGCAAACGTGGAGGCGTTGAACCCGTGGTCTGCGTGAAGCGTCATGTAACGGTCAATAGCTTCTTTTTCTTCACTATCCGCAGGTTTACCTCGGAAAAGGTAAAGAAAATTCTCAGAGAACCCAATCTCAGGGTTCGGAGCAACAGGCAGCTGGTTGGAACGTGACCTGTGAATCGCAGCAACTATCGCGGGAACCTTTGCCACCAACCGTATAGCTTGTCTGCTGATAGCTTGTTCAGATGTGGAATCACCGTCTGGGTCGTACATGCTAAGGTGAGAAATTTCTGTTCTTAAGACCTCCATTGGGTGGCTGCTGACGGGAAAAGACTTGATGCTGTTGATAACTGCCTCAGGCAACTGCATTTCCGATATAAGCTGCCCGCGTAGCTGGTCCAGCTCGTTTTTAGTGGGAAGTTTACCGTTAAGCAGGAGGTAAACCACTTCTTCGTAGCAGACATGCCCCACAAGAGCATCAATGTTGTAGCCTAAATAGTATAGGGCTCCCATAGGGTCTACGAAGCTAATTTTGGTTTCAGCAGCGGCAACATCCCTCAACCCGCGGGTTACAACTTTATCCTGACTACTATCCACCTATATTCCACTCCAGTATTACTCATTTTTTTCTTTCTAACGCTACGCCCAAACTTGAGGTAGAGAAAAGCAGGCTCATTGCGAAAACTACGAGGACTGCAAGACTATGCAGTTTCCCCAGCGTAGCCTACTTGCAATCTACTCGTGTGAACATATGCGGCGAAAGACAAGAAGGTTAATGCGCGGACGAAGGTTTTAAATTTTTTCTTCAAAAAGAAAAAACAGGATAAAAGCAACGCTTTTTCGCCGTTTATTTCGGAACTCTTTTAAATGATGTTTTTGTTTTATTATGAGTGCCAGCAGAAGTATATGTGACTGCATTTTAGTCAAGCTCGACTGGCTTATTGGGGAGAAACGGAAGTTTAAAGGCATGACAGAGCATGAAGAATTAGAGAACATCATCGATTCTGTAGAGCAGATTTCATTTAAGTTAGGGTTATCTCCTTATGAAAAGGAGCAACTTAGGCTAGCAGCTCGAATTCACCCTATGCGTATTAGCCCATATTATTTTTCGCTTATAAACTGGGATGACCCCGATGATCCGATAATGAAGATGGCTGTGCCATCTCGGGAAGAATTAAACCCTGACGGCGTTTATGACACAAGCGGTGAAGCTGAAAACACAAAAATGCCTGGTCTTCAGCACAAGTACGCTGAAACCGCGTTGATACTGTCTACAAACAGGTGTGCGATGTATTGCAGGCATTGTTTCAGGAAGCGCCTTGTTGGATTACCAACTGAAGAGGTCATGAAACGTTTTGAGGACGCCGTTGAATATATTGAAGACCACGAGGAGATAAACAATGTCTTAGTAAGCGGTGGAGACCCACTTGTTCTCTCCGATAGGGTTATCGAGAGATTTCTGAAGCTGTTGACGAATATAGATCATGTTAATTTCATAAGATTCGGCAGCAGGACACCAGTTACTCTGCCAAGCAGATTCAGAGACCCCGAACTTTTAGCGCTTTTCAAAAAGTATTCACATATGGATAAACGAGTCTACATTGTAACCCAGTTTAATCACCCAAATGAAATAACCTTTCAATCTGTTAGCGCGGTGAACAAGATTCTAAATGCAGGTGTTTTGATGAGCAACCAGACTGTTCTGCTTAAAGGGGTAAACGATAACCCTGAAACGCTTGCAACCTTAATGGATAGGCTGGTGAGTATCGGCGTTGCACCGTACTATGTGTTCCAGTGTCGCCCAGTGAAGAGGGTGAAAAGTCACTTCCAAGTTCCAATATGCGAAGGCTTGAGAATTGTAGAGGAAGCAAAGGCGAGATGCAACGGGCACAGTAAACGCTTCAAGTACATTATGTCGCATAAAACAGGCAAAATAGAGATTCTAGGTATGCTGAACGGGGAAATTTACTTCAAGTATCATGAAGCAAAAGACAGGAAAAATTTGGGCCGAATGTTTAAACGTCGAGTAGACGAGAAAGCAGGATGGCTTGATGACTTCAGCATGGAACGATAGGCTAGGTTAATAAGTGACTAGAAATTAGAGCTTAGCCTGACGCGCAATGCTAAGTATAACGCTAACCCTCTCCGAGTTGCTACAGCAATACATCGGTTTAAGTCAAATCATCAGTGAAGTAATTGCTTTCTTGATAATCTTCTCGTTGGCGTTGGTTATTGCATGGGTAGGCCACAGTATTTTTAAAATGTACTTATGCCGATGGGCTACAAAAACTCAGACAAACTTGGACGATGAAATACTTCGAAACGTGCGGGCGCCAATATTTCTCCTCGGAATTTTATTTGGCATATATTACGGGCTAGCGGGTATCGCTTCGCTTCAAGCTTACGTCACAGAATTTACTTTAGCATTTACAGTTGCTCAAATTTTGGTTGCCA
>Ga0272441_10011838_pt1 | contig 12868 bp, 8 predicted proteins | sample SSMProp6N_FD_193582 | JGI IMG/M metagenome (GOLD analysis project Ga0272441, IMG submission 193582) | Marine sediment archaeal communities from Little Sippewissett salt marsh, Falmouth, MA, United States - SSM-Prop-6N | ecosystem: Environmental > Aquatic > Marine > Wetlands > Sediment ...
GCGTGCCGGTCCCGCTCATAACATCCGAATACGTTCCGTCACCGGCCTGGTCGAGAACCACCGCGGCGTTATTGGTAATGTCGCCCTGCAGGCTGGTGGTCGTTCCGGTCAGCGTCCCCGCCGAGACCGTTGTTCCGCCCGAATAGGTATTGGCGCCGGATAAGGTCACGTTCCCGGCACCGGATTTGGTCAGCGTGCCGGTCCCGCTCATAACATCCGAATACGTTCCGTCACCGGCCTGGTCGAGAACCACCGCGGCGTTATTGGTAATGTCGCCCTGCAGGCTGGTGGTCGTTCCGGTCAGCGTCCCCGCCGAGACGGTTGTGCCGCCCGAATAGGTATTGGCGCCGGATAAGGTCAGAGTGCTTGTTCCCGACTTAGTCAGACCGCCCGTACCGCTGATGATACTGCTGATACTTAAATCATCTGTACCGTTAAAACTAATTCCACCGGGACCATTACTGACAAAATCGACATCTATCGTATGGACAAAACCGCTGGTTCCTCCAACGGTCGCCCCGGAGTCTAATGAAAAACTTCCTGTACCGGAGATTGAATAGCCCCCGGTCGCAGCATCAAAATTAATTGCAGAAATCCCCGTATAAGCCCCATCGGCGCCAGTTACCGTGTGATCACCGGCAACTTCAACCCCAAATGCTAAAGAATCGCCGATCGCGCCAGCCGGGGCAACACCGCCAACCCAGTTGGTCCCTGTAGTCCACCCATTGTCTGTTGTGCCGGTCCAATCAAAAACCGCATAGGAAACAGAATACACAGCAAAAAGCATAACTAAAATGACAGTTGAAAAAATTCTTGAATTGTTCATTCGTTGATCTCCTAAGTTAAGTTGGGTTTAAAAAAACTTAATATCCTAATATTATATTATCGGCCATCCGATGGATCAATCTTCTGGAATAATACTGATTTCAGTGAACTATTATCTGTTTCTCCCCCCCCCTAAAAACCTTAAATAAAGCGAATTAGTGAGGCTTGATAAAATATCTTTTGGTCTTTGTTAGGTAATCTCACCGAACAACTATCGTTTGCTCAATTTTCCCTATTATCAGTATTGAGAAGGGGCTTTATAGAAGATTTTCATACACTCTTTCGGCGGATTTTGGCGCCGACGGCGTTGAGGCGTTCTTCGATGCGGTGGTAGCCGCGGTCGATGTGATAGACGCGCTGGACGAGGGTTGTTCCCTCGGCGGCCATGCCCGCGAGCACCAATGCGGCGGACGCTCTTAAATCCGACGCCATGACCGGAGCGGCGACGAGTTTATCCACACCGGCGACGATGACGTTGGGGCCTTCTTTACGCAGATTGGCGGCCATGCGATTGAGTTCCGCAACGTGCATGAACCGGTCGGGATAAATCTTTTCGGTTACGACGCTGTTGCCCTGGCCGGTGGCCAGCAGCGCCATGAACTGGGCCTGCAAATCCGTGGGGAAACCGGGGTACGGCTGGGTGGTGATATCCGCCGGATGGACGGGACCTTCCAGTGCCACCTCGCAACCGCCGTTGACGGCTTCAACCTGAACGCCGATGTGCCTCAGCCGGTCGGTCACGGCCAGCATGTGATCCAGGTCAAATCCGTTGACTTTCAGCTTGCTTTTGGTAATCGCCGCGGCGACCATAAACGTCCCGGCCTCGATGCGGTCGCCGATGACCGAATAGGTAATCGGTTTGAGCTCTTTGACGCCCTCAATCACCAGCCGAGGCGAGCCGATGCCGCTGATTTTGGCACCCATGGCATTGAGGCAGTTGGCCAGGTCCGCCACTTCCGGCTCACAGGCCGCCGATTCGATGATCGTTGTCCCCTTGGCCAGTACCGCCGCCATCATGACATTGTCCGTGCCCAATACCGTCGAACCGAACGGGCCGCCGAGGAAAATCTGCGTCCCGACCAGGCCCCCCGCCGGGGCTTCGGCCACGATATAGCCGTTTTCCAGATGAATCTTCGCCCCCAGCGCCTTGACGCCGCGGAGGTGAATATCCACCGGCCGGTCGCCGATGGCACAGCCGCCAGGCATGGAGACCTTGACCGTGCCGCAGCGCGCCAGCAGCGGCCCCAGAATGCAGATGCTCGCGCGCATTTTTCGCACGATTTCATAGGCACCGACAGGGTTGTCAATAACCGTTGAATCAATATGCAACCCATCCGGGTTCCTGTCAACCTTCGCCCCCAAGCTTTCCAGCAGCGTTTCCAATGAGCGAATATCCGATAAATCGGGAGCATTGGGAATCGTTGAAGTGCCCGGGGCCAGCAGCATCGCCGCCATGACGGGCAGGGTGGAATTCTTGGAGCCGGCCACGTTAATCGTGCCGGACAGGTGAACGGGACCGTCAATTTCAAATACATCCATAATCAATTCCTTGCAAAAACAGCGACGATACACTATAACACGCAGGCGTTTAAAATGGAAATAAAACTCGGACAGTGTTTAATCGGCCTACTCAATACTGATATCGGCATTCTATGCATAGATTATTCAATATCATCGCGGAATCACAGCCCGACCAAACCGGGGCCGCTTCAAGCGGATTTGAGGCATTCATGGACCCGGTTTCGGTTATTTTGTGCACCATCGGCATGTGTGTTCTCGTCGGCTGGCTGTTCTGGTTTGGGGGTTTTAGGGCCTTAAAAAAAGTCCCGCTTCGCCGGCACCGGAAACGGTTTCTTTACTGGCCACCGGCGATCCTGGCGATTTGGATACTGATTATGCTGGGGATTCAAGCCATCGTTTCCGTTTTTTTGAGCGCCTGCACAGACACCCAACAGACCCTTGTCAGCTATTTTGTCAACATTGTTTTAGAGATCGCTCTGATTGTTCTGATGCTTATCCTTGCCGAAAAACTATTTGCGCGGGGAACCAAAGGATTTGGGATCATGTGTGTTCCTGTGCCTGTTGACGCGGCTATGGCAGCCGTGAATCTGCTGGCGGTTTTTCCGTTGATTTTCGGCGGGTTGGCAATAACACTGGCAGTCGGACGCTTTTTCAGCGGGCCGGAGTTCAATCTGGAGGTGCATCAGTCGCTGGAAACACTAACGGATGCCGGTGACGGCCTGAGAATCATGATCTTCGCCTTCGCGGTGCTGGTCGTACCGGCCTTTGAGGAACTGCTCTTTCGCGGTTTCCTGCAGACGTCGTTGCGTTCGATGTCCGACAAACCGTGGGTTGGGATTGTGTTAACCTCTTTGTTTTTCTCTGTTCTCCACCCGCCAACCCATATTCCTGCCCTGTTCATGCTGTCCTGCGGGCTCGGATATGCCTATGAGCGCAGCGGGTCGCTGTTTCGCCCGATCCTGATGCATGTTTCCTTCAATGGTTTCAACGTGGCCGCCACATTGCTGCTTCCATCCTAACCCTGTTCCGACCGATAACAACACGGTATCGCCAGTTCCCCGATGGCGATATCTTGTGCGGATACGCTTCACACAGGGTATTTCCATCGGGCGGCTCGCGCCGCCGCGCTGTTGTTGCCGTCCGATAAATATCCGCCGCCTCAAAAATCCGTAAAAACCACTCCCTTGACGGTTATTTTAATCCTGTTTTCTGCCGATACCCCTCATAAATAGCAAGATCGTAGCCGATTAAGGACCCATGCTTATGAAACTGAAGCCCAACGGATTTACGCTGATCGAACTGATGGTTGTGATTTTAATCGTCGGAGTATTGGCCGCCGCTGCGGTCCCCCTGATGCGGGGCCGGATCGACCGTAGCAAATGGACAGAGGCCAATGCAACAGCCGGGGCCATTCGAAATGCAGTCAAGGTTTACTTTATTGAAACCGGCAACACTGTCACTGGCAGTTTGGATAATACTTCAGTACAGCAAGCCCTTGGGATTCAATCGGGTGATTTAACCGGCAGCTATTTCACGGCATCGGATTATGTGATTGACAGCGTCAGTGTCGACGGGATTGCGGTCATTACCGTTACCGGCAGTCAATCCAACGCCCCGTCCGGCAGCAAAACGCTCACGCTTTCCGGCACATGGCAGTAAACATCTAAAAGAACCACGAATCAACACGAATAGACACAAATGATTCAACCACGGAATTCACGGAAATTCACAGAATTGTCATACCTACTAATTCGACAATCGTCATTCGTCCATCGTCAATTATAAATTCTTCCCGCAGCATTTTTTGTATTTTTTTCCGCTGCCGCAGGGGCAGGGGTCGTTGCGGCCGACTTTGGGCTGGTCGAGCGTGATTTGCTTAACCTTTCGTTCGCCTTGCGGGGCCTGGGCGGCGGCGCGCTGGCGCTGGGCCATCTCGAACTGGCTGACATCTTCATGTTTTGCCTGGCTGACATTGTACACGTTGCGGCTGCGCTGACCGGCTTCCAGCCGCACACGGAAGATGATGTCCGTCACGCGGTCCTCGATGCTTTCGAGCATCTCGTTGAACATCCGGTGACCTTCGTGCTTGTATTCGATCTTGGGGTCCTTCTCCGCATAGGCCCGCAACATGATGCTTTCTTTGAGATGGTCCATCGCATAGAGATGGTCTTTCCACGCCTGGTCGTAAATCTGTAAAAGCACATACCGCTCCAGATCGGTCAATTCCCTTCGCAGGAAGTTGCGACCGGCATTGGTCAGCAATTCTTTGGCCTGTTCTTTGTCCTTTAAATCGTCAGAGCTCAGTTTCGCTTCGAAACGCTCTGCGGCCCACGCCGCAAGTCCGGCCGCATCGGTCGCCCGCATCTTGTTTTCAATCGCCGTGGTCAGCTTACCGTTGTTCCAGGATTCACTGAGCTGCAATAACCGCGCATGAATGTCTCTGGGATGAGTATTTTGTATTTCCTCAGCGGTCAGAGTCGCTTCGTATTTTTTCTTTACCCAATCGGACATCGCCTCGAAGGCGTACACATTCGGTTCCTGCCGTCCGAACACCATGTTCATCGCAAACTCCACCGGGTATTCGATTTCCCGGCGGTTGTATTTTTCCTGAACGGAGGTGTTCAGTTTTTGCCGAAGCTGTTCGGGCTTCAACTGCTCCAGTTCCGCGGTTTCCAGCTTGATATCAAATTTCGACGTCGCCCACTGGGCAAACATCTTCAGCAAGTAATCCTCTTTCAAAAACTCCACCAGCCGGTCGGTATCTTTTTTGTCCACCTGTTCACAGGCCGCCTCGATCAGCGTTTGCTCGATTTCTTCAGCCGTCATGTGGCGAATCTTGCCCGCCGAAAGCGAAACACTAAACGCACTCATGGCCCACTTGACCAGCGCCTCGATCTTCCAGGTTTTCGGGTCGTCATAATCTTCCAGGTACTCACCCAGCGCGACGGAAATCTCATTGGAGACATTCTTTTTGGCTCTATCCTTGATGAGGTCATCAAGCATTTCCACATCCATCGAGACCAGCCGTTTGGCATCCAGTTCCACGCCGAATTCGCTTCGGACCCATTCGACAATACAGCGGAACGGGTAGTCCCGGGCAAGGATGTTTTCGCAAGCCCCATTGATCATATCCTCGATCATCTGCTGGATCGTCTGTTTCAGGTCGCGACCCTCGATGACTTTGCGGCGGCTGCCGTAAAAATACTTCCGCTGAAAATCCATCACCTCGTCGTATTCGAGCAAGCTCTTGCGGGCCTCGAAGTTGCGTTCTTCAACTTTTTTCTGTGCTTTTTCAATGCCCTTGCTGATGCGTCCATGCTGGATGGGCATGCCCTCTTCCCAGCCGATAAACGACAGAACTTTAACCATTGACTCCGGGGCAAATATTCTCATTAAATCGTCTTCAAAACACAAAAAGAATACACTGGAGCCAGCATCGCCCTGGCGTCCCGCACGGCCCCGAAGCTGATTATCGATCCGGCGGGATTCATGCCGTTCGGTGCCGAGAATATGCAGACCGCCCAAGTCAACGACGCCCTCGCCGAGTTTAATATCCGTTCCGCGACCGGCCATGTTCGTGGCGATGGTCACATTGCCCCGCATCGAGCCGTCCCGTGCGGCGTGCTGTTGGCCGGCTTTTTCCACGATCACCGCTTCGCGGGCGTGCTGCTTGGCGTTAAGCACTTCATGGTCGATGCCGTAGCGGCGGGTCAGGGCCTGCGAGAGGGCCTCGCTTTTTTCGATGCTGACCGTCCCCACCAGTACCGGACGACCGGCGGCGCTGACCTCGTGAATTTCCTCCACGATGGCGTTGAATTTTTCCTTCATGGTTTTATAAATCAAATCGTCCCGGTCATCCCGCACGCAAGGTTTGTTTTGAGGAATCACGACAACCTCAAGTTTATAGATGTTCATAAACTCGTTGGCTTCTGTGGCAGCGGTACCTGTCATGCCCGCGATCTGGCCGTACAGCTTGAAGAAGTTTTGCAGCGTAATCGTCGCCAGCGTCTGCGTTTCTTCCTTGATCTGGACGTTTTCCTTGGCCTCGACGGCCTGATGCAGACCGTCCGACCACTGCCTGCCGTGCATCAGACGACCGGTGAACTCATCGACAATGATGACCTTATCGTCCATGACAACATAATTTGTTTCTCTCTCAAAGACTAACCGAGCTCGTAAAGACTGCGAAATACTATGCGGCCAGTCCATATTCGAGCCGGTATAAAATGAACCAATTTCCATAAACTCTTGAGCTGCGCCAATGCCCTCATGAGTTAAATTGACGCTTTTATCTTTCTTGCTAACAACAAAATACAAGATGTGGTCAAGAGATCTTGCTCCCTCCTCATCAATGTCGTAGTTGTCATAACTGAACCTATCCACTACTTCCTTAATTGCTGGATCCTGTGAGACATCTTGATCCTTAATTCTCTGTAGTGTCTGGTAATTAGCTTTTTTCTGAAGATCAATCAAATGCCGGGCGACATTGTCGGCCTTTTTGTAACGGGTCACATCGTCGAACGCCGGGCCGGAAATGATCAGCGGCGTTCGGGCCTCGTCAACCAGGATCGAGTCCACTTCGTCGATAATTGCGAATTCCAGCGGCCCCTGTGCCATCTGGGCCATGGAGGTTTTCATATTGTCGCGCAGGTAATCAAACCCGAATTCGTTGTTGGTGCCGTAGGTAATATCACAGCCGTACTGTGCCCGCCGCTCGTCGCCGGTGGTATCCATATTGGCCTGAATCGCCCCGACCGTCATGCCGAGGGCTTCATAGACCGGACGCATCCATTCGGCGTCGCGCTTGGCGAGGTAATCGTTCACGGTGATCAGATGCACCTTCCGGCCGGTCAGATGGACCAGATATGCCGCCAGTGTCGCCACCAGCGTCTTACCCTCGCCAGTCGCCATTTCAGCAATCTTGCCGTCATAGAGAACATTGCCGCCGACCAACTGCACATCAAAGTGCCGCATATTCAGGTTCCGACGGGCCGCCTCTCTTACCGTCGCAAACACTTCCGGCAGAATCTGTTCGGGATTGGTACCGCCGGCCAGGGCTTCCTTGAACGTCGCGGTCTTGGCGCGAAGCTGATCATCGTTGAGCGATTTGACCTGCTCTTCCAGTTCGCCCGCCGCTAGCGCCGTCTGCATATACGACTTGACGACACGCTCATTACGGGAACCGAACATCCCCACCAACATCTTATTTATTGACTTCATGACCATGATGCAGTCCCTTTTGTAAATGGGAATATAAAACCCGAAATTCGAAGCACTAAATTCTAAAAAATTATAAACACCAAAATTCAAATGTTCAAAACACACACGGAAATTGTCAGACTCCGTAAAGATGTTTTGGAAATTGGAACATTAGAATTTCATATTTGTTTAGTATTTAGGTATTAGGATTTAGAATTTAATCTTTGACTCTCGTCACATAATCGCCGGTGCGGGTATCGACGCGGAGCTTTTCGCCCACCTTGATGAACGGCGGCACCTGCACTTCGAGGCCGGTTTCCATGACGGCTTTTTTGTATTGGTTGGTCGCCGTAGCACCCTTAATCTCCGGATCCGTCTCCTTGACCGTCAGATCAACCGTATTCGGAAGCGTTACCACAACGGGCTTACCCTCATACATACTAATTTGAATTTTTTCGTTTTCCTTCAGATACCTCGGACCCTCGCCGAATCCGTCATCATCTAAGATGATCTGGTCATAGGTTTCCAGGTCCATAAACACATGCTCATTGGGAGCCGAGTACAGGTACTCAAAATTACGTTTTTCCAGATAGGCCTCATCAATCGTTTCTTCGGCCCGCAACCGGACATCCCGGATGCCGCCGTCAACGAGATTCTTAAACTTGGTCTGATAGACCGCCCCGCCTTTGCCGAGCTTGACGTGCTGATAATCCACAATCACATACAGGACCCCGTCCATCGTCACGGTCTGGCCCTTTTTCATATCCGATACCTTCATACAAGTCTCCAAATATTCAACGTTTTTATATTGCTACACTTACAGCCGCCACCCCAATCGGCCCCGGCAGCTATTTAAACAGGGTTGACAGTATCCCACAACAACCCTGAAATGTCAAGAAAATGAAATATGAGAAGTAATTAGCCCGATTGACACAACTACCCCAACGGAATATAATATCAACAAGAACTTCCAAAAAGGAGCTAATAGATGAAAACTGTTTCAGATGCTTTTGCCAGTGCTTTTCGAATAAATCTCTCAATACAACTTATAGGTGGCTTAGAACCTATCCTAATAACCGACTCTATTACGGCCGGCTGCAAAGCCCGATGCCTGCGTTGTCGGGCCAAAATCGTCCTCGACGGATCTTTGGCTACGCCTGCGGCGATTTTGTCCCTGCCGCCTTGGCCTCGAACTTTTCGCTCGGCCTCATCACGATTCTGTTACTTAGGATAGGTTCTTAATCTGTGCTACGATTCTGGACGGAGGAACCATTTTCACATTTTGGATAATTGCCTGTATAGGTTACTGGGCAGGTTATGTATTTATTCGATTCAAAAAGCCTGAAAAACCTTCCAAGATTGATATCGTTTTTTTGAGTATCGGGACATTTATCCTCTTCTTCACATCTCTGTTTGTTTTCGGGTTAATAGCTGAACATTACTGATTAGCGACTGCGATGACAATAAAGGGCGAGGAATACCTATTTCTTATCCCGCATGAGAATAAGAATTGGAATCTTCAGGGATGATATGCACTTCCACCCTACAATGCAGTACATGGGCAATGCGGCGGAGCATTTCTAAACTGTGACCATTGTAGTCGGCGCTTTCTAGGCAACTGATCACCGACTGCGTTGTCCCGACCTGTTTGGCTAATTCGGCCTGTGTCAGTCCGGCTTTTTTTCGAACCGTGTAAATCTCACGCGCTACATTGGACCGCTCACGCTCTTCCTGAATAAGTCCTGCCATTTCGGGATCATTTTTAATATAGCGGTCGTGCAGAATTTTAACTGCATCAGATGTTTTTCGTTTTTTAGCCATGATCTATATTTCCTGTGCGTATGTATGCTTTAATGGGTTCGCTTTGAACTTTTTCAAATTGCGTATCGCTTGATTCATTTCCCGTGTTGGGACTTTGTCTGTTTTTGTACATCCGTGCGATAACATCACAGCATTCTTTCCGTGAAATCGTACAAAATCCTGTAATTCACGTGATTGCATCTTGCTCGAAGTTCATAAATACCTTCGGTCAAATAATCACAATCCGGCCGCCGGAGACGATGCCCGAATGTTTCCAATAATTCAATTTTTTCGATACATTTGGCTTTTGCCTGTTTGGGCTGTTTATCCAGCCATTTCAGTAAAGGTACTGAGCCATCATCATCCTTGAATATGGCAATCTGTGTTATTGACATCCGGATTCCCTTCCATTATTTATATTATCGTAATTTTACGATATTTTGTCAAGCATTTTTTTCCTAATATTTACCCGTGCAAAAACATCGCTTGATGATAGTGTTTGAGCAGGCCCTCCGTATCCGGGCCGCCAAGGTGAGACCAGGGTAAGGGATCGTCGGGAGAAAATGACTTTTGAGCTTCGGTTTCGAGGTTCAGGTCTGCGGATTCGAAGGCCTCCTGCCAGCGTTTCAGATCGAAACCCTCGTCCCAGAGGTCGAATTTGGCGCCGTTTTTCCAAGCGGTTTCAATCACATCACACAGTTCTCGCCCGCCGCGGCCCATGGCGGATTCGAGGATGCTGCGGTCGATCTCGTGGAAGTTGAATTTGACATATTTTAGTTTCAGTTCGCGCTTTCGGGAGAGAATCAGGTCTTTTGCGTTTTCAAAATAGGCCCTGTCCTTTTGACCCAGCCAGCCGAACGGCGTATGCGGCTTGGGCACCAGCCAACTGACCGCGGCGGTAATATCGGCGAATTTGCCGTCCACGTCTTTACGCAAAGCCGACAACCGGCTCGACAAGTCCACAATGCGGGTAATGTCCTCTTCGGTCTCGCCCGGAAAACCGACCATGAAATACAGTTTCAGCCGCAAAAAGCCCGCCTCAAACGCCGCACTGACCGCCGCACACAAATCCTCATCCGTGATGGGCTTATTGATAACACCGCGCAAATGCTCGCCGGCCGCCTCGACCGCAATCGTCAACCCGCCCTTGCGAACCGATGTTACCATCTTCGGCAGCAATTGTAACTGCTTCTGTACCCGCAAACTCGGCACCGACAAACCCACATGCAGAGGCGCAAAATACCCGTTCATCGCCTCAATCAATTCCTCCAGATACGGATAATCCGAGGTCGATAAACTCAATAAACTCACCGTATCAAAGCCCGTTGCGGCGTATTGCTGTTTAGCTGATTCAAGAATACGCTCGACACCGCGCACCCGCACCGGCCGCCGGCAGAAACTCGCCTGGCAGAACCGGCACCGGCCCGGACACCCCCGCATGATCTCGATGCTGACCCGCTCATGTACCGTCTGCACAAACGGCACGATGGGCTTTTCAGGAATTGGCGCGTTTTCAAAATCCTTTACGACAGCGTTTTCAAACTCGGTTCGCAAACCCTTGATTTTGGGCGTTAATCCGCCATCGCCGAATTCATAAAACCGAGGCACATACACAAACGGAAACTGTTTGGCCGCTTCCAGTAAAAATGCCTCTTTTGACGCACCGTCGGTTTTCATTCGCCGATACAGTTTAACGATCTCGATCGTCGCCTCTTCGCCCTCACCAAGTACGAACATATCCGCAAACGCGTTGATGGGTTCGGCACAGTTGGCGGCCTGTCCGCCGACAATCACAACCGGGTCGTCTTCGGAGCGGTTTTCGCTGCGAACTGCCAACCCCGCAAGGTTCAGCATGTTCAGCAGGTTGGTGTAGCACAGTTCATTGGTCAAACTGAATCCGATAATATCAAAATCCCGCACCGCCGCACGAGATTCCATCGTAAACAGCGGGATGTTCTTTTGCCGCATGAGGTCTTCGGCATCGAACCACGGGGCGAACACCCGCTCGGCGGCGACACCATTATGGGCGTTCAGGATGGAATACAGAATCTCCATGCCAAGATAGCTCATGCCGATTTCATAGATATCCGGAAAGCACAGCGCCACCCGCACATCGCAGGCATTTAGATCCTTGATGATCTGGTTGATCTCGCCGCCGATGTACCGGCCGGGGCGCCGCACAAACGGCAAAAGCTGCCGCGAAACAACATCCTTTACGTACTGAATATCTTTCATAAGTCTTTCTAATTTAGACCCCAGCGGGGTCATAACAATAATAGCCGCGGGTGAAGGCCGAAAGGCCGAAACCCGTGGTAAAATGCAAAAACACTCCCAACCCTGTAGGGGTTGAATAAAAGTCAACCACAATGTGAAAACAACGATTCGACCCCTACAGGGTCGAAAATCATCGTGCATCCTGACCACGGGTTTCGGTCGCTATCGCTCCCTGCACCCGCGGCTATTCTTATTGAAGCCCTACGGGCTTGGACATTACAATTTGTATCAATCATTGCATAAATACGTGCCCTTCAGTATACTTGATAGGCATACAATTGAACAGCCATTACTTTATTTTAAGGGAATTCGATGCAGGAAACGAAAAAGCGAACAATTACGTACACCGTTTTAACATTCGTCGCCATGGGCGGGCTGTTGTGGCTTTCAGTCAGAAACCGTTCCGTCACCGTGGACGGGGGCTTTCGCATCACGATGGGGACCGTTGCCCGTATTCTGGTGGTGGCCCAGACCCAACCGCAGGCCGACGCAGCGATTGACGCGGCGTTCGACAGGATTTTTCATATTGACAAACTCATGAGCGATTACGACCCCAATTCTCAGCTTTCACTGGTCAACCGCGAGGCCTTTGATCGCCCGGTAGCGGTCGATGCGGAACTGTTCGAGGTGCTGACCGCGGGGAAACTGTATAGCTGCATGTCCGACGGCGCCTTCGATGTGACCATCGGCCCGGTAGTCCAACTCTGGCGAAAAGCCAAAGAGAACAACACCACCCCGTCACCGGAAGCCCTTGCCAAAGCCAAAGAAGCGGTGGGTTATGAAAACCTGATTCTGGACACGGAAAAGAAGACGGTGAAATTCGCCAAAGAAGGGATGTTTCTCGACCTGGGCGGTATCGCCAAGGGCTATGCCATCGACAAGGCCATCGAAGCCCTGCAGGCCGCCGGCGTCAAAGGCGGTATGGTCGATATCGGCGGCGATCTGCGCTGTTTCGGAACGTCGGCTAATGGAAAGCCCCACTGGTTCATCGGTCTGCAGGACCCGCAAAACGAGGAAAATATCCTGCTCAGACTGAATATGGATGACAGGGCCGTCGCCACCAGCGGCGATTACCGCAGGTTCGTGATGATCGGCGAGGAAAAACACAGCCACATTATCAATCCCGCCACCGCCGACAGCGCTCAAACGCTGTCCAGCGTCACCATCATCGCCCCGGCCGCCATAGCCGCAGACGCCCTCGCCACCGCCGTCACCGTCCTCGGCGATGAAAAAGGCCTCGAACTGATTG